>MDSV01187863.1_pt1 | contig 61512 bp, 30 predicted proteins | sample 810851 | NCBI WGS metagenome assembly MDSV01 (sample SAMN05326640, study PRJNA326480) | marine metagenome | isolation source: seawater | place: Atlantic Ocean: North East | collected 2012
CATGGCAAGGTGAAAGGCAGCTGCGCGGAGTGCAACCCCTGCCCGCATGGCAAGCACAAACGCAAGTGCGCGGATTGCAACCCGGGCAAACACGGCAAACGATAGCGTGGATGCGCAGCCTGCGGGTGACACCACTCCACGGTACGGCGAACAGCGTCGGTGTTTCGCTTTCGACGAACGAGTTCAAAGGATGACGTATAACCTTATGGTACTTTTTCGACGTCGAACGAAAAACCTCCTCATCGCGTCGCCTCCCCCGTCGCGCCCGGATCCCCCCGCCTCGCGCGCCGCGCCGCGCGTTCGCACCGCCGGAAGGCCCGCGCGGCTTCGTTCCGCCCCTTGGTGTCCCCGAGCTGGTTGAGCCGCATCGCCCGCAGGTAGTGCGCCTCCGCCTCCAGCGCGAAGCTGCCGGCAGCCTCCGCCGCCGCCGCCGCCGACGCCAGCGGCGCCGCCGCTTCGTCCGTCTCGACGTCGGCGACGTCGGCGACGTCGGCGTCGCCTTCCCCTCCTCGTGCGCGCGCCGCGAAACGCCGCCTCTCCCGCATCGCCAGCGCCGCCTTCCCAGCCGCGAGCCGCGCGCGCGCGCGGACCGCCAGCCCCCCCTTCCCGAGGAGGCCCACGGCGTGCGCGTCCAGCGCCTCCGCCGCCGCGCGCGCGAACGCCCCCCCCCCGCCGGCGTCGAGGCCGAGAAGGCACTCCGCCGCCGCTGCGGTCGCCGCCGCGCGCGCGCCGTCCAGCTTCGCGACGGCGGCGATGTGCTCGGCGGCGAGCGCGTGCGGCAGCGCCTGCGCGTGCGCGCCCGCGCGCAGAAACACCTCCGCCAGGTCCAGCGACGCCGCGACGCTCTTGTGCGTGGCGCCAGTCTCCAAAGTCCGCGCCGCCGCCGCGCACCGCACGGCGTCGTCGTGCGCGCCGACCAAGTCGCGCGCGCACAGCTTCGCCTTGGCGGCGGCGCGGCGCGTCTCCACGCGCGTCTCCGGGTCCCAGCAGGAAAGGGCGGGCGAGAGCGCCGCGAGCGTGGAGACGCACGCGCGCGCGTCGTGGTACGACTCGCGCGCGAGGCACGCCGCCAGGCGGGTCTCGCACGCCGCCGCCGCCGCCGCCGCCGCCGCCGCGGGAGAAGGCGCGGGGCCGTGCTCGACGCCGACGCTTCCGACGCCTTTTTCGCGCGTCGCTCGTTCGTCTTCTTTTTCGCTCGCCTTCGCCGTCTCGCGCGTCTCGCGCGTCTCGCGCGGCGCGAGCCCGCCGTCGCTCGACCGGCGCGCGCGGAACCCCGGGAAGCGGCGCGAGGCCACCTCCAGGACGCCGGCGGCCGCTTCCGGGCCGTGCTCGCGCGAGGCGTGCCTGGCGAGCTGCGCGAGCGCGGTGGCGGTGTCCGCGGCGGCGGCGGCGACGGAGGTCACCCGCAGGCGCTCCGGAGACGAGAGCGTCTCCGGAGACGGATCGGCGTTTTCGGCGTCTTCGCGCGCCTCGCGCGCCTCCGCCCCGGCGCCGCGCGGCGCGGGACGTCCGAGCGCGCACTTGGACGCGTCCAGCCGCAGGTGCTTGAGCGCGCACAGCCGCGCCGACTCGGCGAGGCCGTGCGACTCGTACACCGCGGCTGCCAGCGCCGAGCCCGAGCCGGCGAGCTGCGAGACGGAGAAGGAGACGGCCGCGTCGGCCAGAGCCTCGGCGCTCAGCCCGCGCGGCGGGGGGTAAAACGCGCGACGGCTGCTCTGATTCGCCCGCGTCTCGCGCGATTCGCTCGCGTCGCCGTTCGGGGCGGCCAGCGGAGAGACGGGCGCCGCCGCGCCGAGCGCGGCGTGGTGCCTGAGCTCCTCGACGCGCCGCGAGGCGGCCGTCGCGGTCGCGGGGGGGGACGCGCGCACGGCGCGAGCGCGCGCCGCCGCCGTCGCGAAAGCCGAAGAGCCCGAGGGGGCGGCGCCCTTGGCCGCCGCGGCCACCCCGCCGTACGGGTATCCAGTCTCCGGCGCGCTCCGCGCGGACGCCGCCGGGCGCGCGGCGCGGCGCCTGGCGCTGGCGATGTCCGCGAACGCGAGCAGCGCCGGGTCCTTCAGCGCGCGCGCCTGCGCGGCGAGCCTCTGCAGCAAAACGCGGTGGTCCTCGACGCGCGCCGAATGGTCGTCTCCCGAAGAAACCCCCGCCGGGACGCCCTCGCGCGACGCCACGGGCGCCGCGCTCGCCGCGCTCAGCGCGCACAGCGCGGCGACCGCGTTGGCCAGCGCGCCCGCGTCGCCGTTCTGCTGCGCGACGCGCACGGTCTCGTTCAGAGCCTTGAGCGCCTCGTCCGCGCGCCCCGCGCGCGCGTGCGCGCGCGCCAGCGCGAGCGCCGCCGCGTGCAGCCGCCGCCGCGAAAGCGCCTGCCCGTCCGCCGCCGCGGCGCCCGCCGCTTCGTCGTCGCGAAGCGCGTCGGCGGGGGGCGCGAACCCGGTCGCGAAGACGCTCGAGCCTGACACGGCGCGCGTCGTGACCGTCTGAACGCCGTCCAGTCCCTCGGGGTCGACGTAGTCGAAGTGCCTGCGCAGATGCGCCTCGGCAGTTTCGAACTCGCGGCGGCGCGCCGCGTCGAGGTGCGCCAGCAAGTGCGCGTCGCCGCTGCCGGCGAAAAAGGCGTCCGGAGTGTCTTCCGCGAAGCTCGAGAATGCTCGAGTTTCGTCGTCGCCGAGGCGCGCGCTCTCGCCGGCGTCCGCGCGGAGCATCGCGTCGCGGACGCGCGCCGCCTCCGCCGCGCGCGTCGGCCGCGACGCGCGTTCAAGCAACGCGAGCGGGTCCGCGGGCGGCGGGAACGCGAACGAGCCTTCGCCTTCGCCGTCGCGAGAGACGGCGAGACGCGAGTAACACTCGCGGAACTGCGCCGCGGTGAAGGCTTTTTCGAGCGCGCCGGAGGACTCGCCTCCTGTCGTATCGGTTCGTCCGTCCGTCGCGGCGTAGAGGTGGTCCCGCGCATCCTCCGAAGAAAACACCGCGCGTCGCCGTTCCGCCGCGGCGTCCGCGCGCTCGGCGGCGGCTTCCAACGCGTCCCAACGCGCGTCGGCGCGCAGGATCGTCTCGCGCTGGATCGTCTCGTTCGCGACGACGTCGTCGCGTCGCGAGCCGTCGTCTCTCGACGCGTCGTACTCGCCGTGCCCCTCGCGCCGATACGCGTCCATCGCCTGCGCGAGCGCGCACGCGCGCTCGAAGGGCGCGGCGGCGAAGTCCGCGATGCACTGGCGCAGGAACACGCCCACCGCGGAGTCGGCGTCCACCGGGCTCGCCCACCGCGCGTCGCCGTCGCGCTCGTCGCGCATCTCGGCGGCGTGCGCGGACCGAGGCTCCACCTCCCGGAACAGACGCTCGAGGTCGTCCACGTCGCGCAGACTGCCCACCGCCTCCACCAGCACGTCCGCGAAGTTCGCGGGCGGCGCGTCGCGCAGGAGCGCGTGGCACTCCGCGAGCCGCTTCGCCAAGAACGCCTCGCGCGGAGGCTCGGGCGCGGATCCCGAACGCCTCTCGTCCGGGATCCCGGACGCCGCGCGCGTCTCGTCGGGCGATCGGGCGACGCGCACCTCGGTCGCCGCCTCGACGTGCGGCGGCGGGGGCAAGGGCTCGGCGGGGGGGGCGCCGCGCGCCCGCGAGAACCGGTCGAGCGACGCGTGGAACGCGCGCATGCTCGGCTCGCGCCGGCCCTCGCTCGCGGTCGCCTCCTCCATCAGCACCAACGACAGGAGGCGCCAGTCGCTCTCGCTCAGGTTGCGCACGCACGAGGGGGGGGGCTCGCGCACGCGCAGCTCGGACGCCTCCGCGTCGAAGGGGCGGGACGTGCCTAGGTACCTCGCGAGCGCGCACAGCGCCATCCTGTGCGGTGTGGGGGACGCCATCGCGACCGCCAGGGCACACGGGCCCGAGTCGCGCGCCACCCTGTTGTGCCGTCCGAGGACAGCTGCGGGGCTGTTTTTGAACGCCGAGAGGCCAAAGGAAGCGGAAACGTCGATCGGGTCACGCTCAAAGGCTCGATTTTTGGCGTCGGCGGCGGTGCTTCGGGCGCACAACGAGCGTCGGCGCGGCATGACCGCGTCGGGGGGTCTGCAATCGGACGCGCGGCGCGCGGTATACGAGGAGGATGTCGTGACGTACGCCGACGACGATACCGCGGAAGAATGGGGAGACCCCCAGAACTACAGCGCGACCGCCGTGGGGCTCGTCTCTCGCGTCGCGGGAAGCGACGATGAGTGGTCCAGCGACGAAGAGCCGGAAGAGGTACGGAATGACGTCGGGTTCGCGCGCGTATCGCGTGTTTCACGACGCGGCGAAGGCACCGCGCGGTCCGCGATGTGCGCGAAGACGCCGCCGACGCGCGTCGACGCGGGGTCCTCTCACGCGCGCCGCGCCCCCCCTCGGACGCGACGACGATCTCGCGCCACCGCTCGAAATCGAACACGCGAGAAGAAAGCTGACAAGACCCGCACGCGTTCTCTCACGATTCTCTTGTTTTTCTCTTTCACTGCCGCGTTTCGATCGTTCGTTTTCGCGATCGAATCGATCAGCCCGTCCCCGAGGACCACAGCGAGATTTGCTGGCTGGGCGCGACCGACCGCGTGGAGATCGAGCCGAACGCCGAGCTCAGAGTCGTGGACCGCGCGTTCCTGCACGGCGACGTCGTCGCGCGCGCCGCGGACGCCCTGGGCGCGCAGGGCGTGGTTTCCGCCGTGCACCTCGACCTCGACCTGCGTTTCGCCGACGGCTCGCTTGTGCGCGGCGTCAACGCTCGGCGCGTGGCGCACGTGCGCGAGTTCCGGCCGGGGCACTACGTCGCGTACGGGGACTGGGTCGGGAAGATCCACGACGTCACCGAGGACGTCGTCGTCAGGTTCGACGACGGCGCGGAGTGCGTGGTGTCGGGCGCGGACGAAGAGACCCTCGTCCCGCGCGACCGGAGCACGCTCTTCGCCGACGAGGAACACTGCCCGTATTTCCCCGGCGCCATCGTGCACGCCGCCGCGCCCGTGTGGCGGGACGCGCGCTGGACGCGCGGCACGAGGACGGAAGCGCCGGTTCCGGGCGAGCCCGAACCCGGCGAGAGGAAGAAGCGACGCGAGGCGGAGCCCCGCGCGCGCCCGGAGGAGGGCGGCGGGCTCGACGACGGCGGCGGCGGCGGCGCGGGGGGATCGAGCGCGGCGGCGGCGGCGGCGGAGGCGGGGCGCGCCGCGGGTTCCGACCCCGCGCCCACCACCGCGCCCAGAGCTCCGCGTTCGAAGAAGAAAAAGTCCCTCTCCGCGCGCGTCTCGGCGATGCGCGCGCGGACCAAGGGCGTGGTGTTCGCGGTTCGAGCCTCGGAGGTGACGGTGCGGTGGCTGGCGAGCGCGCGTCGATCCGAGACGGACGCCGCCGACTATTCAGCCGCGGGCGCGTTCCCGCGCGCGCCGCGGACCCCCGGGCCGGAAACGGAGGGCGGCGCGGCGACGCCGCCGACGCAGATGCCGGCGTCGGCGCTCCGCCCGCTGACGCACTTCGCGCACACCTGTTTCCAGCTCGGGGACAAGACGGCGGTGCCCGCGACGCCGCCGCCGAAATCGCACAGAAACGCTTCTGAACGTCGAGGAGGTCAAAAAAACGCCTCCGAAGAAGTCGCGACTTCGAAGAGCGGACGCTTCAACGCCCACGCGGCCGACGCTCTCAACGCCTCCGACGCCCATGACGTCGCCGAGAGAGAAAACGCCGAGCTTTACGACGACGGGTACGACAGCGATTTCCCCGACGTCTCGTCGTCACCGAACGACCGGTACGAAGGCGGCGGCGTCGACGGCTCGGGCGTGGCGCGCGCGCACCGCGCGGCGAGCGCCGGCGCCGGCGTCGCCGCGTCGGTGTGCGAATCCGTCGGCGTCGCTCTGGACGTCAACCGGGCTTTGACGCGTCTGTTCTGTGGCCAGCCTTCGAACGGAGATGCGCTTCCGGTCGACCCCGAGACGGGCTCTGTGATTCCCATGCTGCGCCCGGCGGCGACGGTGGTGGGCACGCGCACGTACGTGGACGTGCGCTGGCAGGACGGAAGCGTGACGCGCCGCGTCGCGGCGAGGGATTTGGTGCCGCAGCTGCACCTCGGCGAGCACGACTTCTGGCCGGGCCAGTTCGTGACGCGCCGCGCGGACGACCGGAACCCGCCGCTCGCGAACGGGGGGACGGCGGCGGCGGGCGCCGCCGGCGTCGCCGACATCGCGGCGGCGCTCGGCGCGGGCGCCGAGCCCGCCGCCGCGCCCCGGCGCGGGCAGGGGCAGGACGGGCGGGCCGATTCCGCCGGGGCGGACTTTTCCGCCGACCCCGTGGCGGAGTCCGCCTCGGACGCTCCGGCGACGCTCTCGCCGTTCGGAGTCGTCGAGACGGTGGACCAGCTCGAGCGCGTGGCGACGGTGCGGTGGCTTCCTCCCGACTCGGCGTTCCCGGACCCCTCCGCGAACACCATGCGGTGGGTCGCGGCGGAGGAGCGGTGGGTCGATTTCGGGGCGGCGGCGGCGACTCGGGAGGACGACCGCGAGCGGGTTTCCGTGTACGAGATTCGAGAGGATGAGGAGTACGGGTTTCGGCTCGGGGATATCGTCGCGGCGCCGTCGCGGTTCGACGCGGAGCTCGCGCGGCGGAAAGAGGCGGGCGTGCCGTTCGAATGCATGCTCGCGCACACCGAAAAAGATCTGCTCGACCTGGAGAGCGACGACGGCGAGCGCGGCGAGCGTGGCGGCGGCGGCGACGACGACTCGTCGTCCGAGTACGAGGACGCGGAGGAGATTTCAGCTGAAGTCTCTCCGGAGCCGCCATCCGCCGCGACGACGGCGTCGCGCCCGGTCGAGGGGACGCCCATGACGGCCGGCGAGGACCGCACGTCGCGGTCCGTCCGCGAGAAGCCGCTCGTTCCGCCGGACGCCGCGTCGCTGGCGTGGGTGGGCGAGGTGATCGGCGCTTCCGACGGCTTCATTCGCGTCGCCTGGGGGGACGGCTCCGTCTCGGACTGCCACCCAAAGTTGGCGTGGGTGGTGAGCGGCGACGACGACGACAGCGAGCTCGGTTCGCTCCTGAGCGGGGACGACGTCGACAGCGGCGACGAGAGCGACGCCAGTTGGGAGACGCTCGGGGAGGACCGCGGGACCTCCGCGCGCGCTTCGGCGACGCTCGGACCGGATGCGGCGGATCCCGATCCGGCGGCGGATCCCGGGGGATCCGACGCGTCCCCGCTCGGCGCGCGCCGGGGCGTCCCCGAGGCGGCGCCCTCGCCGGGTCTGAACCCGCCGGGCGGGTTCAGCGGCGCGGCCGCGCTGGACCCCATCGCGCGCGCGTACGTCGAGAGGCGGCGCGAGGAGGCTGAGTTCGGGTGGCTCGCCGAGCACGCCAGGCGGGCCGGAGGGCCGGAGCCCGCGGGGGCGGAGGCCGAGGAGGGACCTCTTGAGCCTCCTCTCGAGGTTGAGCTTGCCGACGCGGAGGCGCGCGTCGCCGGAGGGAGCGATTCGACGGGCGCCGCGGCCGCCTCGCCGCCTTCCGGAGGCTTGACCCCCGAGGAGGCGGCGCGCGCGGCGGCGGCGCTCGCGGCGGCGTTCTCCGGCTTGCGAAGCGCCGGTTCGCCGGCTGAAACGGCGCGTCTCGGAAGGTCCTCCGAGGCGCCTTCGCCCGGCGCGCGTCTCGACGCTCGCGTCTCGCCGGCGCCGGCGCCAGCGCCGGCGCCGGCGTCGGCGCCGGCGCTCGCCGTTCCCGTTGCGGAGCTCGCGTCCGACGCGTCGCCGGAAGCCGAGTCCGCCCCGCCCGTCGCGGAGGTGGCGGAGGTGGCAGAGGTCGCGGTAGCGGAGAGTTCCGCGCGACCGGCCGCGGCGGGGACGGATGATCGCCCCCACGACTGCGTCTCGTCGTTCCCCGCGTTCGCGTCCGCGCGCGGCGGCGACGACGCGAAAAACGCCCCCTCCGGATCGGACGAGACGCTCGCCGCCGTCGCCGACCACCGGTTCAAGGCGCCGCCGCCGGCGCCCGCGGACCTCGTCGCCTGGTCCAAGGCTGTGCGGAAGGAGTGGCGCGTGTTGTCGTCGTCATTGCCCGCGAACGTCTGGGTGCGCGTGTTCGAGGCGCGCACGGACCTGCTTCGCGCCGCGATGTTGGGGCCCGAGGGCACGCCCTACCACGACAACGTCTTCGTCTTCGACTTTTCCTTCGGCCCGGGGTACCCGAACGAGCCCCCGTCCGCGTCGTACCACGCCCGCGGCGAACGCGTGAACCCGAACCTGTACGAGAACGGCAAGGTGTGCCTGTCGCTGCTGGCGACGTGGTCCGGGAAGGGCAGCGAGACGTGGACCCCGGGCACGAGTAACATGCTGCAGGTGCTGGTCTCCATCCAGGGCCTCGTGTTGACGGACGACCCGTACTACAACGAAGCCGGGTACGAGAAGCAGAGCGGCACGGAGGAGGGGAAGCGAAACGGCGATCAGTACAACGAGCAGGCGTTCTTAGCTTCGGCGCGGAGCATGCTCTCCACGCTGAAGGACCCGCCGCTTCACTTCGAGCGGCTGATCCGCGTGCACTTCAAAGCGCGAGGGCCGAAGATCCTGCGCGTCTGCCGCGCGTACCTCGACGAGGGGTGCCCCATAGGGCAGTACGCGAAATTTTCGAAAACGGAGGCGGAGGAGGAAAAACCATACGGCGCGGACGCGGCGACGCCGGGAACGTCGGAGGACGCGTCGGAATCCTCGGAATCGCGAGAGAAGGGACCTTCAAAGGGACCTTCGCGGCCGCCGCCCACGGAAGGGTTCAAGCTGACGCTTCGCAAGCTCGTGCCGAGGCTGGAGGCGGCGTTCAAGGCGAACGACGAGCTCGTCGACGCGGAGGGGGCGTAGCGAAGGCGAGAGACGCGGACGAGCGCGGGTAAAAAAATGAAATGCGAAATCACAGCCGACGCGCGAGATCGAACCGCCGTTCGCGACGTACACCACGCGCGCTCTCTCCTCTTGATCGACACCGAATCGAACGATCAGTATCATCGCGATGATGGCGAACTTCCTCGGCTCCCTCGGCGTCGTCGACGCCCTGGAGCGCAGTCGCGGAGTGCGGACGGACCCGGGGGGGAGAGCGCCCGAGAACGTCGAAACCGACGAGCGCTCTCGCGAGACGGTCCTCGCGCCGCCGTCGCCGCCGTCGTCTCTCTTTATCACACGATCGGACAGTAAGGCACGCCGAGCAGCTCGGGATTACAGGCCTAGTTGAATCCACGGGATGCAGCTTTGGACTCACAACACGTACAAGGGCGTAGTGAAGCCGACGTTAACACGTAGGCGGCCCCGGTTTCAGTTCCCTTGTCAATGTTATTGGGCGCCCCGGCCAATATCATTCCGCCGTCGATCGAGAATGCACCAAAATTGTCACCCGATGCGCCGTCGTCCACGGTCAGCTTCGCAACCTGCGTCCAGCCGGAGGCGAGATCGCCTGCCGTGTCGCGCGTGAACACGTACGCGGACCCGCTGCTCGCCCCGATCACAATCGTGTCGCCGTCGACCGGGACGGTGCCGCCAAAACTATCACCCGACGCGCGGTCGTTCGGGGTCAGCTTGGTGCTTTGCAGATCGTGCAGATACTCGACAGATGTCTGCGCCAGTCTCCGAAGGCTCCTGACGGGCGCGAGTTCGGAGCATGGATCTGCAGCGAGCGTCCCCGGCGCGACGATGCCCGCGAGTACGACGAGCACCCCGAAAAAGTGGCCGAGCACACCTTTTTTGGTCCCCATTTTCACTTTCTGGGCTGCGACCCAGGTTTTTCACCCACGTTCGTAGTAGACAGTACGCAGGCGCCCCGAAGCAGTAGGTCGCCTCCCGCGGCGCTTGCCCGAATGAATCGACGTCGGATCTCAGCCGTAGTTACGAGTTAGACGCTTAGTTACGAGTATGCTGTCCAAGACGGCGCCTTCTCCGCGATATCGGATTTTCAGCCGATTCCGTGGCGGTCGACGGAGGGCGACTCGCGCGCCCGAGGGTATGTATGTGCGCGCCGCGTTGTGTCCGGCGAAAGACACTATGGCTCACCTACTACGACTGAACTTGTGGGAAAAAACATCCGTGATTGTCGGGGTTGATGACCCCCTCCGTGCTTCAGAGACGCCGCGGCGGCGGGCGACGGGCGCGTTCTTCTTAGCGGGGCTTCCTCGCGACCGTCATCACCATCCTCGACATGCGGGAAGGTGGTGCCAAGGTCGGTCCGGACCTTCGTTTCTGATGACTGGAAAAGATTTGGAAAATTCTCACGAGTCGGTTCCAAGCCTCGATGCAGACACAGATTTTTTTTGCCGACTTTTTTTTGCCGATCGGCACGAGCGCGGCAACCGACAGCGAGCCAGCGTGCAGCGAGCAGCGTCAGCAAATTTCATTCATCCGACGACGCCGGTGGATTTTCGTTTCCGAACTTCACAGGTCGACGCGCAACAACGGGCGCGGGCTCGCCATGGCTGTGGCTTTGGCGAGCCTCGCGTCGAGCGCGCTGGCGAGCCTCGCGGCGGCGCTCATCGCAATATGGCTGTGCTCGCGTTTCGTGCTGCCCCGGATCATCTCGCTCGCGGTGCGTCGCCTTCGCGACCACCCGCGCGCGTTCGTCTCCCCCGAGAAAACGCGCGTCGCCGCGTCGTCGTGAATCTAACGAACTCCTCCGGTCGCGGCTCACGCGGCCGCTGTGCGGGGGATGGACCGCGTTTCGCGACCTCTCTTCTGACTGCCTCTCCCCGCGACCCCGGCTTTCGTGACGACGCGTCGCAGGTTCGCGCGACGAACGCGCGAGGCGTGACCATCCACGTCGGTTCGGTGGGCTTCCTGCACGTCAGCGACGTGCTGGTGACCTTCGCGTCGGGGCCGATCGAGTCCGTGCGCGTGGACGACGTGCTGTACACGGGCCAGATGGTGACGCTGCTGACGTGGCTGTACGAATTCGTCTCGAAGAGGCTCAGAGGCGCGCGGCTGCGGGACGAAATGCCCTTCGCCCCCGGGGACGAGCCGCGGAGCGACGCGAAGCCCGGGGGAGGGGAGACCGCGCCCGGATCTGAGTCAAAGAGTCTCGCCGAGACGACGGCGGAACGCGGCGCCGTCTTGCGCCAGACGTCGCTCGCGGCGGCCGCCTCGGCGACCCGAGCGTCCGACCCGATGTCGCCGGGGTCCCCTCCCGCTGGTGGCGCGTCAGCAGACGGCTTCGTCGAAAACCACGGCGGCGGCGCGTCGCCGAAATCGCCCGAGGGGTCTCGCGGCGATTTCCTTCGAGCGAGCGCGTCGCCGGCGGCGCCGCGCGCTCGCGCGTCTTTTCTTCGCTGGTTCTCGTTTCCGAAACGCGCGCGCGGCGGGATCGAACCCGCGCCGTCCGACTCGCCGGGCCGCGCGAATCCCATGCGCTCGACCCTGAACGTGCCCGTGCTCGCGGCGGGCGTGCGCGTGACGCTGCGGGGAGAGCCGAGCGGCGGAATGGTGAACGTCGACTCCGCGCCGCGCGCGCTCGGGTTCAAGACCCGGTTCGCGACGTGGCAGCTCGCGAAGGGGTTCACGCGGTTCCTGGAGGTGACGGCGACGGAGGTGGTGGTGGACGCGTCCGGAAGCGGTAAATGGGGGTTCGGACGCGTCGCCGCGCGGCGCGTCGCGCTCGTCTCCCGGATCAAGCCGAGCTCGACGCTGGTCAGTCTCTCGACGGACCGCGTGACCGTTTTCGAAGCGGACGCGAAGCGCGCGCGCGCGACGACGCGGCGGACGCGCGGCGAGACGCGCGACACTAAAAAAAAAGCGTCGATCGATCGATCCGGGGTTTCGTTTCGTTCGGAGACGGCGGACGCGCGCGCCTCCGCGGACGTCGACGGCGGCTCGGAGCCGCCGGCGACGTCCTCCGGGGAAGGCTCGTGCGCGCGTTCAGACGGCGAACGCGAACGCGCTTCGTTCCGGGACGGGCGACTGGACGTGACCCTGCGGTACGCGCTGCGCGAAGGCCGCGTCGCCGTCGCGGAGGCGGCGCTGACCGCGGCGAGCGCGGAGCTGGCGGAGGCGACCGACGGCGGCGACGGCGGCGACGGCGGCGACGGCGGCGGGCGCGAGAGCGACGGGAGCGACGAGAGCGACGGGAGCGACGTCCTCGAGGATGACGAGAAGAAACCTCCTCCGCGCGCGCGAGCGTTGTCGACGACGGCGGCGCTGACGCGCTTGGCGCGCGCCGTTCCGCCGCGCGTCACCGTTCGTCTGGGCACCGCGCGCGTGCGCGAAGCGACGGACAAAACCGTCGGCGCGCGCGCGGCGGAACATCGCGCGCCGCGACAGGCGCGTCTGGCGCTCGAGATGGAGGCGTTTTATTTCGCGGCGGAGCGGCGGATGCCGAAGGCGCGCGCCGAAAAGAAGTCGGCGCGGCGAACCGGGGACGCGGAGACGCGCGAGCGCGAGACGCGGCGCGCGAGCGCCCGTTTCCCGTCGACGCGCGTCGACGCGCGGTGGTCGAGGTTCGAGCTCGGCGTGCGAGGTGCCGAGGACGAAGACGCGCCCGCCTCCGCATCCGCCGCCGCCGCGCGCGTCACCGCCGCGGGCGGCGCGTTACGACTCGACCTGCCTCTGGTGCCAGCGGACGCGGACGCGGACGCCGCCGACGTCGCCGCCGGCGCCGACGCCGTAAGCCCTTCTTCCGCGACGCGAGCCCGATCGTCGGCGCGCGACGACGTCGTCGTGGCCCACGTCCGAGCGGACATCGCCGGCTTGGACGCGCGCGTGTGCCCCGACCTGGTGCGCGCTCTGCGGCGCGCGTTCGCGCCGCGGCGCCGGCGAGAGAAGCGCGCCCGCGGCGGCGAGAGAAGCACGCCGCGCGTCGCGCGCGCGCCCGAAAGGCGTCGCGGCGAGACTGATTACTCATACGAGACGCGCGCGCCGACGCGTCCGCGGCTGGTGATCGAGACGGCGTTTCGTCTCTTCGACGGCGCCTCTTTCCGCGTGTTCCGATCGCTTCGCGACGGCGCCGGCGACGCGGCGCCGCTTTTCGAGACGCGCGCGGAGACGGCGGAGCTCGGGATAAACGTTCGCGACGACCGGGACCGGACCCGTCGGGATTTTAACGACGACGCGAACGATCCGACGCGCGACGCGGCGGATCCCGCGAATTCCCGCGACGACGATCGTTCGTCGTCGGAATTCGAATCCTTCGCCGGTCGCGGCGTCGTCGTGACCGCCGAGGACTGGCGGTGGACGCCGAAGCCCGCGAAAGACGACGCGCGCCGCGAACGTGACGAAATCGACTCGAACCGTTTCCGCGCGTCGCGGTTCGACGCGCGCCGTTTCGGGGACGCGCGCGACGTCAAGATCGCCGACGCGCGCGTGGAGGCGAGCGCGGAATCGCTCGCCGAGCTGGAAGACGGCTTCCACGAGGCGTTCGCGGCGATGGCCGCGATTCGCGACGCGGCGACCGGGACGACCGGGACGACCGCGACCCCCCAAAACGCGAACCGGTCGTCTGACGAGAAACGGACGGGGACGCGCGCGGTGACGGACGAAAACCGCGAAGAAGACCCGCGTCGCGAAAAAAAGCCGCCGGCGCGCTCAGTATCCGGCTTCCCCGCTCTCTCCGCCGTTCGGCGGTCGAGGCTGGCGTTCGCGCGCACGCGTCTCCGCGCGCGCGTGGACGCGCTTCCGGAAACGCGCGGGATCCCGCGCGTTCCCGGAAAAGAAGACGCGCGCGCGGTGCCGTGCGCGCTGGAGGCTCGCGCGCGTCGCTTGGTCGTGGAAAAGCGCGAGGCGAAGCGCGCGGAGGCGAGCCTCGCCGAGAAAAAAACCGAGACTCGCGTCGACGCGCGGGGGTTGGACTTGACGTACTTCGACGCGATCGCCCCGACGGCGCGCCCGCGCGAAGGGGTCGCGGACGCGGAGACGGCGGGAACGACGTCGTTCGAAGACGGCGCGTTCGAAGCCGGCTTCCCTCAGGAAAAAAAAAACGAAAACGTGACGAACGACGACGAGGCGGAAGACGCGCGAGCGTCTTCCGCGCGCACGCGGGAAAAGGGCGAGCGCGTCTACCTGGCGACGGCGCGCGCGGCGTCGGCGCGTTTCGTCTCCGGATGGCGATTTTCCGGAAACGCGGACGCGGCAGCGGCGGGCGTCGCGCCGGCCCGGACGGTGACGTGCGACGGCGCGCGTTGCCGCTGGGACCCGGACGCGCACTTCGCGCTCCTGCGCGTGCGCGCGGCTTGGGCGCGGATGGCCGAGCAGAGGGCGCGGAGGGCGCAGAGGCGGTATCCCGGAAACGATCCGGGGGGAACCAAGTTGAACGGCGCGGATGAAGATTCGCCGTTTTCCGGAAACTCGGGGAGGGAACCGCGGGGGGGTCCCGGGGTGCCTTCGGAGCGCGCGGGTGGGCCAGGCGCCAACGCGCGTTCGGGGTCGGACGTGCCCGACCCTCTCGGGGTCGGAAACGCGCGCGACGGCGCGACGGGCGCCGTTTCTGCTCGAACCGCGACCGGCGAGGGTGAGACACGCGTCAGCCACCCCCCTGACGCGCATCCCTCGGGCCTTGCCGGGTCGAGCGCGGGCGCTGGGTCGAGCGCGGGTGCCGAGCTGAGCGCATCCGGAGCTTCCGGAAAATTTCCGGAAACTTCAAATTCGCGCGACGATGGCGGTTTCGCGAAACCGCTCGCCGACGACGTTTTGAAACCGGAGGTTTCCGTTTCGGTTCCGCGCGCGTCGCGTTCGCGTCGTTCGCGCGCGGACGCGGGTTCGACCGCGACGAAGGCGAACCCCGACGTCACGAAGCGCTTCGAAGCGAGTGAAACGCACTCGAGCGCGTCGAGTGCGTCTCATGAGTCTCACTCGGTGCGCCTCACGGACGCGCGGTTCGAGGCGGACATCACCCCCGGCGCGAGCGTCGTCCTCGCCGCAGAGACGGTGGATTTCCATCCGCGGAGGCGCGCGCTCGAGTGCGGGCGCGCGTCCGCGGCGGTGAACGGCGCCGTCGTCGCCACCGTCCTCGCGGCGGCCGTCGCCGTCGGGGACGCCGTCGGGGATGCCGCCGGCGCGGGAAACGGCGGAGCAGCCGTGGGCGTCGAGAAGGGCGCGGAGAGACGGGTCGTGGACGTCACCGCGACGTCGCCCCGGCTCGCGCTGCCGCACGGCTTGGACCTCGGGGACGCCGCGCTCGCCGCGCGCGCGGGCGTGGACGGGTTCCGCGCGTTTCTCCATCCTTTCGGGGAAGAAGGAGCAGAAGCGCCCGATGCGGTGAAGGAAGCGGAAAGCAAAAAAACCGCGCGCGACTTGGAAGTCACCGTGCGGGTCGTCGAGTCGCTCGTCGCGGAGGCGTTTGACGCGCCGCTCGCGCGGTGCCTGCGCGTGAAGCAGGCTGTGTTGGAGCCTCTGTTGGCGCGGTCGCGCGCCTCCGCCGCCGCCGCCGCGAGTCTCCCGGGTCCTGCGACCGGCGGGACGACCCGCGACGCGCGGACGCGTCTCGCGGAAGCGGCGGCGACGCTCGAAGCGTTCGCCGTGGCGTCGCGCGCGGCGTCGCGGCGCGCCGAGGGCGCGGCGTTCGCGGACGCGGCGGCGACGGTCGACACCGCCGCGCGCGACGCCGCGAACCGACGCGCGCGCGAGACGAAACGAAACGACGACGACGACGCGGAAGACGCCGCCGCTTCGCGTACCGTCGCCGACGCCGTCGAGACCGGCGGCGCCGTCTCTGCTGCCGGCGCGGTCACCCTCGGCCACGGCTCGGTCGTCGCGTGCGTCTTCGCCGCGCGCGCCGCGAACGCGGCGGCGACGTCGTTCGCCAGACGCGTCTCCGCGCCGAAGACGAAGACGAACGCGACGAAAAACGCGCGCGAAGAAGGTTCGGGACCGACGGCGATTTCGATCTCGGAAGAAGACATCTCGATGGACGTCACACGCGCGTTCGTGACATCCCTCGACCTGCGGGACGTGGCAGTTCGCGTGCCCGGCGCGCCCGCGCCGCTGTTCGCGGCGAGAAGGCTGGAAGTGGCGGGGCCCGTCGCGCAGGCGCGCGCGTCGAAAACGTTTTCGACGCGACGCGCGCGCGACTCCTCGGCGGCGCGCCCCGCGAGAGAAAAAACGGAGACTGACGTTCACGCGCCGTTTTTGTCGTGCGCACTCGCCGTCGGCCGCCGCCGCTTCGTGGCGGCGAAGCCGCCGGACGCGCCGCGGCTTCCCCCCGTGGCCACCTTCACGGACGTGGACGTGCGCGCGACCGCCGTCCGCGCGTGCCACGCCGTGCACTGCGAGCCGGCTTTGGCGGCGTTCGTTCGCGAACTGCTCCGACTGACCCCCCCGCCGGGCGCGCGCCACGCCGCCGCGCCGGGCGGCGGCGGGGGCCGCGACGCCGCCGCCGCGCGCGTCGCCGCGGCGTGGCGCGACGCGAAGCGTTCGAACGACTGGAGGGGCTTCGATCGCGACGCGCGCGGACCCCGAAAGAAACCGCGATCGAGATCGTCGTCTCCTTTCGAGGAGGAGGAGGAGGATGACGACCCCGAAAAGACGCGCCTCTGCGCGCCCTCGCTCCCGTTCTGGGACGTCGCGCGCTCGCTTTGGCGCGGGAAGGCGCGCGTCTTCTGCGCGGACGTGGCGGCGACGCTCGACGCCGACGCCGGGTACTTCTCCGCGCGGAGGTTCAAAAGAGACTTTTCTGACCACCTCGCGGACCACCTCGCCGGGAGGTCGTTCGTCGCCGGTGGGTGTCGCGTGCTGGAGGTGTCGGCGTCCAAGGCGGCGTTCGACTTGGAGCCGGGCGTCGCGGCGGTCAAAGTCGCGCGCCTCGCGTTCGCCGCGAAGGGGGGTCTCGGCTTCGAAACGGGCGAAGAAGCCGAACGAACCGCCGCCGCGGAGCGCGAGCCGGCGGAGGTACCGGCCGCGGAGACGCCGTCGCTTCCCGCGGACGTGCAGCTCGCCGTGATCCCCGCGGCGGAGTTCACGGTCGAGCACAGGTGGCGGACTTTAGGGGGAGGCGACGGAGGCGACTTCGCGCTCTCCGAATTCGGATCCGGATCCGAAGCGGAGCTTTTTCGCGCGCGCTTCGCCGTCGGCGTCGACCTCGCGATACGAGCGACGCTCACCACCAAAGACGCCGTCGTGCGCGCGTGGCGCGAGGCGGAACGCGAACGCGAACGAGCGCACAGTTCGTTTGTCGCGACCGGACGAACGACCGGAACGAACGCGACTGCTCCTCGCGAGAAATCGTCGCCGGTCACGACGTCGGCCGAAGGCGTCGCGTCTCGAACGGCGACGGCGAAGGACGAACGCGAGGGCGAGAAGAACGAACGCAGTCGCGCGGCGAACGCTTCGCCGTCCTTCTCCGCGTCGCCGATCGCGCGCTGGCTGAGCGGCGATTTCGAGCCGGCGATCACGAGCCGCGCGCGTTCGCCGCGCGGAGATCACGCGGCGACGCGAAAACGAAGCGCGGCGGCGTCTCCGCGATCGCCGTCCGCCGACGCCGCCGGGTCGTCCCCGTTCGCCACCGTCTCCTCCGCCGCCGCGGCTTCCGTCGCCGACGCGTCCACCACCCCGACGCTCATCGCGGGCCCAGCATCGATCCGGTGGGCGCGCGACTTCCTCGCGGCGGTCGCGAAACCCCCCGGCGCGCGGCGGCGCGCCTGGGCGATGCCGACGCGACCGCCGACGGCGGTGGCGTTCGCGAAGCCGAGGCACCCGCTGTCCGCGCCCTTGCCGAGACTGCTCGACGCCGTCACCGTCGAGATGAGCGCGGACCAGCTCAGGGTTGCGCACCCCGCCGAAACGCCGGACGACCCCGCGCGCGGGCTCGTGGCGCACGCCTCGGGCGCGCGCGCCGCGTTCGCGACGCGGCGCGGACGCGAACCCTCGAACGATCGGACCGTCTCTTTCCGCGTCGATTTGGAAGCGATCCGCGTGTTGCTCCCTCCCCCGAGCGGCGGCGGCGGCGGCGGCGGGGACTCCAGGGAAGAGACCCCGACCACCCCCGTCGCGCCCGCGGCGTGGCGGAGCGCCTTTACCGGCGCCGGCCGAATTCCACGGACGCCGGGTTCGGCCTCCCCGGGCGGATCCGGGTCCGCGCGTCGTTTTTTCGCCGGCGCCGCCCCGACGGGCGACTTCGACGAGGAAGCCGCGCGGTACGAAGCCGTGGTCGCGATGCTGTCTGGATCCGCGCCGACGGATCCGACGGATCCGCGCGGATCCGCGGCGTCCGCGGAAAATCGATTCTCCGCCGCGGAGGAGCCTCTCGGCGCGAAGAAGAAGCGACGACCGAAGCTCGCCACGGACCCGGCGATGGTCCTCGAGACGCGGTCGGTGACCATCGCGCGAAATGCCTCGGCTCTCGGCGAAGAGTTTATTCGCCGCGATGACTCGTTCGCGACCGGTGAAGTCGACGCGAACGTCACGCGCGTGCGCGTGGCTTCGCCTCGGCTTCTGAAAGCCGCCGCCCGCCGCGACGCGCTCGTGCGCTGGGCGCGCGACGCGTGGCGCGCCGCCGTCGCGCCGGAGACCACTTGCCCCTACCACTCCGTCTCGTCGCTCGAGAAGCTCGTGGCGGCGGGTCGGAAGGGTCCTTCCAGCCGGTCTTCCCGCGATGACGGCGGCGACGGCGGCGACGGCGACGACGCGACCGCGACGGACGCGACCGCGACGGACGCTCTTCGTCGTGAGCGCGTCGTCGTCGCGAAGGAGGAACGTCGGGACGTATCGACGGAAAACCCGGAGGATCCGAACCCGAAGGACGTCGTCCTTCATCAGAAGGACGACCCCGGTGAAACACCCGCGTCGTCGCCTCATTCGTCGGCGGAGACGAACCGTCACAATCGCGCCGCGGTTGAGACGATCACGTTCGTCGTCGACGTCGTCGCGCCGCAGGTGAACTTCGAGGGGAAGGACGGGACGGGTCGCGTGCTCGTCGCGGCGACGCGCGGCGCCGTCGTCGGGCGGCGGTTCGACGCGTCGCGCGACGCGGCGACGGGTCGCCGAGCGGAAGTCACGGTGTCGCTGGAAAAGGCGCAGGCGCACGTCGCGCCGACGGACGTCGACGTGTACGCGGGGGTCCAGTGGCTGGACGAGTCGTCTTTCTGCCACCGAAAAGAAGACGCGGAAGAAACGGAGACTAAAAAGCCGTCCGGCGACGCTTGGCGCGGGACCGGCGCCGGCGCCGGCGGAGGGTCCGACATCGGGTACCTGCTCAGGCGCGTCTTCGAGCCCTGCTCGATGGACCTCGCGTTCATCACCAAGGAACCCCCGCGAGGCGACGAGCTTGGCGACTCGCGAGACTCGCGAGCGGCGGAGTCGACGAAGCGAACGCCGCCGCGGGCGTTGACGGAGTTCGCGCTGAAATCGCCGGAGATTGAAGCCGAGCTCACCGCCGAGCAGTTCGCCGCGCTCGTGGACGTCGTCGGGAGCGTGTTTTTGACGCAGCTGCGGGACGAAACCCCGCCGCCCGCGGTGGCGGCGGCGCGCCTCCTCGCCAACACCAACCGGAGCCTGGTGGACGCCGAGGACATCGAGTCCTCCGCCGTCGTCGCCGCGCCTCTGGCGAGGCACAAAGAGGCGACGTGGAGGCTCAACGCCGGGCTCGTCGACGACGCGGCGTTCCGTTCCACGCGCGGCGCCTCCGGCGGCGAAGCGTCCTCCGCGCTTCTCGCCCTGCGCGCGGCGCTGCGAGACGCGACGATGGCGACGGCGGAGGCGGTGGCGGAGGCGGAGGCGCTGGTGCGCCCCCACCGCCGGCGCCCCGCGGTCGCGCTCAGCCTGAACATCGCGCGGTTCCGGTGGGCCATGAAGGCGTCCGCGGGTCGGTCGTTCTTAGCGGCGCGCGTCGAGGCTCTGAGCGTGACGCGCGAGCGCCACGCGGACACGAGCGGCGCGACGCGCGCGCGCATCGGCGACTTGAGGCTGGACGTGCCCGCGCCCGCGTCGTCGCGATCCGGCGCCTCCGAGAAGGAAAAGAAGAGTCGCGGGAGTCGCGGAAACCTCGTCTTCGTCAAGCCCGTGTTCGCGCGCTGGGACCCGGACGCGCCGGAGGAGGCGCGGACCGCGGGCGGGTTCTCGGCGTCGCGGTCGTTCGCCAAGCGAGAAGGGAAGGACGGACCGGACGACGGACCGACGGGCGGACTTGTACCGGCGCGCGGCGGCGAAACCGAAGACGGCGAAAAAAACGCCGCCGAGCTCTCCGGCGACGTCGCGAACCATAAACCCTTGATTTCCATCGACGCGTTTCGCGCGGCGTCGCCTCCCGAGGCGCCCGTCTGGGACAAAATCGAGGTTTCCGTCGAGCCGTTCGACCTGCACCTGGAGAGCGAGACGTACGGCACTTTAACGCGGTACCTGTTCCCGGAGAAGAAAGCGGCGCGCGCCGCCGGCGCGCGCGCGGCGAGCCTCGCCGCGTTCGAGCGCGGCTTGGCGCGCCACGCTCGAGAGCGACGCGGGAAGAGCTCGGGAGAGGACGAGCAGCTCTCGTTTCCGGTTTCGCGGAAAAGCGCGCGTCCGGAACCGAGAGCTCCAGACGCCGCCGAGGCTGAGGCCGCGGCCGCCGAGGCTGAGGCGAAGGCGCGCGCGATGCTTCTCGGGGCGCCCCGGTGGGAGAAAAGCGCGAAAGAAGGGGACAAGAAGAAGGGGAAACACGCGCGCGCGAAAACCTGGGGCGCCGATCTCTTCGGCGGCGGCGGCGGCGGCAGCGGCGTTCCGACGGCTGAGCCGAAACAGTTCTCGACGCCGACCAAGCCGAGGCGCGGGCGCGCGTCGACCGCGCCTCGCGAGAGCGCGGCGCGTAAAAGCGGCGTCCCGGGAACGAGCGGACCGGGAACGAACGGACCGGTCGACCCCGTGACGTCCACCCTGGCGGAGCGCGCGCCGAGGCCCACGCCAATCGCAGTCGACGAGCTTTTCGACGCGACGTCGCAGTTTTTTCCTCGTCGGCGGAACGCGTCGACGGGCGACGCGGGTCGTGCGTCCTCCGCCGAAGGGCAAGACGATGGGGTTCCCGGGCCAACGTTTCGGCGCGACGTTCACGGTTTCGGGGACGAAGGCGCCGAAACCTCCGCAGCACCCACTTCGCCGAAAGTCGTCGTCGTGAAGTACCTCAAGGTGAACGACGTGGCGCTGAAGGTTTCCTACGACGGCCCGCCGAAATCTTTTCACGAGGTGCGTCTGTTGCTGGACGCCTCGACGCACGCGGGGTTCGTCGGGCGCTGGCGCGAGCTCATCGACCGCGTGAAGAAGAACGTCGTGTGGTCGGTGCTCAAGTCCGTCACGGGGCTGCAGGGCCGGCGCCTGCCCGGCGGCGCCGCGGGCTCCGCCTCCACCGCCTCCGCCGCCTTCGCGGGAGAGACGAGCCACTCCGCGTTCGGAAACCGGTCCAAGGGCATCACCGTCATCGTCGACGGGTTCGAGGGGTTCGAGGGCGACCTGGATTTCGCGGAGGGACTCACCGCGTTGGGGTCGCCCACGGCGGCGGCGATGGTGGCGGAGAGCGACGGGCTCGTCGTGCCGGCGAGCCGATCGCTTGTCGGCGCGTCCGTCTGGAGACGCGTTTTCGGCGGGGGGCACATTCGCGGCGGCGCGGAAGCGAACGCCGCCGGCGCGAAAGAAGACACGAGAGGAGCCGATCGCGCGGCGCTCCTCTCGTCGTGGGGGAAGAGACCCCGGTGAAGCGAACGCGAAAGGAGACGCACTTTTTTTTAGACGAAGAATAGCTACAGTACTAGCTACAGTGGAGAGGCGTCACGACGCGTCAGTCGCCGCGCTACGCTACCGCGTAGAGGTACGCGCGCGTCAGTGGTCGCGGGACCACCACAGCACGCGCGCGTCGCTGAGTACCCCTTTCGCTCGCGCGTTCGGCGTCACCGGCTCTTCTTGGCCGCTCGCCTCTTCGCCGACTCGTGCGCCTTGACGTTCCACAGGAAGACGTAGATGTTCAGCAGGAGCGTCACCACGACCGCGGTCACCAGCACTTCGCCCGGCCACGCGTCCGTCACCGCCTGCACGCGCGCGGGGAGCGCGTCGTGGATGCGCTTGATCACCGCTAAGCACCGGGGGACGAACGCGGACAACATCCCGAGAGACGCGCGGAGACCTGCGCGGGCGAGCGGTCGCGCCCCGCCGCGCGAGGAGCAATGACGAGGGTTTCGAAACTCGCGCGTGTGTCGACACACGCCCCGAATCTCGTCGGCACCCGCCAAGGACATTCGTAACGGCCGAAGGGCAATTTCGGGCGCGTCGCGAAACGGCGACCGGGACTCCGGAGCTGGTTTTTTTTCGTGTGTTGTTCCCCTCTGCGTTTTCGTGGAGAGGCGCCGACGCGGGCGCACACACCGCGCCGCGCCTGCATCGGAGCCGTCGCGGGCGAGCGAAGCCATGTCTCCTCTGAAGGACATGCAGCCCTCGGCCTTGCAAATCCCGGCCGAGGCGCAGGCGGTGAAAGCCTCGCCGGCGGCCGAGAAGGTCGCGACGGCCAATCTCGAGAACGTGCCCATCGCTCCCGGCGAGGCGAAACGCTGGACCGAGATCCAGAGGCGCGCGTACCACGGCTCGGGCATCTTCGACGCCGCGCCCGCCCCCGCCGCCGCTCCACGACCCGATGTCGCCGCGCCGTCGGCGGCCGCGCCGGTTTCCGTCGAGGCGGTCGCCGCGGAGGCGGCAGTGGACCCGTCGAAGATGGCGCTCAAGGATCTGCGCGCGGCGTGCCGCGAGCGCGGATTGAACCCCGGAGGGGGCAAAGACCAGCTCTGCGACAGGCTGCTCGAGGCGATCGCGACGAACGGCGCCGCGCCCTTGGCGGCCTCGAGCTCGGCGGCGCGCGACGTTTCCGTCGCGGCGGGTGTCAAGCGCGACGCCGGGTCCGAACGCTTCGCCGACAAAAACGCGCTCGGCGATTCGGCGACTCGCGCCGCGAAGGCTGCCAAGACGGACGCCTTCGCCGCCGCCGCCGCCTTCGAGGCGCGCGTGCGGAGCGCGGACGCGTTCCTGGCGGATGTCATGAACTCGCCGAAGCGCGGTCACGACGCGGACTCGCGCGTGGTGACGGTGAGCGACGCGAAGCTGCGCGACATAGGCGTCGGCGCGGACATCTTCTTCGAGCGAGGTCCCGAGCCGGGTTTGGACGCGCGAAAGCCGAACGCGACGGCGGCGGCGAAGGCGAAGGCGAAGGAAGCCGCCGGCCACGGCGACCTTTTCGTCGCGACGACGGACGCGTCACAGGGAGTGGGCGTCAAGAAGCCTTCGTTGGTATCCCGCCCCGCGGGCGCGACCGACATGCACGAGCCGACGCACCGCATCTTCTCGAGCGAAGTCGACGACTCGGCGGCGGACCCTCACGAGGCGACGCGGAAGCTCGTCGGTGGCAAACAGGTTTCCGAGACGCTCAAGCGATCGCTGTTCGAGGGATCCAAACTGTTCGACGACGACGCCGAGCGCGAGGCGTTCGAGGCGAACGCGACGCGCGTTCGCGCGAAGGACGACGGCGAGTCGCGTGTCACCGCGAGCAAGCACCGCGAGGGCCACGGGATTTTTTCCGAAGCGTGGGTGGTGCCGCGCGAAGTGGCGGAGGGCGAGGCGATTGACGGCGACGTCCCCATTGAGCCCGCGCGTCCGGCGGATGCCGAGGACGAGAAGGCTCTGATGAACGCCTCGTTCGGGGACGCGAACGACGCGACTTCGCACGACGACATCGACGCCGATGACGGGTTCAAGCCCATCGGCGCGTGCTCTCCCTGCGTGGACCTGCGGTGGAAGACGGAGGAGGAGGAAGAGGCGGAGGAGGCTGTGGCGATTTTAGTCTACGAAGCGATTCGACGCGTGCTGGACCGAGCCTCGCGCGAGGCGTTTTACGCCGAGGAAAAGGGGAAGTGACGAGACGCGAAGGAACGCGAAACGCGACGGGTCCCTCCGTAGTGCACACGCGGGTTTTTCGCGTCGTCGTTACATGACGGACGACGACGTTTCGCGACGTGTAACGCTTAAAAAAGAAAAAAAGCGTCTTTTACTTCTTCTTCTTCCCTCGTCCGCCGAACATGCTCTCGGCGTCCTCCACGCTTCTCACCGTGGACGTCTTTTTCTTCTTTCCGCGGCGACCGCTTCTCGCCCGAGCGCTCTCGCCCGCCCCGCCCGTCCCCGCGTCCAGGAAAAAGAACTCGCCTGACGCGTTCTCGTCGGCGTTCTCGTCGGCCGCGCCCGACGATCGTCGCCACGGGAGTCTCGCCGGCGCGTCCGACAGCGCCGCCAGATCTTTCTCGGCTTCGCGCACCACCGGCGCCGTCAAGCGCCCTCCCCGCGACCGCACGTGCGCGTCGACGTTCGCCTCCGCGTACCCCAGGACGCGCCCGACGAGGTACTGGTAGTACGGCGACCCGGCGACCAGCGCGGCTTGCGCGCCGAAGGATGCGAGGGGCTTCGCGCGCTCCGGGAAAGGCGACGCGTCCGCGCACAAGATGGCCGTCAGGCCCTTGCGCGCCGGCATCCCGGGGACGGCGGCGGGGACGACGGCGACGCGCGCGTCGCGCGCGCACTCGCGTAACGCCCTCAACGCGAACGGCGCGTCGACGGGTTGCTGCGTCTCTTCGTCTTCCCATCCCGCCCACAGTTGCGTCATGACCACCCCCCTCTGTCCCTCCAGCAGACAAAGCAGCTCCCCGGCGTTGTTCGTGGCGTGGCGTTTCGGATCCGTCTCGACGAACCCGGCGGGCGCGCCGTCGCGCCAAAACGCGTTCGTCGCCTCCGAACGCGCCGCTTCGCGAAGCGACGCGTAATCCGTCACCTTCTCCACCCCGACGACCGTCTTCGCGTTCGTCCCCGCCTTCTCGTTAGTAAACGCGCGTAACACCACGTTCGGGTCTTTCGGGTACTCCCCGGTCGATTCCAGATCCGCGAGCAACGCGCGCCACGCCGGGAAACTCGATTCGACCCACCGGCGGTCGGCGAGGCGCGGCGTTACGTTCGACGCGTCGTCGTCGCGCTCGCCGACGGGAACGAGCGCATACGTCTCGCCGTCGTCCGCTCTCTTCAGTCGCGCGGGGACGCCCCGACACAGACCGACCAACGACGTTTTATCGAGGCGGTTCGCCACTTCGTCGGATCGGTTCTTGTGAGAACCGCTCGACCGTTCGCGCGCGTCGCCGACCACCTCGAAGAACCACTCGCGATCGAGGAGCGGTCTCGACGAGAGCTCGCTCTCGGCGTCTTCGTCTTCGTCTGGACCCGCGACGCGCAGCAGAAGCAGATCGCCGTCGCGGAAGGACGCCAGCGGGTCCTCCCGCGACTCACTGGGCGCGGAGAACGCCGGGGTCACCTCGCCGGTTGGCTCCGCGGCTCTCGCGGAGGGGACGACTCGGCGACCCCGCGTCGTCGCGCGCCTCGCGATCGCGGTCGACCGGTTCCAGGTTTTAGGGGAATGGCGGTGCGCGAGGAGGGGCGCGCGCGCCAGCGCGAGCATGGCGGCCGGGACGCCGAACGGCCGGCACTATCCCGAGCGCCTTCGAAGGGCTCTCAGAGTCGGTCCTCGAGGGGATCGAAGGCCGCGCGAGGACAGCGCGAGTCGTCTGTGGCGCCGCAGAGCTCTATCCTGACAACCTTCGCTGCGAACCTCCTGACAATGTAAGTCAGTGAGATGACGCGGACGACAGGATCAGTCGAAGCAGACGCGCCTTCCCTACTCTTCGCCAGATCTGAGTCGCGCGACGAAGAGGCGCGTCCCCGCTTGTGGTCGTCAAACCTCGCGAAGAGAGTGGAAACGCGCACGCCCCACGATGTCCGCCGCGTTGTCCTTGAAGTGCAACGTCTGCGGCGTTCAGCTTCGCTCCGTCGCGGAGGCGCAGTCGCACGGCGAGGCCACGGGCCACAGCGATTTCGCGGAGTCCACCGAGGCGGTCTTGAACCTGACCTGCGTCGCCTGCGGTAAGCCGTGCCGCTCCGAGACCGAGAAGGACATCCACAGCAAGCGCACCGGCCACACGGAGTTCGTGGACAAGACGAACGAGCAGACCGCGAGGGTGGACACGGAGGGGGAGATGAAGGCTATCGGAGACGAGATGAAGGCTGAGCTCGGTTTGCCGATCGCCCCGAAAAAGTCATCCGCGGGCGACGAGGCGGAGACGATGGACGTGGACGGCGAGCCCGAGGCGCAGATCGAGCCCGAGGTGGACGCGGCGTTGGTGACGGAGCTCGAAAGCATGGGCTTCTCTCGAAACAAAGCCGTGCGAGCGTTGCACTTCACCGGCACGTCCAGCGTCGAGCAGGCGGTGAACTGGATCGTCGAGCACGAGAAGGACGACGACGCGGACGCGCCGCTGTTGGTTTCCGCGTCGAAGGCGAAGAAGAAGACGCCGCTCACGAAAGAGGAGGCGCGGCAAAAGGCGGAGGCGCTGCGAAAGAGCATGGCTTTGAAAAAAGAGAAGGAGGAGAAAGAGCTGGAACGGTTACGGGAGCAGGAACGCATTCGAAGCGGAAAAGAGCTCCTCAAGGCGAAACGCGCCGAGGAGGAGTTGCAGCTCAAGCGGAACCTCGAACAACGGCGGATCGAGAAGGAAGAGGCGAAGCGCGCGAAAGCCAAGATCCTCGCGAAGCTGGAGGAGGACAGAATCGACCGCCGGCGGAAACTGGGTCTGCCGGATGAGTTGACGGAGGAGGAAAAGGCGAAGGAACGCGAGCGCGCGGAGAAGAAGGCGGCGGAGGCCAAGGCGGAGGCGGAGAAGAAAGCCAAAGCCGGACTCGTCACGAAGCCCGTGCAGAAAGTCGACGCGCTGCGGCGACTGTTGGTGGACATCAAGAAAAACGCGACGGACGAAACGCAGAGCTCGACGTGTTTCAAGACGCTGCTCGTGTACCTCGGGAACGTGGCCAAGGCGCCCGACGAAGAAAAGTTTCGGGTCATCAAACTCGCCAACGCCGCGTTTCAGAAGCGCGTCGGCGCCGTCGCCGGCGGGCGCGCGTTTCTCGAACGCTTCGGGTTCGAGGCGGACGAAACAGCCGGAACGTTGACGCTGCCGAGAGACAAGGTGGACCCTGTGTTACTGCAAATGACCGGCGCGGAAATCGACGGCGCGCTCACGAACCCGTTCTTCGGAGTGCTGTGATGCATGACGTGACGCGTTACGTGATGAGCGAGCTCGCTAGCGAGCGAGCGAGTGAAAAAGGCGAGGGCGTTTTGAAGTCCTACTACTCCTTAGTCTAGTACTTTCGTTAAAAAAAGAAGGCGTCCCTCGCGCCGCGCGCGTCTGTCGTCATCCGCCGGTCGCCGCGCGCGGGGCGGCTCGTCGCGGGACGTACTTCGCCGGCGCGCGGTCGGCGCCGGTGATGAACGCCCACAAACCGCGCGGCCGTTCGCGTTTTTGGTGTTCCTCGTCCTCCTCTTCCCGCGAAGCGTAGTCTCTTTCCGGCGGAGCCGTCTCGTCGCCGCCGAGCTTTTCCGACGAGACGCGGGCGTCTCCGCGACGCGCTTCGCTCGCGACTTTCTCGCGAAAAGTCTTCGGCGTCTCGTCCTCCTCGCCGTTCATTCGGAACGACGCGCGCGTCTGCAACGTCTCGATCCGCTCCACGAGCGCGCCGTTCTCGCGCACGAGCTTCTCCACGACGCGCGCCGAGGCGGACGAGATGGCCTCCGCCTCCTCCCGCAGGCGCGCCGCCGCCGACTCCCGCGCCGAGAGCGCGTCCGCGTCCGGCGCGACGCGAAGCTCGAGCCGAACCGCGCGCGCAGCGGCGGCGTCCTTTTCCGGCGAACGTTCGTTTTCCGAAGCCCTCGCCGCCGCCTCCGCAGTCGCCTCTCGCAGAGTCAGAGCTCGTTCGGCGAGCCTCGCGCGTTCCGTCGCCTCGGCGGCGACTCGATTCGCCTCGGCGACGAGACGCGCGCACGCGGACTCCGCCTCCGCCGCTTTCGCGCGCGCCGTCGCCGACTCCGTCTCCGCGCGATATGCCGACTCGCGCGACTCATTCAGACTAAAAAGCCGCGACTCCGCCTCGGCGGCGCGCCGCGCCGCCGCCTTCGCCGCCGCCGCCGCCTTCGCCGACGCCGCGCGCTCGCGGTCCAGAGCGCGCGTCGCCTTCTCCAGACGATCCTCCAGACGCGCTTTCGCGTGCTTTTCGGCGTCGACGTCGACGGGCGTCGTCGTTTTCTCGGCGCCTCCTTCTCGCGCCGCCAGAGCCGCGCGCAACGCCGCCACCGTCGCCTTGTTCTCGGCGAGCGCGCGCGCGGCGTCGTCCGCGCCGAGCCGGTACGCTTCCAGCTCGGCGTCCAGCTCCTGAACGCGCGCCTCGAGGCGGCGCGCGGAAGACGCCGCCGTCGCCGCCGCCGACGCCAGAGCCTCGACGGAAGCGTTTTCGTCATCCTTCGCGCGCGAGAACGAAAACGCGTCCGGGACGTCGAGCGCCTCTTCGTCGCGAGCGAAGTCTCGTCGCCGGAGGAACGGGGAAGACGTCTCGGCCGAGACGGGCGAGGGGGGTCCGTCTCGACCGTCTCGCGGCTCACGCGCGGAGACGGCGTCGTGCGAAAAAGACTCTCCGGCGGTCGTCGTCGCGAGAGGCGCGGTTTCGTCGCCCGGTTCCGACGAACCGGAAAGAGCTCGGGCGGGCACAAAAAACGCCGCGGCGCGCGGCGAGCGCGGCGACGGAGGCAAAAGCTGCGCCGACAAAAGCTGGTTCGTGTGCGCCGGCGGGTCTTCGCCGGTCGGCGCGACCGCGACGCATTCCGCCTCCTCCGACGCGACCGTCGCGGCGCCGAAAGGGAACGCGGTCGCCGCCGCGAACGCGAGCGCCGGCAGCGGATGCGCGGCGGGCACCGCCGCGGGCACCGCCGCGGGCACCGCCGGCGCGGCCGGCGGCGTCGGTTCCGGAGGCACAGCCGGCGCGGGCTGCGGCGCTGGAACCGACTCGGCGTGCATGAGCGGCGGCGCGTCCGCGCGTTCGAACATCTGGGCGTACGAGGGCGCGGTCGCGAACGCGTCCGGAACCTCCGAGGGAAGAGGCTCGGCGGGTTTTCGCGCGGGTGGGTCGGGTGCGGGATGCGTCGACCGAACGTCGACGGGCGCGGGGTCCACCGACCCGAAGGCCGCGCCCAGGCCGCCGTACCCGTCGTCGTCCGGTGGGCCGAACGGGTTCCCGCTGGCCTGCCTCCATGTCGTCATCGCGGCGACGAGGACGCGCGGCGCGCTCTGCGCCGATGGAAAGGTCGTGGTTCCAACGTCAAGAAACGTGTTCGAGTTCACAACTGTGGACGCGCGGAGCGGCGGAGGTCGGAGCCCTGCGCGCGACTTGCAGCGTTGTGGAAAATCAATGAAGCGACAGCCGGCGTGAGCGCCATTTCAAATCGCGCTCGATGAAGCGCGAGCTCTCGCCCGACCCCTCCGCGGTGGTAGGGGGGGGCGCGGCCGTGCCCGGTTCAGCCGACCCGCGCGCGCACCTCGCGAAGGTCCCCAGGCTCGAGGACCCCGGAGCCGGCGCGCTGGTCCGCCCGCCGGGCCACGACGCGTCCGCCTCGATCGCGCGGGCGACGCACGATGAGCACCCCGCGAGCCCACCGCGCTGGGTGGCCCCCTCGGTCCCTTCCCACCCGCTCTCGCCGACGATGACCAGCGCGCAGATGGCCGCGCGGGTCATCGCCGCGGCCGCGGAGCGCGCCGCGGGCGTCGCCGTCGAAGAGCGAGGGCCCGCACACGCCGCCCCCCCGGTGGACGCGCGGGCGGAGCCGCGCCAGATCGCGGTCGCGGAGGAGACCGAGGAAACCGAGATCGCGCGGTCGCCCGAGGCGGTCGCGACGACGACCGCGGGAGAGGGCCCGCCCGAGCCGGTCGCGAAGCCGTGTCCGCCCCCCGAGGCTCGTGCCGAGACCACGCCGACGGACGCGGGCGTCTCGCCCGGCCCGGAACCGCAGACGGCCGAGGCGGACGGAACGCGGACGACCGAGGCGAACGGGGCTTCCAACCAAAAAGCGTCGGTCGGACCGACGGAAAAGAAGCCCGAGACGACGAACGCGACGACCGTCGAAGCGAACGATGACGCTCTCAAAAAAGAGCCCACGACGAACGACGTCTCAAACGTCTCTAACAACGCGTCCGCTGTGGGACTCCCCCGCGACCCGCACCTCCGGTGGCGCGCCATTCAGAGCGACCCGGACCCGTTCGTGCGGAACGTGCTGGCCAGACTCCGAGCCGCCGAGTCCACGGAGCCGTACCACCAGGTCGGCGCGGAGTGGCGCCGCGCGCCGTGGGCTACGAACCCGTACGAGGCGATCGGGCCGGGGTACGCGCGCGCCGCGGACATGCCCGCGACGGACGCGGAGCTGGCGGAGGCGAAGCTCGTGACGTCCCTCCCGGACGGGTGGATGGATCTGCCGCCGGACCCGCCGCGCCCCGCGCCGTTGATGGCGCCCCCCGACGAGACGCCGTGCCTGGTGTGCGGCCGCGCGGACGACGAGGCGTCCTTCGTGCTCTGCGAGTCGTGCCCGAGAGGGGGGCACTTCCAGTGCCTGAACATGCCGCGCGTGCCCGAGGGCGACTGGTTCTGCGGCGCGTGCGGCGGCGCGGAGACGCCGCGGTCGCGCGACGCGGCGCTCGAGACGACTCAGTCACGAAAAGACGAAAAGGATGTCGCGGCGGCGCCGGCGCCGGCGCCGTTTCCTCACGCGCCGAACGCGAAACCGCTGTGGGAGAACCGCGTTCCCTTGCGTTTGGGCGTGGACGTGGAGGAACGGCCCATGTGGGGCATGGACTGCTACACGCGCGTCGCCATCGACGCCGCGCTGTCGCAGGCGCCGTTTATGGCGGGAACCGACCCGGCGGCGGCGGCGCGCCGCGAGGCGTTCTTCTCCAAAAAGCTCATGCCCGCGGTGCACGCGCTGTGGAAGGACGGCTGGGACCTGAAGCTGGCGGTGCGGCGCGTCGAGGAGGAGGCGCGCGAACGGACGCGAAAAACGAACGGCGCTTTTGCGGTCACGGAAAACGGTCGCGGCGCGGCGGATGACGCCACCGGTTTGACTCCGGACCAAACGTTGGCGGCGTGCCGATGCGTCGCGCGCGCGATCGAGGAGGTGGACGAGGCGGGGCTCGACACGCATCCCCCCCCGCGTCCGCCGAAAGGCCAGCGCATGAGCGCGGCGTCGCGCGCGAGCGCGCGATGCGGGAAGAACGGCGCGCAGACGCGCTCGGCTTCGTACGTGCCCCCCGGCGTGCGCATCAAACGCCCGCTCGGCGCGTACATGATCTACGCCAACGAGGTCCGGCCGGGTTTGGTCGCGGCGCATCCGCCGGAGTGGGCGCGGGACATCGCGGCGATCGGCAAGGCGTTGGGCGCGGGTTGGAAGGCGCTCGCGGGCGAAGAAAGGGCGCGGTACACCGAGAGAGCCGCCGCCCTGAAGAAACAGTTCGAGGAAGTGGACTTACCCGCGGCGATCAAGCGCGCCGAGGAGGAGGAGGAGGCTCGCGTGGAAGCCGAGGCGCTCAAGGAGAAGCGCGCGCGCGAAGCCGCCGCGGCGGCGGCGGCGGCGGTGGTCGCGGCTCGCGAGGAGCGGCTCAAGAAGCGCGCCGACGAGGCGGCGGCGACGGCGGCGGCGCGGGAGGAGCGGCTTCTGAACCGCGCCTCGCGGAACGAGACGACGCCGACCGACGGAGGCGCGGACGGGACGCTCGACGCCGGGTTCGAGACGCGTCCGACTCCGACGGAGACGCGGCGCGCGGCGGCGTCGAACGAAGAAGGGGTTCGAAACCCCGAAGACGAAGAAGAAGAACAAGCGGTCGAAGGCGAAGCCGACTTGGTGGTCGAGCAGCGGTACCTCCCCCCCAACCGCCGCGCGGCGAAGCGGCGGCACTTCCGTCTGCACCCGAAGGGCGTGGGGGTGGTGTGCGTGCGCCGGGAGGGCATCCCCGCCGGCACGTACGTGCAGGATTACCTGGGTGAGCTCTACACCCCCTGGCGGTGGTACGAGCGCCAGGACGCCATCAAGAAACGCGACCCGGGGAAATCGTTGCCCGACTTCTTCAACATTACGCTCGAGCGCCCGAAGGAGGACGACGCCGGCGCGGACGTGGTTTTCGTCGAAGCCGCGCACCGGTGCACGTTCGCGTCGCGGCTGAGCCACTCGTGCGCGCCCAACGTGCAGACCGTGGTGCTCGCGGTGAACGGAAAGTTGACCATCGCGCAGTACACCACGCGGCGCATAGAATACGGCGAGGAGCTGTGCTGGAACTACTCGTGCGTGACGGAGAGCGAGAAGGAGTACCGCGCGGCGATTTGCCTGTGCTCCTCGACGCGGTGCAAAGGTGCGTTTCTGGATTACGCCGGCAGCGGGTCGTTCACGAAAGTCATGGGCACGCGGCACAATTTCTGCGACCGCAACGCGATTTTGATCCGCGCGTGTTCGGAACACGTCACCGCCGAGGATCGATCGGCGCTGACGAAGGCTGGGATCAAGTCCGCGGCGCTTCACATGGCGGGTGATGTGGTGCGCGACGACGACGAGGACGACGACGACGGTGAAGCGGCGGGAAACGCCGTTCGTCAGACGACGAAGCCGCCTGACGCGAAACCGGATGACTCCCGCGAGTGCCCCGAGTGGCTGGTGAAGTGGGCGGCGTTGACCCTGGAGTACATCGAGACGGAGAAGGGGCTTTTGCCGGACGCGCTGATGGAGAAGCCCCTGGACGGCATCACGTACGACCGCGCGTTCGCCGAGGCGACCGCGCAGGGCGTCGCGGCGACGCGTCTGACCAACCTGGTCGTGACCCTCGACAAGATCAAGTACGTGATGCGCCAGCCCGGGCAGTGCCGCGCGCCGTTCCTGCGGCCGCTGCGCGACGACGAGGTGGTCGAGCACCTCTGGCTCGGGCCGCACGGCGTGTTTCGCAGAGCGGTGGACGCGATGGCCGCCAGCGGCGCGGGTCCGCACGCGCTGGGCGCGAAGGGGTCGGAGGCGCGCGTCGTCTTGGCGCGGCTGCGCGGTTATTGCCGCGACGCGGAGAGCGGCGGCGACGGCGGCGTCTCTCGCGGCGACGACGACTCGCGGACGCGGCGTCCCGCGACGCCGGCTGAGGCGCGCGCTCGTCTGCGCGAGGTGGCCGGTTCGATCCGCGCGTGCGGCGGCGAGCACGTCGCGCTCGCGGACTGCTTGCTCCTGTACGCGTCGACCGAGCGATGGGTCACGCCGGCGCCGTACGTCGGGTTCACGTCCGCGCCCGTGCGGCTCACGCCGCTCCCGAAAGACGCCGAGTACGTCGCGGCGGGCGGCGCGGACGGCGCCGGCGCCGGCGTCGGCGACGAGACGGACGCTCCGGACGCGGACGTCGCGCCGGCGGAAGAACCCGGCGGCGGTTCTCGACCGGTTCTCGACTCGAAAGACTCGAAAGACTCGAAAGCTCCGCCCTCGGGCTCGGCGCACGTCCCGAAGCTCGCCAAACGCTACCGCGGCGACGTGGCGAACGTGATGCGCAAGAAGTACCAGCAGCACTTCGCGTGGGGCCAGCTCGTGAGCTGGTTCAAGCAGACCATCTACGACCCCAGCGCTTCGCTGAGCGCGGATCGTCGGGGGACGATGAGTCTGCCGGATCCGGAGAGCGCGTATTCCGGGGCGAAGCCTGGCACGTACGCGCGCTCGGAGCGCAAAACCCTGCTCGCGCATTTGGAGAAGAACCCCGATCGCTCTTGGCCGACGACGTGGCGGTGGTCGTTTCGCAACCCGGCCAAGGTGTACGGCTCGCCGTTCATCGACGACGCCATTAGAGTCGGCTCGGGGGATGACAGGAAAACGCCGGAGCTGGTGCGGGCGATGCGAGAGATGTGATGATAGACTACATACGGGGAAAGGACGCAGAGAGAGATGTCGTGTGTGCAGTACGCTAGTTTCTACTGTATGCTACACGCAGACGCTTCATGCATCATCAGTCCCTTAGTATTATAATGATACCCTTCGCGCGTCGCGTCGACGCTCTCGTCGTCGTCGTCGACCGAAGAATGGAAGAAAACATCACAGTTCACAGAACAGAATTTTTACAGCGTTCGACGTGTGTGATGATGACGTCGCGCCGAAAAAGCACATTCGGGAATCGGATTCTCACAATCCAGTGCACTTTACGCACGCAATCGTCGTCTTTGTCATGGCTTCGCTCTCCGCTCTGTCCTCCCGCGTCGCGCTCCAGGCGCGCTTCGGCTCCAAGGTCAGCCGCCGCGTCACCGCGAGGCGCGGCGTGCGCGCCTCCGCGCTGCCCCAGAAGGGCCGCCCCGCGCTCACCATGGTCGCGCGCGTGCCCTCCGAGAAAGAATCCGAGGTGGATGCGCTGTTCGCGTCGCACGAACGGTTCATGCACGACACGCACGTCATCGGCGAGGCCGAGGCGGACGATATCGGCCACCCGCGCATGCTGGAGTACTACGTCGCGAAGTCCGCCGAGCTCTCGGACCCCCTCGATGCCGGTACGTCGCCCGCGAAGCCACTCCGCGCCGGATCTAACAACGCCGCTTTTTTTTTCGCGTGCCGCGTCGGCCGGCTGACGTGTCGGCGCTTTTCGAGCCCCGAAATATCTCGGGCTGCGAGCGGGCGAGGGCGAGGTGCTCGGAGCGTCGCGGATGACGAAGCGACGTCTTTTTTTTTTCGTTTCCTCCGGATGACCCGGCTGACGCTCGCGACCCGGCTCCACCCGACCGCTCCTCTCGACCGGTGTTCGAAGCCTCCCCCCCCACCGGCAACCTGCTGTACGCCGTGACCGAGCGGTACGTCGACGCGCTCGGGTTGAAGGAGCACATGCGCGTCGGCGCCGAGCGCTGGTCGGGTTTCCCAGAGCTCGTCGAGCTCTTCGAGCGGTTCGGGTGCTTCGCGCAGCCCAACGGCGTGACGCTCACTTCCCTCGCGGACGCCGCCGAGCCGTGCCAGACGCGCAAGGACGACGTCACGCTGAGCCTCGGCCTCGTCGCGCCCAAAGCGAAGGAACGCGAGCTGGATGCGTTGTTCGCGCTGCACGAACGGTTCATGCGCGAGACGCACGCGCGCGGCGACGTCGCCAACCCTCTGCACGACGACGGCGTCGCGCCGCGCGTGACGCACTTCAGCGTGAACAAAGCGGAAGAGCTGGTCGATCCCTTCGACGCGTCGAAAGGGACCACCGGCAACGTCTCGTACAGCATCGCCGAGACGTACGTCAGCGCGAAGGGTGTCGAGGGCCACTTTTCCTTCCGCGACGCGTACCCGGAGGTTTTCGAGGGCGTCGTCGAAAACTTCACCAACCCGGCGTACGCTCGGTTCGCCGACGTCGGCGGCGGGCACGTCGTCGCCGCGCAACGCGAGGCCAACTTCGCGAGCAACATCATCGGTGGCGTGAAGAAGGCGCTGGACACCATGCTGCCCCGCCGCGCGCCGCACGAGGAGTTCTGCGAGGACTACTGCCCGGAGGAGTGGTGATGACGAGAAGGACGCGTACGCGTACGATACGATTGTTGGCTAAAATGTCGCTTGTTGTGAAAGAAAGACTGAGAAAGATTTTTTTTCTTTTGCGCGAGACGATGACCACACTCGTGTGTCTTGCGCCCGCGACAGACACCCCGCGCGTCTCGCGCGTCCCGGCCGATCCCGTCGCGTCTCTCAGGGTTTCGGGAAGTGCTCGCCATGGAGTACTTCCCGTCGCGCGCGGGCGGCGACCGCGCCGCCTTCGAGGGGAAGACCCTCGTGGTCCCCGCGGTGGGCCACGGGAACGTCGGGCAGCTCGCGGTGGATCTGATGATCCAGACGCTGGTGGTGGACCGGCTCGCGCACGGGCAATCCGTCTCTGCCGCGTCCGGGGCGAGCAGGCTCGGGTGCCTGGACCACCCGAACGTACTGCCGTGCGTGGGGCCGGACGCGTTCGCGCCGATCGGCGGCGAGACCGGCGGCGAGACCGGCGGCGAGATTTGCGGCGAGCGGCGCGATCGGCGAACGACGCTCGCGACCGCCTTGGAACTGCACGGCGACGAGCGCGCGTGTCCGGGGGTTGTGTTCCTGCAGCAACGCGGCGACGTCGCGCCCGGCGCGGCGAGTCGATTCGCGAACGACCTCGCGTCGTTCATCGAGTCGTGCGCGTTCGAAAGGGTCGTCATCGCCGCGTCGCTGCCCTCGACCGCGCAGGGCGCGTCGTCGGAGACCATTGGGGACACGAGGTTCAGGCACGCGCGCGCGCGCGCGGCTGTTTCGGCGGACGGCGCCGGCAGTTTCGAGCTCGAAACCGACGACCGATGGACGGCTCTGGATGTGCCGCCGATCGAGCCCGACTCCGTTCCCGCCGACGCGGTCGAACGCGCTCTGTTGCCGCCGTGGCCTTTGCTCCGAGCCTGCGCCGCAACGCGAAAGCTCGACGCGTCGTGCCTCGCGGCGGTGTGTTCGGAGGGGGACAACTCGGACGACGCCGCGCGCGCGGCGTCGATGCTGGTTCGCTTTTTGAAAGTCGAACGCGAACCCGACGAGGAAGGGTCGACATCGAGCCGAGCGCGCGCGGCGCCGAAACTGCGCGACGGGTGGAGCGTGCCTTCCTCCTGGCTCGGGGCGTACGGGCGGAGAGCCGCCGCGAGAGCCATGTTCGCGTGACGAACGACGCGTCGTTTTCGCGATACTCCTTTCGCGATGATCGCTTTCGTAGTCTACGTACATTGTAGCAGCTATGACATACTAAAAGTACAAAGCTTTCGGCGTCTCATCGCGAGGGAGGCTCAGCCTCCCTCGCCGCGCGCGGATCGCGCGGACCGCCGAGCCCCTTCCCTCGCGCGCAGACGGCGCCGATCGCCTCGTACCCCCAGAACGCCGCCAGCACCGCCGCGCCGATCGCCATGCTCCACGCCGCCCACCACCTCGAGCTGTCCGGTCCCTCGGCATCCGCCGACGCGCGCAGGGAGAAGAGACGCACCTCGGCGCCGATGCGCGCTTCCGGGTCGGGGGCGAACATGTCCCCGAAGCTCCAGACGGTCATCGCCACGACCCAGAACACGAGCGCGAGTTTCGTGACCACCTCGCCGTCGACGAGACCGAGACTGACGAGACGCGGCGTTCCGAAGTCATCACCGTCGCGCGTTCGCGCGTCCCTCATAGCCACGGCGAGCGCGTCGGCGGAGTGCGCGAGCAGCGCCGCCGCTAAAAAAACCGTCGTCGCCTTCGCGCATCCGACGAGCGCGCGCGGAAGCGCGTCGTCGCACTCGACGGAGACCCACCACGCGAGGTCCTTCGCGATCCACAGGAAGTGCGCCAGCGACTCGTACTCCGCGCGCGACCGCACGCGGAGCGCGTTGGGCGCGAACGCCGGGCCGAGGAACGGAGCCGCGCCGGGCGGGCGGCCGAGTCTCTCCGCAAAAGCGCGCGAGGCTCCCGCGCGCGGACGCAACAACGCGTCGCGGTCGTCGGTGATCGTATCGGCCGTGTCCTCCCCAAGCTCGAGCGCGCCGCGGTCGTCCACGTACTCCGCCGCGAACTCGTCGGTCGCCATCTCGTCGCCACGAGCACGCCTCGCGTCCAGGAAGAAGGGCGTGTATCGCGCGCGCGCGTAGTACCAAACGCCGGCGAGCGCCGCGACGAGAAAACACGCCCCCGCCAGGTTGTCCAGGGTCTGGACGTCGTAGAAGTCCACGCCCGCGTACGTCAAAGGCGCGCCGCCGCTCTCGTCGTTCGCGAGTCCAGACCCGTCGTACCCGCTCGCGTCTTTCGCTCCGCGCGTCTTTCGCTCCGCGACATCTCGCCACTCGGCGAAGTCGCTGAGGGTCCAGAATCCGTTCCCGAAGCACCACAACGCGGTGGTGAGCGCGACGACGCACTCATCCGGGTTGGCCCGCCGCTCCGCAAACGCGACGTACGCGATGAACACCGACCAGACGAGCGCCAGCGGCAAGCTGACCTGATTCACCTCCGCGTCCGCGATGAGCCAGGTGAAGTCCGCCGCCAGCAAGAGCGCGAGCAGGCTCGCGTCGCCCCACGTGTGCACTTGGCTCGTGAACGGGGGGCGCGCGTCCTCCGCGGAACGGCCGACGGCGCTCATCCGAGAGCGCCGCGCGAACTCCAGCCGCCGAGACCCGACGCCGCGGACGAGCGCGAGAGAAGCGCGGTCGAGCGCTCGCGAGGATGCCTCGGGACGCCTCCGCGCGACCCGCCGCCGACGCCGACCCGGCCGGCCGTGGGGACCCGCGAGGCGATGGGCGAGAAAACGCGTGACCCGCTTCGCCCGGGTGTCCGGCGGGAGAGCGCGCGCGCTCGGTGCGGGCGGAGGTGCGAGCCCGTGGACCCGACGCGAGTCGCGCTGATGTGCACCGCCGACCCCCGTTCAACGATCGACGCCCACACCACGCGAAGCCATGAGCGCGCGCCAGTCGAGTGGCCGCGGAGAGGAGTTCGGGTGTTGAAACACACTTTTAGCGGCAGTCCGTCGTTCATTTTTTCCAATGTCCAAGCGCGCTCTCTTTTTCGTGTCTCGGCTCCAGCCACGACGACGCCACCAACCTCTCGGACATTCCCAGCTCTTCTTCACTACCCGACTCGCGCGCGTCGAGACAGCATGTCCTCCCCCGTGGCCGCCCCCGACCCGCAATCCTTCCGCGAGGACGCGCGCGCGTCGCCCGAGCGCGTCGTGCTGGTGCCCGTGGACGACGTCTGCACTCAAGTCACCTCGAAGCTGTTGAGCTTCGTTGGCGCACACGTATACAGGCCCGGTGACACGCTGTTGCTGCTGCATGTACACCCCCCACTCACGTGGCGCGCGGACGACGACGCGCCCGGCGCGGGCCTCGCGAACGCGCTCGCCGCGGGCGTCTCTATCTCCACCCTGAACCGATGCGCGGACGACGCGGACGACGACGCGAAGTCGAACTGGTTGGACGACTCGTTGAAGCTTTTGGAACAGAGCGTGAGAGAGCGAGCGATGAAGACGTTGGTCGAGACCGGCGTCCCGGCGACCGCGATACGCTGCGACGTCGCCGCCGCGCCCACGTCCAACTCGGCTATCGGCGAGACGATCTGCGCGGTGGCGCGAGACGTCGACGCGAGGCTGGTGGTGATGGCGAAACGAGGCCGAGGCGCGCTCGCCGAGGCGCTGCTTGGGAGCGCGACCAACCGAGCGGTTCGTAAGTGCGCGTGTCCCGTTCTCGTTTGGAACGTCGCGCCGGAAATCACCGAGAAGGACGGGGAGGACGCCGACGACCCGGCGTTCGCGTGACGATGCGGAGTCCTCGGACTGACTGACACGAGAGAAAACAGACTCGAGAGAGAGAGAAAACAAAGAGACAGACGAAGGTACCGGTCGAGCGCGCGTTCGCGTCTAAAACGCGAGCGACGAGTCGTTCGTTCGCGAAAAGAGAGTCGCGTATGTAGCTCGTCTACCGTAAACGTACCCGGTTCGTCTCTCTCGTCACGCCGCGACGCGGGGCACGCGCTTCACGAGTTCGCCCACCACCCCCTCCAGCGACTTGGAGAACGCGACGTGGCGTTCCAGCGCCTCGCGCGCGAGACGCAACGACGCGAGCTCCTCGTCGAAGGCGTCTCGCTTCTGGGTTCTCTCCGCGGTTTCTCTCCGTCTCTCCGGGTCGCGGCTTTCGTCTTCGCGTCGCGGCAAACGACGCTCCTCGTCGTCCGCGAACGCGCCCGGCGGCGTGCGGAGCTTCGCCGCGCATCGCGGACACCGGAACACCGCGATCTGCCCTGGGATCTTCAGCACGCAACCGCACTTCCCGCACTGGATCTTGAACAGCGGTGTGACGGGCGGCGCCGACGCCTCGAACGCGTCGTCGCCGAAGCGCTTCGGCTCTGGATCCGTTCGCGCGCGCGCGCGCCGGCGCATGCGCGCGCTCGCGCGGCCGGGGGACGCCGCGCGTTCGCCGGAGGTCGAGCCATACCCGGCGCGTCCCGCGGGCTCGCTCCCCGCCAAGATCGGAATCGTCAACGCCTCCAGCTCACGCATCGTCCGCGCGTCGTTCGCGGACGCGTCCTCGACGGTTCTTTTTTTCGTCGAGGTCGCCTCTTCCTCGTCGGCGTCGGAGCCGTCCTCCTCCTCGTCGTCGTCGCGAAGCGTCTCCGCGGACCCGTAGCCGCGCGCGTTTCGCGCGCGCGTCGAAAAAGTCCCGGCGTCGAGCAGCGCGCCCGGCGTGCGGGCGCCGGACGCGTGCTCGAGCCTGAGCTCGTCGTCGTCGCCAGCCTCCAGCGCCCGCTTGAACTCGCGGAGCATCGCCGTCGTCGGGTCCTCGCGGCCCGCCGCGACGTACGTCGCGTCCGACGGCTGCCGCACGACGCTCTCGAGGTCCGCCGCGAACGCATCCAACGCCTCCGCCCGCGGGTCCGGGTGCGCGTCCCCGGCCTCCGCGGCGGCCGCGGCGGCCATGCTCCTGCCTCGGGCGTACGCGGCTCGGTCGGGCGTGTTCAGGAACGGCGACGAGCTCAGGCCGCTGCCGTAGGTTGGCGAGCCCGGCAAGATGGAGCTCGCGTCCCTGCTGGTCGCGCCGGGGACGGACGGCACGGTAGCGAAGCTGCCGTACGTCTCGGGTTTGCTCAGCAGAGCCGTGTCCGGCGCCTCGCGCGTCTCGCGGTCGCGCGAGGAGGGGGAGGAAGGCGTCGGCATGACGCAGCGCGGAAATCTCTGGCGCGCCGACCGAGCTTCAAAAAGGCCGCACTGTCCGAAAGCAACAACGCGATGGCGCCTTGGCGCGAAAGGAAAATCGAAAAACTCGGCACCGCCGCTTTGGCGAGGGAAAAAATTTCGCGTGACATGACTCACTCCGTGCCGCCGCGAGTCCTGCGTTTTCGAAGGTTCAGGAACCGTCGCGAGCTTTCGCTTCCTCGAAACGCGTGCGAAAACGCGTTTTTAGAAGTCCAACGAACTCGGATTCGGTTAAGATCCGCACACGGACGAGGGTGGGACGCGCAGTGCGACGCGCGCGACACGCCCAGGCCCGAGCTCGCGTTATCCCGCCCGCCAGTCCACGATCCTGTGCGGCGCGAGGCTGAGATACGCGACATGTCGTCGTCCGCGAAACACGCGGACGCGCGCGACGTCCGCCTGTGGATGCATTCGGAAACCGCCGACGCGCCGGAGCGCGCGCGCGGCGTCGGACGCGCGAACGCGCCGAACGCGAGCGCCCGGACGTTCGCGAGCTCATTTCCTCCTCGAGCCGGCGCGGTCACCGAGTCCGCGACCCGCGCGCCGGGCGATGTCTCCGACTCCGACGGCTCGGACTCGGACGACGACGACGACGACGACGAGCGCACGTGCGGCGAGGCGGTGGCGGTGGCGGGCTCGTCGTTGCTCGATTTCGCGGCGAGGCGGTTCGACCTGCTCGTCGGCGTCGCCGGCCTGATCAGCGCGCTCTGGCTGTGGTTGTCGCTCGACACCACGCAGAGGACGAACGGCGACGACCACGCGTGGCGATGGGCGCTGTTCGTGGCGTGCGTGTTCCTCGGAAGGTGGGTCGCGCGGTCGCTCGTGAACCTCGCCATCTTCGCGCTCGACCGCTACGACGCGTACGCCGCGAGAGCACGCGCCAAGCCGGGGACGGCGGACGCGCCGCGCGGGAGCGGTTCCGGTTCTGGAACCGGAACCGGAACCGGAACCGGAACTGCTCCCGCCGGGAAAACCGCCGGCGACGACGCCGACGCCCGCCGCCCGATGAGCGCCTTGCTGTATTACGTGAACGTGTTGCGGTCGGACATCAAGATGGCTCTGTTAGCCGTCGGCGTCGCCGTCGCCTGGTCGACGCTCATGCGCCCGAGCCGCGGCGTCGTCGGCGTCGACGCGCACGACAACATAAGCCGGGTGTCGGTGTGTGTCGTCGTGGCGGTGGTGTTCCGCGGGATCCGCAACTACCTCACGCACTGGCTCGCGTCGCGGCTGCACTCGTCGACGCTGTGGGAGCAGCTACACGCGACGGTGCGGCAGGAGAACATCCTGAAGCGCCTGGCGGGCCCGCCCATCCGCCCGCGGCCGCGCTCGCGCGCCAGGGCGAAGGCGCGCTGGAAGCTGGTCAAGAAGCGCGCCGACGAGAGCGGAGGCGGCGCGAGAGGACCGACGAACGGCCATTCGGAGAAACCGACGAACGCCGAAAAGGGCAGACGCGTCGCCGAAACCGGAACACCGCCGAAACCGGAACCCGCCGCCCCGCGAACGAGCGCGCGCGCGACGAACGGCGCGGGCGCGAATCCGCCCGCGAAACAGCCTTCCTTTTTCCTGATGCCATCCCCGCCGACGCCGGCCCCCGCGGCGAGTCAGGCCGGGGCGAGCGCGACCGACACCGCCGCCGCCGCCGCCGCCGCCGCCGCGACGGAGAACGCCAGCGCGTGGTCGAGGAGCGCGATCGAGTCTTTGGAGGAGGCTTCTGCGGTGGACGGCGCCGCGGTGGCGGCCGAGGGCGTGAGCCCCGCGGACGTGCTCCTCTCGAAGACCGAGGAGGCGCGCGCCGCGCTGGTCGAGGCCCCCCCGGACGCGCCCCTCAGCGCCTCGGCGGCGGCGGCGGCGGTGGGCGCCTCCGAGGAGCCGCTGAGTCCGTCGCGCTTGCCGCTGCGGGTGATCGACGCCGCGGCGAGGCACGTGTTGCGCGGCACGTTCGCGCTGCCTTTCCGGGTGTTGACCTCGAGCGCGCGCAGCGCGACGCGCAGGTCCGGGTCGGGCGGCCACGGCCACGAGGGGAAGCCCCGAGGGTTCGCGCCGGGCGCTTCGCTCTCCTCGCGCCTGCAGGGCGAGCTCAAGGCGACGACGAAGCGCGCGTTCGTGTCGTCCCCCGAGGACGCCGACGCGGCGGCGACGCTGATGTTCCAGCACCTGCGGCGCAGCGGCCAGCCTTTCGTGACCCCCGAGGCGGTCGGGGACTTCATCGAGCCGGACCGCGTGGACGAGGCGTTCCAACTCATCGGCGGCGCCGACAGCGGCGTCGCGGCGTTAGCGGAGAGCAACATCGCCGCGGCGATGCGCGGCGTGTACGAACGGCGCGAGGCGTGTTCCAAGACGCTGGCGAACACGGCGGGTCTCGTGCGGAACGTCGGGCGTTTGCTGAGCGGTGTTCTCGGGATCGTCGCGCTGTTCATCTCCCTCGGCGTGTTTCGCGTGGACGTCGCGAATCTGTGGCTGGTGTTTTCCTCGGCGTTGCTGGCGTTCGCGTTCGTGTTCGGCCAAACCGCCGCCACGGCGTTCCGCGCGCTGATCATGATCTTCGTGGTGAACCCGTTCGGGGTGGGGGACTGGGTTCGGTTCGGCGACAGCCCGGAGACGCTGAAGATCCAAGAGCTCGGTCTGAACTTCGTGATCGTCGAGACGTTCTGGGGGGAGGTCATCTTCATCCCCGTCTCGACGTGCCTGGACGCGCGCATCTACAACTTATCCAGGTCGCCGTCGCTGTGGATGAACGCGACGTTCGACCTGGACGTCGGCACGGTGACCGCCTTCGAGGTGGAGCGCCTGCGCGAGGCGCTCGCCGCGCACGTCGACTCGGACGCGGTGAACTACACGAAAGGTTCGGTGGAGGTGGTGTGCGCCGGGCTGCGCGACCCGCTGAAGGTGCGCGTGAGTATCTTCTACCAGCTCGCGTTCAAAGCCAGCGAGTTCTCGCGGAAACTCGCCGCCAACTCGAGGTTCATGCTGGCGCTGCAAGCCGCCGCGATGGAGATGGGGCTGTCGTACTGCGGCACGGACGGCCAGATCTTCACGTGCGAGGAGACGTCGGAAACGTCGCGCGCGCGGCGAGAGAGCCGCGAGCAGAAGACGCGCGAAAAGTGGGGCGGGGGCTCCGCGCCTTCCCGCCGCGTCAGCCGAGGGGACGCCGCGAAGGCTGACGTGCGCTCCGCCGGAAGCCGCGCGGCTTCCGAGCGCGCGCCGAGCTCCGAGCCGACGAGCGCTTTTTTTTCGGCGACGAGCGAGCGGCGCGCGTCCGACGCGGACGACGGCGGCGGCGGCGGCGGCCAAAGCGGCGGCGGTGGCGACGCGCCGCCACCGCCGCCGCAGGTCGGGAAGGATGAGACGCTCGTCCCGCGCGCGCGAAGCGCGTTCGACGCGCGGGACGGATCGATCGTCCCCGGTTTGGGTCTGGTGATCCCCGAGACCAACCCCGGGTTGAGATACCGCGGAACGCACCGCATCCCGGGCCGCGTTCGGCACTACACCGGCAACCTGCGCGACATGAGCGAGGTGGTCCGCTTCGACGCCAGGGAAGGACAGTCCGACGACGAGTAGGAGGACGCGGGCGAGCGCGTTACGCTTCACTACAGGTAGCTATCTATCTATTATTACCAAGGTAGTGTACGTAGTCTACGTAGTCTACTAAAGCTGCTCATATTATCCCCGTCCCGTATGGTATCGACGCACGAAAACGCCCCCCGGGTTTGCGTTTCTCGAAGCGGGCGGATCGTCCTCGGGTTCGTGTCGCCGGTTTCCGATTCGCTGAGCTGGCGTCTTTTCTGGCGTCTTTTCGAGCGAGTCCGACGCGACGCGTCGCGGACACGTCCCGCACTTCCGACGACGCCCGGGCCGGTTCGCGCGTCCGTTTCGACTCGAATCGTTCGCGCATCCGCACCGCGCGCGCGAATCCAAGCCACCCCACCTCTCGACGATGTCCCTCGTCGCGTCCCCGTTCGCGGTGGCCCGCGCCCGTTCCGGCGCGCCCGCGCGTTCCTCGAATCCGCGTCAGCACATCTTCGCGCGCGCGTCCTCGCGACGCGATCGGCGCGCGAGCGAAGATCGAGCCCGCTCGCGCGTCCGCGTGGGCGCGTCCGCCACGAACGCCGGCGGCGCCTCGTCTTCCGACACGCGAGGTTCCCCGCGCGAGGTCCCTAGCGTGACGGAGATGTACGTCGAGCTCCGCGAGATGGAAGCGTTGGCGGAGGCGAACGAGCTGACGTGCGTGGAGGCGGCGGCCAACAACGTGGTCGCGTCGGAGTGCACTGTGGAGTTCATCGACGTCGCGGAGAGCATCGACGACGTGAAACTGGCGGCGCGAGCCTCCGGCGTGGGCGCGGCCGACGACGCCGCGGTGGCGCGCGCGGCGGTGCGGAAGGCCAAGAAGGACAGGGTGGCGGCCATCGCGAAGGCGGAGGCGGATGAGGTGGCGTGCGTCGCGGGCGGCGGGGGCGCGGAGTGCACCGCGGCGTTCAACGACGCGTACGACGAGGCGTACGAGACCACGATGGCGAAGACGGAACGGTACCACGGGTTGCTGAAGCGCTGGATCGACGCGCGGAAGAAGCAGAAGTGAGTGACCTTCGCGTGCGAATATCACTCACATATTCATAGTATGTACTACTGAGAGCGTGTATCGCGACGAGACTGTTAAAACGCGCGTCCTCCGCGTCTTCGCCCCTCTCGGGATCCCCCCAGGGGCACGCCCCCGAACGACCCCTCGCCACGCCGCCGCCGCCCCCCGTCCGCCCCGCCGGCGAACCGCTCTTTTCGCGGGTTCCCGGCCGCGTCCGGCGACCGCGCGAACCAGTCCGGCACCGTCTGCCCCGTCTCGCGCATCAACTCGAGCAGCGGTCGGTAGATCGGGCCGTTGCCTTCGTACTTGTTGAACCCGGGGTGGTACAGCGAGACGGCGACGCCTCGCCTCCCGGCGCGGCCCGTGCGCCCGATCCTGTGCACGTACGCGTCGAAGTCCCGCCCGTCCGTGGGGAGGTCGAAGTTGATCACCGCCCCGACCGCGGGCAGGTCCAGGCCGCGGCTGGCCACGTCCGTGGCCACGAGCACGCGGCAGGTGCCGCTGGCGAAGGCGTCCAGCGCGCGCGAGCGCGCGCCCTGCGAGCAGTCCCCGTGGAGCTCCTCGGCGGCGAACGTGCGGGGCGTCGCTTCGCCGCGCGCGGCGCTCATCACCGCGTCCGCGTCCATCAACTTGGTCAGCTCGTCGCGAACCCACGCCGCCGTGCTCTTCCCGGCGCAAAACACCAACACGCGGTCGAGCGCATCGTTCTCGGACCCGTTCGTCGCCGCCGCGCCCGCGCGCTCCGCGGCCGCGCTTTGCGCTCGGACGATGGCGTCCACGAGCAGGGGGAACTTCTTCTCCCGCAGGTGGCTCTCGCAGAGCACGAGGCTCTGCTCGATGCCGGCGACGGTGCTCCCGACGCGCCCGACGGCGACGCGCGCGGGCGGCGGCGCCCCCGAGCCCGGGCCGCCCACCGCGATGTCCAGCGCCAGCCGGCGCACGGCGGGGGGGAAGGTGGCGCTGAACAGAAACGTCTGGCGCCCGGCGTTAAAGTCGCGCGCCGCGTCGTCGTCGCGAGAGTCTGAATGCTCATACCCCGGCTTCGCGAGGCGCGGCGCCGGGGGGGGGACGCCGCACGCCTCGCCGCGGCAAATCTCCGCCACCTGCGGCGCGAAGCCCATGTCCACCATCTGGTCCGCCTCGTCGAGGATCAGCGCCGTGACGTCCTCCAGGCAGACGTAGCCCTCGTCCGCGGCGCAGGTGAGGAGCCGCCCGGGCGTGCTGACGACGACGAGCGGCGCGAACGCGAGCTGCTCCAGCTGCGGCTTGACGCTCTGACCGCCGTGCAGCAGCGCGACGGCGCGTCCGGTGCCGAACAGCAGCCGGCGCGCCTCCAGCGCCACCTGCGCGGCGAGCTCGCGCGTCGGCACGAGCACGACGACGCGCGGGCGCGCGGGCGTGGGGGGCTCCTCCGATCGGAACTCGCCGCGCTTCGCGTCCGAAACGTTCCGATCGGACGCGTCGTCGTCGTCGAAACCGTCGGAAAGATCCGACGCGCTTTTCTTTTCGTCTCCGTCTCGCGCACTCATCAGTTCGACGTCGTCCGAAAGCCGTTCGGCCGCGTCCTCCGTCGCCGCCGCGCGGCGGCGGCCGTACCCGCCGCGCGCGTCGCCGAGTCGGGTCGACGCGTCAGTCGACTTCGCGTCGGTCGACTTCGCGTCAGTCGCCGACGCGTCGGCGACTGACGCGTCCGCCTCGAAAACCGCCGCCGTTCCGCGCCGTCGCTCCGCGCGCAGAGCGGCAGCCACCGCCGGCGCGAGATACGCGAACGTCTTCCCGGATCCCGTCGCGGCGCTGCACACGAGGTCGCGGCCCGCGAGCGCGAGCGGGATGGCGTGCCGCTGGATCGGCGTGAGCGTCGTGAACCCCAAGCGTCGCGTCGTCGTTTCGCGCAAAGCCTCAGCGGCGGCGGACGGCGACGCGGCGGCGTCGCCGTCCGCCGTCGCCGCCAAACGCGCGGCGAGCGCTTCCACGCCCGCGGGGCCCGTCGGGAACGGCGGAGGGGTCGAGACCGAGACGTTCGCGTCGCCGCGCATCGCGCCCGCGTCGCCGCCATCGCCGTCCCCCAGCGGGTCCACGATCTTGACCGGGATGTCGTCGTACGCGGTTTCGATCTCGGCGCGGCGAGCGGCGAGATCCTTCTCGGCGCGCTCGGCTTCCGTCTCCGAGCGCTCGGCCGATCCGGGGAAGAGGTCCTCCTCGACGTCGGGAAGACATCGCCCGTGCGACCGCGCGCCCCCCACGCCGGTCCGAGCGGACTCCACCTCGCTCCAGAAGTGCGCGCGCTCGTCGAGGCGACGCAGACGCGCCTTCTCCTCCACCGCCGCGAGGACGTGCGGCGGGAGCTTGGACTTGCCGGCGCGTTTCATGTGGCCCCCCTTGCCGCGACCGCGACCGCCGCCGCCTCGCCCGCCCCGCCCGCCTCGGCCCCCGCCGCGCCCGCCGCGCCCGCGCGAAGCCGCCGCGAGGGGCACCGCGAGCGCGCGCGCGAGCGAGGCCATCGCGAGAGCCGGGCGGCCGAGACGATACCGCGGGCGTGTCGAGGGTCGCGCGCGCGCGACGTCCAAGTGATCGCCTTGACCTACCATGAAGACGAGTTTTACGAACAACACGACGACGCCGAAACGCGGTCGCCGAGCGCACACCTCGACGCGCGCGCTTCTCGACGCGTTGCGGTGCCATGCGCGCCATCGCCGCGCACGCCGCGCCCGCGGCGACCTCGCGGCGCGGTCCCGTCCACCGCGCGAGGCCGCGGACCGCGCGACGCTGGGCGTCGCGGTGCCCCACCGCGCGCGTTCGCGCGTCGGGACCCGACGCCGCGGCCGCCCGACCCGCCGACGCGTCTCCGCGCTCCCCCGCGACCGTCCACCTCGTGGGCGCGGGCCCCGGCGGGCTGGACAACCTGACGGTCAAGGCGCTGCGCCTGCTGCGCCTGTGCGACGCCGTGGTGTACGACGACCTGGGCGGCGGCGAGGCGGACATCCTGGCCGAGACGCGGCCCGGCGCCGAGCGCATCTCGGTCGGCAAGCGCGGCGGAGACGCGCGAAGCTGGCGGCAGGATGACATAAACGAGACGCTCGTGCGTTTGAGCGCCGACGGGCTCGACGTCGTGCGCCTGAAAGGGGGATGCCCGTCGGTGTTCAGCCGCGCGTTCGAGGAGATGCGCGCGCTGAAAGACGCCGGCGTGCCTTTCGAACTCGTGCCGGGGGTTTCCTCCGCTCTCGCCGCGCCTCTCGCCGTCGCGACGCCTTTAACGGAGAAGGCGCGCGGGAGGCACTTCGCGGTGGCGTCCGGCCACGAGTGCGAGCGATTGGATTTCGCGGCGTTCGCGGGCGTGGACACGTGCGTGTTTCTCATGGCGGGCAAGAAGATACGGGTGCTTTGCGAGCGGCTCATCGCGGAAAGCGGGAAGCGACCAGCGATGCCGGCGCTCATCGTGCGCTGGGCGTGCACGGACCGCGAAGAGGTCTTCGCGGGGACGCTCGGCGACCTGGCGGACCGAACCGCCGGCCGCGAGCTGAGCCCGTGCGTGTTCGTCGCGGGGGAGGTGTGCGCGGACGCTGCGGCGGAGAGACGCCTTCGCGAAGAAGAAGAGGACGACTAGGTGTGTGGTCTGTCTTTCTTAATACATCGCGCTAGCGAGACGACGCTCCCGCGCGCGCGAGGCATCGTACCTCTTCCATACAGCACGCGCCCGTCGCGAAAAAGTCGCGAAAAGGTCGTTCGTCATCGCCTCAGCGCCTTGACGAGCTCGACGTACCCCGGCTCCTCCGGGGTCACGATGCCGTGCCGCACGAAGAAGTCCACCAGGACCAGCGCGACGTTCGGCTTGAACTCCTTCGTCTCCGCCACCAGTCGACACGCCTCTTCCATCGGCACCAGGACGAACGATTCGACTTCGCCGTCGTTGGGCTCGGGCGCGAACTCGCGCGGCAGCCGCAAGTCGTAACAAAACAACACGTCCCGCTTGCAGCACCCGCGGTAGTCCGAGTTGTACGACACGGTCGAGGCGGGCGCGAGCGCGGTCGCGGCGAGCGCCGGCGGAACGCTGGCCTCCTCCTCGCACTCCTTGACGGCGCACACGCCCGGGTCCATGTTCGCGGGCAAGCCCCCCGCCGCGAGGTGGTCCAGCGCGTTCGGAAACGTGGGTTTGGTCGCGCTCCGCCGCGCGACCCACAGGTGCGTGGGCGCGTGCGGACGGGCCTCGTCCGCGCACACGTAGCCGTTGATATGCACGCCGTACGCGCGCACGCCCAGCAGCGAGGCGGCCGCGCGCTCGACCAGCAACGCAGGCGGCTCGCCGTACCGGGAGTTCACCGGGAAGAGCTCGTCGCGCCATCCCGGGATGACGCCACGGTCGCGCAGGCGCGCCAGCACGGGCGCGACCGCGGCGGACCGCTCGGACGGCGTGTCTCCCGCGTTGCGCGCGTCGAGCGTCACGCGCGTCCCGGTCGTCAGCAAGCGCGCGGGGTCCGCGAGGAGCTCGGCGGTCTCGGCGGGGGGGAGCTCGCCGAGACTCTCGCCGAGACTCTCGCCGAGACTCTCGCAGCCTCGACACAACGCGAAGACGCCCTCGCCCTCCTTCGCGAGCTCGGCCGCGAACGCGGGCCGCATCAACCCCACGCTCTGGCCCGCCACCACGAGCGGGACGTACTTCTGCGCCACGTCCGCGGGGGTGATCTCGTTACACTCCGCGACGCGCTTCGCGAACCCCGGGACGCGACCCGCGCCCGGGGATCTCGCGCGCGTCGCGGGTTCGGCGGACGCGCTCGAGACGACCATGACGCGCGGCGCTCGACGGCGAATCGGGCTCGGGCGCGCGGGCGAACGCGCGTGGGCGGCAGTCACGCACGACGCGACCATGCGAACGGAAGGAACCGGTGTGCTCCGGACCCGCGCGTGCGCCTGTGGTGCGGCTGCGTCGGATGGACGAGGTGTCCGTGTCGGAGAGGCACGCCGGTCGAGCGCTCCGGTCAGCCCGATCGGTCGAACGCCGTCGATCGCGATTCGTTTCAAAGCGGAGTCCCGTCATCTCGATCTCGATTTGTCCGCGCGTGATTCGTGGAGCGCCTCCAGCGGTGTGGCGGCATCGAAACCGCGTGCGCCGCCCGCGGTCGCCGAGACCGACTCCGGGAGCGACACAAGCGTCCGCACACCGGCACGGCACCGCAGGTGACGTCCGCCCACGCACGCCCCTGTCGTTCGAGTCCCTTTCCGACTCCGCAGCCGCGCCGATCGTCCTCGAGTGAACCACGATGGCCGCCACCGCCTTCGCCGCCTCCCCCCTCGCGGGCGTCACACTCGCGACGCGCTCGGCCGTCGCGACGCGCCGCACCGCGCGCGCCGCGCCGGTGCGCGCCGCCGCCGACACTGTCACAGCCACCGCGTCCATCGGCGACACCTTCGCCGACCTGAAGAAGCGTAATCAGTGCGCGTTCGTGCCCTTCATCTGCGCGGGCGATCCCAACCTCGACGCCACGGAGAAGGCGCTCACGATCCTGGACGACGCGGGCGCGGACGTCATCGAGCTCGGCGTGCCGTACTCCGACCCCCTCGCCGACGGCCCGACGATCCAGGTACGTCGAAGCGCGTCTCGCGAACGACGCGCGTCTCGAGAGCGCGCGGCGCGTCGCCGTCGGGGACGCCCTCGACGCGTCGCGCCCGCGACGCGTCCACCGGAACCACCCTATCGCCATCGGATAGCCGCGGGGGGTGCGGTGCCACCGCGCGCGTCATTTCACGTCGCGTGCGCGTTTGTTGGTTTTTTATCGACCCGGCTGCGTTTCGGAATTTGGAACCGCCGCGCGTCTCGTCCGCTCGTCTTCGTCGTCGCTGACGTTTTCGTTCGTCGCCGCGCGATCATCCTCTCGGTGGTGTCTCCCACCCGCAGGCCTCCGCGACGCGCGCGCTCGCCAGCGACACGACGCTGCCGAAGGTGATCGACCTCGTGAAGCGCGTCTCGCCCGGCATTCGCGCGCCCATCGTGCTCTTCACGTACTACAATCCCATCTACCAGCGGGGGTTCGAGACGTTCGTGCGCGAGATCGCCGACGCCGGCGCGAAAGGGCTGCTCGTGCCCGACATCCCGCTCGAGGAAACCGCGGAGTTATCCGCGATCTGCGCGAAGAACGGTCTGGATTTGGTGTTGCTCTCCACCCCTACCACGCCGATCGAGCGCATGGAGAAGATCGCGAAGGCGTCGAACGGGTTCATCTATCTGGTTAGCGTCACCGGAGTCACGGGCGTGCGCACGGGCGTGGAGAGCCGCGTGGAGGAACTCGTGCGGAAGCTCAAGACGGTCACGGACAAACCCGTGTGCGTCGGGTTCGGGATTTCTGAGGAACAGCAGGCGCAGCAGGTGGTGCGTTGGGGCGCGGACGGGGTGATTGTCGGGAGCGCGCTCGTCAAAGCGCTGGGCGAAGCGCCGAGCCCGGAGGAGGGCTTGCGGCGCCTCGAAGCGCTCGCCGGGGAGTTGCGCGCGGGATCGAACCGCGAAGGCGCCAAGGCGCCCGGGGCGGGCGGGGGTTTCTTCGCGAATCTGTTCGGGAAGAAGTGATGGATATGCGCTGTTTATCTCTTAGGGCGTGGCATGGATCCACGCGCGATGATGGCGGCGCGAGCGGCCGTCGACGCGCGCGCGCGGAGGCGCTTTTTCGTCGGCGGCGTCGTCGAGCGAAGGAACGAATGTTATGATGACTCGAAGTCTCTTATCTTTCTCAGTGTCGCCCGAAAACGCGTTCGCCTCGACGCCACGCATCACTACGCGCGCTTCTTTCGTTTCTCGCTGACGCGCTCGTCGAACGGCTCTCTTTCGCGCGGCATCGCGCCGGCGGCGGCGAGGATCGGCCCGAGCACCCCGCGCGCCGCGGCGACGCTCGCCGAGGCGCTCAGCGCGAGCCACGGCACGAGCCCGACCGCGCCGGCTTCCCACTCGAGCGCGTGCGGGAAGGCCAAGAAGCGGCCGAGGAGACGCACCGTAGACCGACGCACGAAAAACACCGGTCGGCTGTCGAACGCGAACGAGCTTGCGCCCTCGACGTCGTCGTGAACTTCGCGCGTCTTCATCGCGAACGCGAACGCGCACCCGACGAGCGCCTTCGCGACGGACACGTAGTGCGACACGAACAGCGCCCGCCGCAACGCCGGGTCCGTCTGACGGTGCGCGAGCCGCCTCTCCTTGTGCTCCAGGAGGCGCTCGCGCCGCTCGGTGAACGCCAGGGACCGGGGAGACGTCGCGGTCGCCAGCGACGCGCGAAGCGCCCGGATGTCTTGCTGTAACGTCCACACCTCGTCCGTGCCGTGCGCGCGAGAGATGGCGAGGCGCGAGAGGTCCAGCGCGACGAAAATCGCAAATACCGCGAGCGCGGCCGGGGCGGACATCGACGCCACCGCCACCGCCACCGCCCTTACCCGCGCGGAGACGCGCGCCAATGGAGAGGGGAGACGCGTTTTGTTCTTTTTCTCCTCATGCCACGAGGCGAAGAATCACAACCCTCGCCAAATGTTCACCGGTGTCGCGACTCGGTCGACGCTCGACGGTTCGCCTCATGTGATTAGTCTCTACTCTACTCGGCGTTTTACTGTATTCGCCTCGGAACGTTCGACACTCCGTGACGCGCGCGCCCGATGGCGCCGTCGTACGGGGCGACGCCCCAAGATGGCGGCTCGCCGCCTGTTCCCGCGCCGGAGCAGACACCCTCGCGAGGACCCAAAGAAAAGCGGAAGCGGCGCAAGCGCCGCGAGGACGATAAGGCGGACCTGCATCCCGCGATGCGGCGCCTGAACCAGCTCTCGGATTTCATCGTGACGTACATCCCGTGGCTGTTCCTGGGGTACCTGCTGTTCAGCGCGTGGTTTCTGCACGTGCACCTGACGGGCGAGCACATCGCGTTCCGCACGTGGATCGACACGACGTACTTCGTGTTCATCACCATCCTCACCATCGGCTACGGCGACGTCTTCCCCACCACCGACGAGGGGAAGAGCTACGTGATCGTCTTCATCCTGGTGGGCGCGTGCTTGGGGTCGGTCATCCTCGGGTACGTCGCCGAGTGGGTCCTAGCGACGCAGGAGCGCGTGCTGGAGGCGGTCGCGAAACGGCGCGCGCGCCTGATGTCCGCGGACGTCTCGAAGATCCGCGACCGGCTGCAGGACCAGAGCCGGAGGTCCGGCATCGCCGCCGAGCGGGCGGACGCGACGCCGTCGAAGGAACCGTCGAACGCGGAGCCGCCGGACGCTGAGCCTTCCCCTTCCGAGCCCAGCTTGCCCGTGGTGAAAGCTCTGTGCGTCGTGCTCTTCTTCACCACCGTCGGCGCGCTGAGCATGATGGCCATCGAGTCGCTGAGCTTCACGGACGCGTTCTACTGGGCGGTGGTCACGGTGACCACCGTGGGGTACGGCGACGTCACGCCGAAGACGGATGGCGGCAAACTCTTCGTGTGCGTCTTCGCGACGTTCGCAGTGGGCACCGTGGGGTGGGCGATCAGCACGATCGCGGAGGTGTACATCAAGGTTAGTCTCACGCAGGACGCGAACGAAAAGCTCGAGCAGTGCCGCGTCACGCCGGAGTACCTCGCGGAGGTTGGCGGGAAGAAAGGGTACGTCACGCGCCTCGATTTTTTCAAAGCCACGCTCGTGTCCCTGGGCAAAGCCACGCGAGTCGACCTCGCCGCCTTAGACGCGCGGTTCGACGAGCTGGACGTGAACGACGACGGGCGATTGTCCATCGAGGACCTCATCGGGGACATGGACCAGCTCGCCGCCGACCTCGCGAAGGTGCTCCGGGCGCGAGAGGAGGAGACGACGGAACGGCGCGAAGCGGCGCGGCGGTAAAATCGACGGAAAGGACCACCACCCTTCAGTCTGTTACTCGTGTTTTTATTCAGGTTCCGCGCGTTCCTCATCCAAGCGTTTTTTCATCGCGACCGCGATGACGCAGAGGATAGATATTTAGCACCTTTTTCTTTTCTCCGAGCCACGTGTCACCCACTCTCAGCGCGCACAGCCGTCTGAGATGGAACGTTCCGCGTCAGCCCCCGCCCGCTCGGTCCGCGCATCGACGTCGAAAGACGCCGCGCCGTTCCTCAGGTGCGTCTCGCGCGTCGAGCCCGCAGTCGACGCGGCCCGCGTCCCCTCCAGGCATTTCGACGCGTGCTGACTCCACGTTGGCGCCATTTCCCCACGGGGACGTCGCGCGCGCCCGCTGCTGTCTCCGTCACGAGCGCGAGGTGCCGATCATCGCGCGTCGACGAAACGCCGTCGGCGCGGTCGAGGCGTCGCGGGCGCCCCGGCACGACCGGACCCGACCGCGCGAAGTCGGAGAGAAGGACCGAGACCGCGTCACGGAACGAACGTCGCGCGAGCGCGAGTCACGCGCCTCCTCGGTCGACGGCGAGCGTTTTTTTCTCTTTCATCGTCGCGCGCGACTGACGACGCGCGCTCCAAAATACTCCCGCACCAGGCGCACGTGGAAACTCATCTCGGACGTGTCCACGGACGCGATCGTCGCGTGGGCGCGCGACGGCGCTTCCTTCACGGTGCGCGACCCGGACTCTTTGCCGTCCGTGTTGCCCAAACGCGCCGGCCTCGTCCCGGAAACCTACGGCGGGTTCGTGCGCGAGCTCTCGCTGTACGGGTTCCGGTGCGTGGCGAGCGACGAAAGAGGGAGGCCCGTGACCTTCGCCGTGGACCACTTCCGGCGCGACGCGAAGGTCGAGGACCTCGCGCGCGTGCGCCGCAAGGCCAACTACGGGCGGAGCAGAAGGATGTGAAACGTGAAAGAGTGACGCGTGTCGAACGCGCGCCGCCGCGGCGCACCGCGCGCCGCGGACGACGAGCACCTACTGTACTAGAGCTATGAGTGACGAGTTTCCGCGCGCGCGAACGCTACTGGCTCGTGGTATTATGGAGTGTCGATTGATGAGAACGGGTCGAACGAGCGCGTCGGACGAGCGTCGATTGAAGGAGCGACATCTGCCCGGCGCGCGTCACAGCCCGGCGTGGTCGTCGTGACGAGAAGACCGCCGAGACGCGCGCGGGATTCCGCGGAACGACGCGCGGACCGCGTTTCCGAAACGCGGCGTCGTAACCAGTGTACGCAAAGTCTCTTTTTTCTCGCGCTCAGAAGGACGCGCGTTCGCGTCTCGTCACGCGGCGGGCTCCGAACCGGCTTCGAGTGGCGGCTGCGGGGGCTGAAACGCGCCGAAACCGCTCCCGGAAGCGGAACGACGGTGCGTTCGCGCATCGCGCGACGCGGACGCGTCGCCGATAGACGCCGAACGCGCGAATCCGACTTCGGATTCGCGCTCGCGGCGCGACGCGCGGCGCGGCGCGCGACTCTTTTCCGGCGCGCGCTCGCGCGCTCGGCCGGCGTTTCCCCAGACGCCGAACCGCGCTCTTCGCTCGTCCACGCAGCACGCGCACGCCTCTATGAACAAGTACAGCGACGGCACGAACAGCGAGAAGTGCACGGCCGCGAAGAAGGCCCAGAACGACCACCCCTCGTACGACGCGAACGTTCCGCGGTCCAGAAAATTCGGCGCGTCGTCCTGCGCCTTTTTTATGATCGCGAGCACGAGGAACCAGGCGGCTTCGCCGAAGGCGATCTGCGAGAGCGCGAGGAACACGGCGAAGGCGCTGCTGAGCCACCGGCCCCTGGTGGTGACGGCGTAGGTTCGAGACACGACGAGGATCTTCAGGAACCCGACGTACAGGAACAAGAGCGAGAACGCGCGCACGATTTGTAACCAGGCGACGAAATCGTTTCCCCAGACGTGGCCGTAGAACTCCGCCACGCGGCGCGTGCACCCCGAAGTCTCGCGGGTCAAGCGCGCCTGGTCGTCGTCAATCTGCAGGAACGCGTCGTCCACGGTGCGCCACCAGTCGTCGATGCGCTCGAAGGAGTCGACGTCCGCGGCCGCGCGGCCTTCGGCTTCGGTCGGGGAAGCGGAAAAGCACACCTTCCAAAGCCCGGCGTGCTCGAGGAACGGCAGAGCCTCGCCCGAGGGGGCGAGCCAGTGGTCCGTCGTCAGAGCGGTCAACCCGACGGCGCTGTGTTTGTGTGCGCGCGTGCGTGTCGAGCGCGTGCGCGCGTCGAGCGAAGCGACGGGGGGCGTGAAAGGTCAGGGCTGCTCGTGAGGCGGAGGCGATGAAAACCGAGAGGCGCTCGCCGGGCGAAGAGAGCCCTCGCGCGCGTGGCGCGTTGGTCCGCGCTCGGCACGCGTCGTCGCGCGCGCGACTGGACGTACAGTGCGATGAGCTCGACGATGAGCCACGCGAGGTACAGGTGGAACACCCCGATGGCGCGGCGCCAGGAGATGCGCGGGATCTCGGAGGAGCCGAGCCCCGCGTGTTTCGCGTCGTCCCCGAGCAGAGGCGCCTTGCCGAGGTGGCCTTCGGCGGTCATGCTGGCTGCGAGCGCGCGGGGCGAAAGCGAACGGAGAAGGGTGCTCTGCCCGGTCGTTCGTGCGTCGCGCGTTCGGCGCGCGGCACGAGTGCGAGCAGCGCGAGCGAGGAGACGACGACGAGAGTCTTGAGATCTTCTCGCTCCGCGACGGGTTCTCGAGGCTTCCGACGTCCGCGTCTCGGCTCGACCGAGCGTCGTCACTGTGAGACGCACGAGGCGACACTCGGAACTCGCGACCCGGCGCGCGTTTTATTATGAGAAAGCGGCGGTTCCGAGAAGACGCGCCGCAGTTTGCGTCGCGTCTGGAGATGGGGCACACGCGCCGGTTGGTCGCCCCGAAGGGCACCGGGGCGTTGTTGTCGTGCGCGTTGTCCCCCCACGACGGAGGCGCCTCGCTCGCGGTGGGCGGCGAGAACGCCGCGGCGCTCGTCTTCGACCTGCGCGGCGCTCACCTGGTGGCGCATCGCTTGACCGCCGCCGCGGGGTGCTTCGACAGAGAGGATGCGGTGCCGTGCGTGTCCTTCAACCTCGCGGCGCCGCACGCGCTGTACTGCGCCAGCGGCAGGGCGGTGACGGCGTGGGACGTGCGCCGGCTTCCCGTCGCGACGGACGCGCGTCTCGTCGACGGCGTGGCCGGCGCGGCGAAGAGCGCGTCGATCGACGCTCAAAAAAAGCGAGACGCCGCGTCCGCCCGCGGCGCGCTCGCGACGTACGCGCACAACGCGGACGAGATCAACCATTTCGCCATCGATCGCGACGGCGCCTTTCTGTACGCCGCGGACGATGCCTGCGAGGTGGCGGTGGTGGAGCTCGAGCCTCGCAGGCTCGACGGCGCGGCGGAGAGTGGCGGTCGGCTCGCCAAGACGCTGCGCCGCGACGGCCACGAGAACTTCGTTTCGTGCGTGGCGCTTCGGGCGCACAAACCTCGCGAGGTGGTGAGCGGCGGCCTGGACGCGCGCGTGTGCGTCTGGGACCGAGACAAGAACGCCGCGGTCAGGCGCTGGGACGTGCCCGAGCTCATCGCGGCGTTCGATCGCGCATCGGCGGAGCGCGCGGAGATGGGAAAGAAAAAGCGCGCGGGGGAAGAAGAAGCGTCCGAGGACCCGGCGCGCGGGATCCCGCGTTGCGAGACGATGAACCCTCCGTTCGTGCACTGCGTCGCCACCTGGGCGTGCGCACGCGACCCGGCGCGTCGCGACGCGCTGCGGCTCGCCGCGGCGGCGTGCGGGGACGGCACGGTGGCGCTCGTCGACCTGGACGCCGACGCGAAGCGGAAGAAGAAGACGAAGAAGCAGGCGTCGAGAGGGAGCGACGCGCCTCCGCTCGACGGCGCGCCCGCCGTCTTTCTCGGACGCGGCGCGGGCGGCGGCGCGCACGCGAGCGCGACGTCGCACGTCGCGTTTCCCGGGTGGGGGGACGGCGAGCTCGTGGTCTCGGGGGGGAACGACCGAGCGATCAAAGCCTGGCGGTGGCGCGACGAGCGCGCGCGTTTGTTTTCGACGACGGAGCGCGAAGACGATGGCGCGAGCCAAACGAGCGTCGCGCACGGGCGAAAGACGAACTGGATCGCGCACGCGGCGACGCGCGAGGCGTGCCCGGGCGGAGGGCACGTCTTCGTGGCGGACACCTCGCAGACGGTGGCTGTGTACGACGCGAACGCGTTCGCGTGACCGAAACGAAGGCGGATCGGTATCGTACATCAGCGTCTGTCCGCGCGTTCGGACGCGGACGGCGCGAGGAGCGCGCGTGACGCCGCGCGGAGCCGTATTCCTGAAAAAAAGCGCTTTTTTTTCGTTTTTCCGACCCTGTGTTGCCAGGTCAGCTCAGAATTTGCGCGCCAAATCGACGGGCAACCGCACGCGCGTCGCTGCGCCGCGCACTTCTCGCCGCGCGCCATGGCCGCTCACGCGGCGCACGCGGCGCCCCTCGGGCGCCAGCTCGGCACGCGCTCGACGTGCCGCTCGCGATCCTCCTCGTCCCTGCGTCTCGCGCGCGTTCCCGCGCGGCGCGGCGCTCCCAGGCGCGCGCCGCGCCTGGGAGCGCCGGTGGCGCTTGACAGATCTCGAGAGGGAGGAATGGGCGGCGACGACGGCGCGCTGGACACGAACGTGCTTTACGAGCGCATGAAGGCGCTGCAGGCGAAGGAGGCTGGCGAGAACACCGCGATCGTCGAGGCGGCCATCGAGAAGGACCAGGCCATCGTCGCCGGGATCCGGGGCGACGCCGCGGAACGACCCACGCCCGAACGTACGTGCGCTCTCCACCACGCGCGTTCGACTTCCACCCCGACGTTTTTCAGTCAAGTGTTTGCTCTGACAGTCGCGTACGCATTCCGCATCAATCGTCGTCGTTCACACACGCCTACGCTTTCGTCCCGCGCGCAGCCGGCGCGTTCGACGCGCTCATCGAGCACATCCTGAGCACGCCGATGGAGGCGATGGACTACGAGGGCGTCCGCTGCGCGCCTTTGCTGACGAAAGCGTTCTCGGCGCACATCGAGCTGCGCGCGCGCGAGGCGGCGGCGAAGGGCACGGAGGAGGGGGACGAGACGCTCGCCGAGCTGCAGTTGCTCGCGTCTTGGACGCTCGAGCAGCGCGAACGACAGGAGGAGCGCGACGACGCCACGCGCCGTAGGCTGAAAAACGCCGCGGATCGTGATCGTGCCGATGACGCTTCCGACTCGACCGTCTCGAAGACGTCCGACTTCGAACGAGAACGCGAACCCGTGTCGTACCCGACGCCGCTGCGCACGGCGAGCGACAAGTTCCGTTCGCTCATGTCGGCGGCGTCGCGCGGCGTGGACGCGCTTCGCGCCGAGATCGTCGACATGGCGCGCGGAGGCGAAGTGGACGACGCGCTGATGGCGATCCTCACCGGGAACGCCGCCAACGCCGAGGCGGAGGGCGATGACGGGCGCGCCAAGTTCCTGTACAAGATCGCGGAGGTGTGCCTCCGCGAAAAGGCCGACGCGGGCTCCGGCGAGGACGCGTGACGAGATGAGGTGGACTTTTTCGCGCGTTTTGCGATTGGCGCGGAGGACGCGACGCGCGCGGGGTGGGTCGTGACGAGCCGAAAAGGCGATGTGGGGTGGGGTTAGACGCGCGCGCGCGAGTGCGCGCGCGCGCGTGTATTCTCGTGTGATAACTCTCGTGTACGTTCTACCGTTTGACGGACGTCGCGAACGCGACGCCGGCGGCGAAGCGCCGACGTGCTTTTCTTATGATGAAAGTCCGTTTTTTGTGACTGAAAGCCGCGTGCGATTGGCTGGCAAAACCAGCGGTTCTCTTGGCGACCCGCGTGAACCACGACGCCCGCCCATTTCATTCACGGCACATCAAGGCGGGCGCGCGGGCGCCGCAGCGTGCGAGGCGCGGCGTTTCCCGCGACCGCGGCTCGGGCGCGATGTCGTCGAAGATCGGCAAGCGACAGGTACGCGCCCAGACTCGCTCGCGCGCGAGGCTTCCGCGTGCGCCGTCCCGTCGTCTCCGTTCACCGCCGACCGTGACATCGCAAACCCTGTCGGCGGCGCGCCGGCGCCGGCGCGCCGCGAAGCGCGAGACGACGGGCTTCCCCGCGGATCGAGGGGCGACGAAGTCGTGGGACGCGCGTCCGACGACACCGCGCGCGTCGTCGCGTCTCTACGGACCTTCCCGACTGACGCTCTCCGACTGCCCTCCTCTCCCTTTCGCGACCCCCCCGCCTTTCGTTCGCGCCTCGCTTTCAGCAAAAGCGCGCGCGTCACGACGCCTCGGGCGCGGTGAAGACGTGCCCCGCGTTTCGGCGAACGCTCCAAGCGCTCCCCGAGAGCGTCGACTTCCCGAAGTCGCCGGACCCTTCGCGCCTTTCCGATTCGGAGGATGCCGCCGCCGCGTTCAAGGCGCGCGCCCTGGCGTTCGCGAGCGCGCGAAGCACCGCGGACGAGCTCGGAGCGATGGGCGGCGTGATCGCCGCGCTCGCCTCGCTCGCCGCGGGCGAGCGCGAGACTCCGCGGAGCCTTTCCCGCGTCGAAACGCTCGACGAGGGAAAAAAGACGACGAAAATAACACGCGAAACCGTCGCCCCGAAAACCGCCGCCGTCAATCGCGCGATCGATCAAGACGCCACGCGCGTTCCGATCGAGCCCGCGTTCGGGCGTTGTTTGGCGTGTATGCTCGACGTGCTGTTCCTGCCCAACTCGCGACCGTTGCATCGCGCCGTCCTCGCGGCGCCGCGCGCGTTTCCGCCGCGCGCCAGGATCCGAGCCGAGAAGGCGCTCGTCTCCGCTCTGCGCGACCGAATCGCGGGGGCGCGGTCAGCCGAAGCGTCGACGGAAGCGTCCGGCGCCGCGCGGCTTCGCGTTCTCGGCGTGCTGTTCAGCGTCGCGTCGTGCCAGCCTCAGACCGCGGTGGAGCGACGCGTCGTCCGCGCGGTCGCCGTCGACGCGGCGGCGCTCATTGGCGAAGGTGCGGCGGCGGCGGCGACGAAGAACACGCGCTCTGTTTTTTCGCGGGCGACGCGCGTCTCCGTCCCCTTCTCGTCTCGCTTTCGCGAAACGCGCGCGAGCGCCCGTCGCCCGAAGATGACACGCCTCGAACGTGATGAATTCTCCTTTCAAAAGCTGGAATTACCATCTCAAGCTAGAATGTTTGGGGCTATGGAGCCCGGCCCTCTAGGCGCTGTTGCGAACGGGTTTACCTGATTCGAACCGTCTCTCATTTTTTTATTTTTTTTGAAGGCGCGCTTTTCAAGCGTTCGCGGATGCTTTTTTATTTTTGGGTTCGCGGTTTCGCGCGAACGAGCCTCCCCGACCGCGACGGTCCGAATTCGAACGCGTATCCGCGCACGCGCACGCGCTCACCACCACGCCCCCCGACGGTCAACCCGGTCAAACCCACGTTCCGAACCCGACGCGCGTCAGGCGTGCTCGCGATGATTCAAGAAGCCGAGACTGGCCGGCGCGTGCCGCCCGCGGAGATGGAGACGTGCCAAGAGGCGATCTCCGTGGCGTACGCGCTGCTTCAGCGTCACCCGGGGGTGTTCCTGGGG
>MDSV01053840.1_pt1 | contig 61446 bp, 60 predicted proteins | sample 810851 | NCBI WGS metagenome assembly MDSV01 (sample SAMN05326640, study PRJNA326480) | marine metagenome | isolation source: seawater | place: Atlantic Ocean: North East | collected 2012
GTGTGGAAGTGCGGTAACGCATGTAGCTGACCAGTACTAATAGCTCAATTGGCTTGATTTATGCACTGAAAAAAATTTTACTAAAATAGATATAAACGTAAAATAGGTTAAGTATAGTTTATAGTTTATTTATCAATATTTACTTAAATTTTTAAAACTTACGATCTTATAATAATTAATATATCCTGTATCTAAATTTTTAAAAAAATGAAAGCCGTTATATTAGCTGGTGGATACGGTACTAGGTTAGCTGAATTAACTAAAATAAAACCAAAGCCACTTATTAAAATTGGTAACAAACCAATTATTTGGCACATCATGAAAATCTATTCTCACTTTGGTATTAACAATTTTATTATTTGCTTAGGTTACAAAGGAGAAATTTTAAAAAATGAAATTGATAAATTTAAAAAAATAGAAAATTGGAAAATAAAATTTGTTAATACTGGCATTAAAAGCATGACAGGTGATAGAATTAAAAAAATTAAAAAATTTGTAATCTCCGATAAAAATTTTTGCTTATCCTATGGTGATGGTTTATGCGATGTGAATATTAATTCATTGATTAATTTTCATAGGAAAAAAAAGAAAATTGCAACTCTTACAGCGGTAAGATATGCAAATCCTAAGGGAATACTCATGATATCTAATAATGGTTATGAAATTAAAGATATAAAAGAAAAACCTATAGAATATATAAATGGAGGATATTTTGTATTATCAAATAAAATTTTTAAGTATTTGAATGGAATAAATAATATTTTTGAGAAAGATTGTTTACCAAGATTAAGTAAAAAAAAACAACTTATGGCTTATAAACACAATGGTTTTTGGGGATGTATGGATACAATGAGAGAAAAAAATGAAATGAACAAGTTATGGAAAAATAAAAAAAAAGCTCCCTGGAAGATCTGGTAAAATTTGAAATATCCTAGCAAAAAATTTTGGAAGAACAGAAAAGTTTTAATCACTGGTCATACAGGTTTCACAGGATCTTGGTTAGCTTTAGTTTTAAATTTATATGGAGCAAAGATTTTTGGACTATCATTGAAACCAAATACAAGCCCATCAATCTACAAAATCTTAGATATTAAGAGTAAAATTTATGAAAGTTATATTTGCGATATAAATGATTTTAATAAAGTTAAAAAAATAGTAACAAAAATAAAACCAAGTATTATTTTTCATTTAGCAGCACAACCTTTGGTTAAAGAAGCTTCGATAGATCCTTTGATGACTTTTAATACCAACATTCAAGGAACATTAAATATTTGCGAGGCCTCTAGAAAAATAAAATATTTAAAACATTTATTAATTGTAACTTCTGATAAGTGTTACAAGAATTTTGATTCTAAAAAAATTAAATTTTTCAAAGAGGATGATGATTTGAATGGAAATGAACCATATTCGGCAAGTAAGGTTTGTGCTGAAATTTTAGTTAATACATATAAAAAAACTTTCTTTAAAAAAAAAATCGCTCTATCAACTGCTAGGGCTGGAAATATTATTGGAGGGGGTGATTGGGCAAAGGATAGAATAGTTCCAGATATATTTAGATCAATTTATAATAAAAAATTATTAAAAGTAAGATATCCTAATTCAACGAGACCATGGCAGCATGTCTTGGATGTTGTAAGTGGTTATATTTTACTTTCAGAAACAAATTTTTCTGGTGGATGGAATTTTGGACCTCTTACTAAAAAAACTTATACTGTAAAGGAATTAATAAAATATTTTCAATTGAAAAATCCCAATCTTAGATGGAAACATGTAGCTCCAAATATTAAGAATGAGTCTGAAAATCTTAATCTTAATGTGAATAAATCATTGAAAAAACTTAGTTGGAAACCCAAATGGAACTTAGAGAAAAGCTTAATAAATACAAATTCTTGGTATTTTTCATATTATAATAAAAAGGACATTAGCAATATTACATATAGGCAAATAAAAGATTATTTTAATTTATGAAAATATCATACGGTAAAAATGTTTACGGTTCAGAAGAAATAAAAGCTGTTTTAAATCAATTAAAGAGATCTACTCAAATGGGTCATAATGTTGATAAATTTGAAAAAAAAATAGCATCTTTATTTTCAAAAAAATATGGCATAATGGTAAATTCAGGATCCTCAGCAATTACATTAGCTCTAAAAATTTTAAATATTAAGGAAAATGATGAAATTATCACTCCCGCCTTAAATTTTGGTACGGCCATTTCATCTTTAATAAATATTAATGCAAAACCTATTTTTGTAGATATTGATATTGAAACTCTTCAAATTTCTATAAATGAAATAAAAAAAAAAATAACAAAAAAAACAAAAGCCTTTCTGATTCCTAATTTGATTGGAAATATTCCAAACTGGATTGGTATTAAAAAAATTGCCAAAAAAAATAACATTAAAATAATTGAAGACTCAGCTGATACACTTGGAGCAAAGTTAAATAATAGAAGTACAGGAGTCTTTAGCGATATATCAATTACAAGTTTTTACGGATCACACATTATAAGTTGTGCAGGCAATGGTGGTATGCTTTTAACTAATAATAAGAAAGAATATGAAAAATCGAAAATTCTTAGAAGCTGGGGAAGAATGTCGTCTGTATTAAAAGATTCTGAAAATATTAAAAAAAGATTAGGTATAAAACTAAAAGGCATTGAATATGATAGGAAATTTGTATTTTCAGAGTCAGGTTATAATTTTGAGCCATCAGAAATTGGAGCTTCTTTTGGATTAGAACAATTAAAAAAATTTAAAGTATTTTGTAAAATAAGAAATAAAAATTTTTATTCCCATATTAAATTTTTTAAAATGTATAATGATTTTTTCATTTTGCCTAAAATTTTTAAAGGAGTAAAAACTTATTTTCTAGCTTACCCCATAATTTTGAAGGAAAATGAATATTTTAATAGAAAAGATTTACAAATTTTTCTAGAAAAATATAATATTCAAACAAGACCAATATTTTCTGGCAATATCCTGAGACACCCCGCTTTTGAAAAATTGATATCTTCAAAAAATAAACTGATATATTATAAAAACTCAGACTATATTATGAAAAACGGAATTTTAATTGGTTGTCATCAAGGCTTAGGTAATAAAGAATTATCTTATATACATTCTATAATTAAAAAATTTTTATATTCAAAGTTAAAAAATAGATGAAAAAAAAAATATCAGTTTTAATTCCAATATATAATGAAGAAGAAAATATAAAAAAAATATATGAAAAAATTAAATCTATTTTTATTAATAAATTAAGCAATTATCATTACGAGATTTTATTTTTAGATAATGCATCAAATGATAACTCTAGAAATATTTGTTTATCAATTAAAAATAATGACCAAAATTGTATATATATAAAACAATCTAGAAATTTTGGCTATCAAGCAAATATTTTAACAGGCTATCATCACTGTTCAGGCGAAAGCGCTATAGTAGTTGATGCTGATGGTCAAGATGACCCCGATTTAATAGAGAAACTAATTGAAAAATGGGAAGATGGTTATGAAGTCGTATATGGTATTCGAGAAAATAGAGATGAAAATTTTATTAAAAAAAATATTCGAAAAATTTTTTATAGGACTCTTAATTTTTTTTCAGAAATTTACATTCCACCAGATGCTGGAGATTTTAGATTAGTTGATAAAAAAATAATAGATCATATCAAATCAACAAAAGAGAGAACTATTTATCTAAGAGGCTTGATATCTTACTTTGGGTATAGACAAACAGGAGTTAAATATAATAGAAAAAAAAGAACTTTAGGAAAAAGTAAATTTTCAATTTTTAATAATTTTGAATTGGCAGAGAGAGGAATATTATCTTTTACAAAAGCACCTCTAAAAATAATCGCTATTACTGGTTTTTTTTTATTTGTTTTGAGTTTTATTGGAATATTATATTATTTGTATATCTACCTTTTTAAAGGGATATCTGCGCCAGGTTTCACGACCATAATTTTAATTTTACTTTTCTTTTTTGGTTTGATTATTTTTTTTCTTGGTATTGCTGCACTGTACATAGGCCAAATATTGGATGAAGTAAAAAACAGGCCAAGATTTATAGTTGATGAAAAAAAATAGATCCAAAATTTTAATTACAGGTTCAAATGGTTTTGTTGGAAAATCACTAATAAAATTTCTTAAAAAAAAAAATGTGGTTATTTTTCGAATTACAAAAAAAAAATATGATCTATCAAAAAAAAAAGATTTCAAAAAAATTTTTTTAAAGTTTAATCCTGATTTTATAGTACATTTAGCATCACGTACTGTTTCAAAAAAAAAAAATGAAAAAGAAGACAAACTACAGCGTAAAAATACATTTTTACCAGTTAAAAATTTAATTGATAATATAAATTTTTGTAAAGATTTAAAAAAAATAATTTTTTGCGGTAGTATTGAAGAGTATGGTAACATTAAAACACCATTTAAAGAGTCCTATAAACCAAAACCTTTATCATCTTATGGACTAGCAAAATATTCTGGCTATAAGTATGTATTAAAAAAAATAAAAAAACAAAAGACTAAATTTGTTTGGCTGAGGCCCTCTTTAATGTTTGGCCCTAACGATAACAATAACAGATTTTTAGGATCAATTTTTTATAATTTAAAAAATAATACTAGAATTCACATACAGTTGGGTTCACAAATCAGAGATTATTTATTTGTGGAAGATTTTTGTAAAATTATTTACGAAGAAGTATTATTTTTTAAATCTAAAAATTATAATCTACTTAATGTATCTTCAGGAAATTGGATTTTATTAAAAGACCTTTTAAGTTTACTAAAAAAAAAGATACCAAAAAATAAATTTTGCTTTCTTATAACAAATAAAAGTTATGATAAAAGTAAATTGATAAATTCATCAACTTTATTTAAAAAAATTTATCCAAAATTTAAATTTACACCTTTTAATATTTCTTTAAATAAAACAATAATTTCATATGGTTTTAAAATTAATTAAAAATTTATAATTCTTTATTGATTGTATGTTAATTTGTAGATTATAATATTTTCGTTCTTAAAAATTTTACTTAAAAAAACTCTTTTATTTGAATTTAAGATATTTAATTCCAAATTATCTTTTTCTTTTTGTTCTGTTGAGTAAAAAAAATAAGAGTATTTTTCTTTTGGATCAATTGAATTCAAACTTTTACTTAAATCATTTCCTAGATTTTTTTTTCTGGATAAAATATTGAAATTGCTGTTTGTTGAAGTAACCAATAAAGCAGGACTAAATTGATCAACATAGTTATTTATGTTTGTTTTATACTCATCTCCTTTTTTGGTAAAAAGTCTTTTATCTATTAAGGGGCGAGGTTTAAGTTGGTACACAGTTGCTGACCTATCTAAGTTTGCCTCAATTATTGATGAGGTCATAAAATACATATCCCAAAATTGTATATGATCCACAACTATTGAATAATCTTTATTATTTAAATTTTCTGAATTAATTATTTCTACTAATTTTTGTTTACCATCTTTAATTCCAATCGGTGTTAAATTTTTAATATATTTAATTGAAAAAAATGAGCCAATAAAAAATAAAAATATTAAAAGAAAGTTTTTTAGTTTTCCAAAGAAATTAAAAATATTTAAAGTTTGATTAGAAGTAATAAAAATAATACCAAAATAACCTATCATAATTGGCATAATTAGATATCTAAAATACGCAGGTACAAAACCAATTAAAATTAAAATAATTATTGATATAAAATATAAAAATCCACAACAAGCTATTAATAAAAAAATAGATTCGTTATTTTTTTTTTTAATTTGATTAAATAATAACGGTGTTAATACTAGAAAGATTATAATACTTATAATATTTTGAGGAGCTAGAGCCAAATGATCAATATTTTCTAGAAGTGATTTTATTCTAAAAATCAGATCTCCATGATCATATTGATTAACAATTGTTAAATATGATGATGACATATTATGATTATTTAAAAAGTTTATAAATGTTTTAATATAAAATGGAGATAAAGATATAGTAGCAAAAATAATACCTGATAAATAATTTTTAAAAAATAAAAAAAAAATAGAAATAAAAAAAGAAAAGATTGCAATCTCAGCTCTGCACAAAGTTGCCAAAAAAATACAAAAAGATATTAGTGATATTTTAAGTATTTTATTTTTAAGATTTAAAAATAATAATGAAAGAGATAAAAAAAATAAAGTATAACCTTCTGCCATTGAGCTTATTTGGAAATTTAGCAAAGTTCCAAAAGAACAAAATCCAATTATATAGATACTGCCAACCCAACCCTTTTTCATTTTGATAGAGTATTCAGAAATAATTAGAAGATGAAAAAAAGTTACAAATAATGAGGAATATAATATAGATTTTGTAAAATTAGTATTTTCAAAATTGAATAACAGTATTAGTAATTTATGAAAATAAACTTGAATTATATATGGAAGTGGCGGCCAAGGTGCATGTAAAAAATTATTTAAACTTTTTTCCCAAGTATTTATAATTGAGTCATAAGCAAATAATGCCCTGTGGGCTTTGTCTCCAAAACCTAGATCAATAAAATTTAAAAAAATTAAATACCAAATAAAATAAACTATTAATAAAATTAGTATTGAATTTAATCTTCGATAATTTACATAAAACATTTTTTATTAATTAGATATACCAAATATATATAGAGAAGAAGCCCTAGTGGATTGTGGATATAAACCGCCGGTTGCAATAACAGCAATAAATGTTTTATTATTGTGGTTAAAAATTAAAGGAGCTGCAGTCCCTTCAGCACTCATTTGATATTTCCATAAAATTTCGCCATTTGATGAATCTATTAGAAAAACCATTTTGTCAGTTGTTCCTGTTGCGACTAATAAATCAGATGACATTAACGATACTCCTCCAAAATTAAATAAACCAATTTCTTTATTATTTTCTATCCCAAAAGGTTTCTTCCAATTTGTTTTACCATTGGCTATATTAATAGACGTTATTGTGCCCCATGGTGGTTTTGAAATTAATTTTCCGTCATCAGCAAAAAATTCTTGCCAATCACCATCAAAATATATGTTGCCAGCTTCCTGATTTAAATTATCCCAATTTAAAAATAAATTTTTAATATTTTTAAATTCAGTTTCATTGATAGGAGTATTATTGTGTGACTTTAAAAATTCAGAATAAGATCCCATCTTATCTTTAAGTCCTTCAAATAAGTTTAAACCAACCAGTGATGGAATAAAATTTTCCTCGATGTCATAACCAGGCTTTTGAGTCCAATTACCGTTTCTATTTACTCCATGACAGCTAGAACATTTTTTTTGATAAAGAGAATAGTGTTTTAAATCTTTATTTGTATTCTCTTTTTCATTTGATTTTATGACAGTTCTTATTTTATAAGGTATATGATTAGATGGAATATAGATATTTTGTTTAATTGGATCGTAGGCTGACCCAACCCAATTATTTCCTCCCTTTAATCCATAAAAAATTATATCTTTTCCAATTTGTGGAGGAACAAACCATCCATACTTGTGGTTAATCTGGAATTTTTTTATAAAATTTTCATCATTTAAAAGCTCTTCTCTTAAATCATTTTTTTTAAACTCTACTTTAGAAAATTTTTTTGGCAAAACTGGCATTGGTTGAACTTTAGATGGATTTTCACCTGGAATATTTGTTTTTCCGGCTATTTTATAATTTATATCAAAAAAGGATTTACCTGTTTTTCTGTCAAAGACATAAGTATTTCCCGATTTAGTTGTTACAATAACAGACTCAATAATGTAATCATTAATTTTCACATCAGCTAATATTGGCGGAGCGCTGATATCCAAGTCCCATAGATCATGAATTATATCTTGAAAAGACCAAATAATTTTTTTTTTTTTAATATCAAATGCAAGAATACTATTTGAATATCTATTACTTCCAGGTCTCTCATTTCCAAATATATTTCCAGGGTTTGCATTGCCTGTTACAATGAAATAAATTCCATTTTTATCATCAAGAGCAGCCCCACCCCATGGATTTGCAAAATGATTATCTATTTCTTTAAATATATTTTTTGAAAACAGTATTTTTCCGGTATCTAAATCGACGCTTGTTATTCGTGATTCTATAATACTCGTAACAATAATTTGATTTCTAAAAATAACTGGTGGAATTAAAACTATTCCGGTTTCGACATAACCATTTTGCCCAAATTCATTAATTATACTACCATCATTTGCATTTAATTTGTAAAGATTGCCTCCAGAACTCAATATAAGAAAGCTATTGTTTGTATCTTTATCCTTATGATACAAAAAACCTCTTTTGCTTATAACATTTCCTCCAAAATCTTTTTTCCAAATAATAGAATAGTCTTCTGCAGAAACAGCAACTATTTCCCAAGATGCAGTAACAAAAAAAATTTTTCCTTCTGCATATAATGGGCTTATAGATATTCTTGAGCTCCAACCGCTTTTTAGTTGAGTTTCTTTATTTGAGTCTATTTTAGCTAGTAATAAAAGTTTTTTGATGTTCTCTTTTTTAATATTACTGGATTCAATGTATTTATTATTAAAGTTATTTGCATTTGCCCGATACCAATTTCCAAATTTAACTTTATTTTTTTTTTCAATAGATAACTTCTTAAGAATATTTTCATTATTATAAAAACCCTTGATATTTTTTTCATCTTCAAAATATAGTGCTTCTATTAATTTATTCATATTTTTATCAACTTTTTTTAATGTATTTTTTTTATTAAAATTTGGAAAAAATTTCTTTTTAATATCTTTTGCAAATTTATATAAAATTTGATTTTTATCTAATATATTTTTAATATTGTATTCAATAGATTCCGAATTAATACAAGTTTTTGACAGTGGAACTTGAAATTTTAAATATGTTTGAAGATTTGAAATTGACTTACATTTATGCGAAATTCCCAAAACATAAAATGAAACTATAAAAACTAATGTTAAAAAGATGAATAATTTTTTTTTCATTTAAATATTTTTTATATTTAAATTATAAACTATTTAAATTTTAATGACAAATTATCATAATATCTTTTTTTAAATCATAATTTAAAAAAACTATTTTTTCTATGGCCGATCATTTGATTTTATTTTAAAGTATTTTAAAATAATTTGCTAAGTGGAGTTGTAGATCGTTAATATTACTTTTCTAAGATTTGACAAAACTACTTTCTTAATAGAAATCATTATAAGAGAGAACGTAAAGAAATAATTTATAAAAAATAATAGACAAATATAAACATTAATTTAAATATTTCGCATGAAGATATAAGGATCAATTATTCATCGATTTTTCTTATTTATTGCATAATTAAATCTAAGCCACAATATATAGATTATAGGCTATTAAATTAAAAATAATTCTTTACTGTTCAATTATTGAACGATATAAGTGTTCAACTTTTGAACAATGAAAGATAATCCAGATCAATTTAACGTACTAAGAAAAATTAAATCAAATCCAACTAGTTCCCAAAGAGAATTAGCTGATGAGTTAGGTTTTAGTTTGGGTAAGCTTAATTACTGTTTAAAAAATCTTAAAGAAAAAGGATTGGTTAAAATTAAAAATTTTAAAAAAAATCCAAATAAAATTGGATATGTTTACATTTTAACACCAAAAGGTGTTTCTGAGAGAACAAAGCTTACACTTAATTTTATGAAAAGAAAAATGAAAGAATACGATGAATTAAAATCTGAAATTGAGGATAATAAATAAATGTGGACTATTGCAAAAATTAACAAAAAAAAATTTTCGTTATTAAAACATGATTTTTATAACAAACTTGGATATGATGTAAAATTTTATATTCCAAAATTAAGACTAAAGAAATTTCTCAAGAATAAGATTCAATTTACAGAAGTTTCTTTACTGGGTGATTATATTTTATGTTTCCATAAAGATTTTTCAAAAAGATCAGTTTTAACCTCATTAAATTATTGCAAAGGTTTAAAATATTTTCTTACAGATTTTTTAAATTCTCAAAATGACATTGAAAAATTTATAAATAAATGCAAAGACAATGAAGATGAAAATGGATTTATAAAATCTTCTTTTTTTGAATATACCAAAACTAAAAAGTATGAATTTATCTCTGGCCCGTTTACAAATACAATATTTAGTATAGTTCAAGAAAATAAGTTATTTATAAAAGCTATTATAGGTAATTATAAAGTTACGGTGTCTAAAAACGAAAATTTATTTAGACCTGTATAGTAAATTTTTTTTAATATGAATATGTAAAAATATAATTTTTACGTAGTGCGGAGCATTGGTTAAATAAATGATTAAATATATAATTACAGGAGGTGCCGGTTTTATAGGAAGCCACCTTGTAGAAGCTTTAGTAAAAAAAAAATGCAAAGTAGTTGTGTTAGACAATCTATCGACTGGAAGATTTGAAAATATTAAGAGATATAGAAAAAAAATAAAATTCATAAAATGTGATATATCAAAAAAAGGAAAATGGATTAAAGAATTTAAAGGAAATTGTTACGTCTTTCATCTAGCAGCTTTAGCAGATATTGTTCCAAGTATACAAAATCCTAAAAAATATTTTCAATCTAATGTAATAGGTACACTTAATATTCTAGAAAGTTGTAAAAACGCTACTATTTTAAAATTAATATATTCAGCATCATCTTCATGTTATGGAATACCCAAATTATATCCTACAAACGAAATATCTGAAATTGATCCAAGATATCCTTATGCATTTACAAAAAAAGCTGGTGAAGATTTGATTTCACATTGGTCCAAAGTATACAAAATTCCATTTATATCTCTTAGACTATTTAATGTATATGGAACAAGATCACGAACTTCAGGAACATACGGTGCAGTTTTTGGAGTTTTTCTAGCGCAAAAATTATCAAACAAACCTTTCACGATTGTTGGATCAGGTAAACAAAAAAGAGATTTTACTTATGTGTCAGATGTAGTTAAAGCGATGATAAAAGCTAGTAAATCTAGAATAAAAAATGAAATTTTAAATGTTGGAAGTGGAAGTACAGTTAGTATATTAAAGATTGCAAAACTGCTAGGAGGGAAAAAGGTATTTATTAGAAAGAGACCTGGAGAGCCAGATATTACATTTGCAGATATATCAAAAATTAAAAAAAAATTAAATTGGAAACCAAATATTAAAATTGAACAAGGAGTATCTTTTTTGCTAGATAACATTGATTATTGGAAAAATGCACCTGTTTGGACACCAAAAAAAATTACCAAAGTAACTAAACTTTGGTTTAAATATTTAGGATAGATGAGAAATAAAATTTTTACATTAAAATCAATTTTAGGGGTTATCAAAAAAGACAAAAAAAAGTTAAAAAAAATTGTTCATTGTCACGGTGTTTTTGATTTATTACACGTAGGGCATATCAAGCATTTAAAAAAAGCGAAAGAACTTGGTGATAAACTTATAGTTACTTTAACACCTGATAAATTTGTAAACAAAGGTCCTGGAAGACCAGTTTTTAACCAGAGTTTGCGAAGTGAAGCAATAGCCGCAATTGATTATGTAGATTATGTAGTTATTAATGAAACGCCAACTGCAGTATACCCAATAAGAGTTATTAAACCAGATATTTATTGTAAAGGTAAAGATTACAAGAATTCTACTGATGACATTACTGGTGAAATAAAAAATGAAATTAAAGAATTAAAAAAATGTAAAGGAAAAATTTTTTTTACCGAAGAACTAACATTTAGCTCTAGTAAATTAATTAATAATTCAACAAATTTTTATTCTGCAGAACAAAGGAAAATAATAAAAAAAATTAAAAAAAAAATAAATTTTAAGAAACTAAAAAAAGCTATAGATAGCTTTAAAAAGTTGAAAATTTTAGTTATTGGAGAAACAATTATTGATCAATACAATTTTTGTGAAGCTGTTGGTAAATCAGGCAAAGAACCAATATTAGTACTGAAAGAAATTAAACAAGATCAATATTTGGGTGGTGTATTAAGTATTGCAAGAAATTTATTTCAAATAACAGATAAAATTTCCATAATCTCTATGCTGGGAGAAAAAAAAGACTATTTAAATGATATAAAGAAAAATTTACCAAAAAAAATTAAAACGAATTTTATTTATAAAAAAAATTCTCCAACAATTGTTAAGAGAAGATTTGTTGATAGCATAAGTCAAAGTAAAGTTATAGGAATATATAATATTAATGATGAAATTTTAAGTAAGAGTGATGAAAATCTATTCAATAAATTACTGATTAAAGAGATTAAAAAATATGATTTAGTTATAGTATCAGATTATGGTCATGGCCTCATTTCAAAAAAAAGTGCAAACATTATTTGTAAAAATTCAAAGTTTTTAGCTTTAAATGCACAAATTAATGCTTTTAATATTGGTTATCATACAATTAGAAACTATAAAAATTTTAACACACTGATAATTAACGAAAAAGAAATTAGACATGAAATGAGAGATAAAATTATCAAAGTAGAAATATTAATGAAAAATTTAGCAAAGGAAAAAAATATTAATAATCTAATAGTTACCAAAGGGGAATCTGGTTCAATTTTATATAATAGAGATAAAAATAAGTATTTTTATGCAGATGCATTTGCAAAAAAAATAGTAGATAAAGTTGGCGCAGGAGACACAATGCTTTCGATAATAGCCCCATGTATAAAATCTAAAATAGATAATGATATTACTTTATTATTTAGTTCTTTAGCCGCAGCACAATCTGTTGAAACGATTGGAAATAAGTTTACAATAAATAAAATTAAAATATTAAAAAATTTAGAAAATATTTTGAAATAATATAATATAAGAAAAATTAATAATGACACAAAAAATAACAAAAAAATATCTTAGATCAGAAATTGAAAATAATTCATATACTTCAGAATGGAAAAAATTAGAAAACAGCAAAAAAGTGCCGTCGGTTTTCAGACAAATTAAATTTGTAGAGTATAAAGAATTTAAAGCAAAAATTCTTGAACAAAATCCGATATTTGTAAAATCAGTTATACAGTCACTATATTCAGGAGACATGTATATTATTAAGAATGCTTTGGATCAAAAAATAGTTAGTAATATAATTGAAGAATTACACAATTTTACAAAGTCAAAACCTTCAAAATTTTACAAGATGCTTGAAAATGTTCCCAATTTTCATAGATGGATTGATCAAGATTTAATAAATTCTTATTCAATAAAGTATATCAAACATTCAATTCACATGTTTGCATGGAATGATGATATTTCAGATGTAAGAAAAACAGTTATAGATATTTGTAAACCCATAAAGCTATTAGCTGGACTATCAATGGATGAATTTAAAAACCACACCCCCAAAGATTTAATAATTGAAAGACTTCAATTTTCTAGATATCCGCCCACAGGATTTATAGAACCACATATTGACGCTAATACATTAATGAGGTTGGTAATTTCAGGATATCTAAGTACTAGAGGAATCGATTATGACAAAGGGGGATTTTATTTCGTTGACGATAAAGATAATAAATATGACGTAGAAGAAAATATTCAGGCAGGTGATATAGGATTATTCTATGCTTCAATTAGACATGGCTTAGAAACAATCGATCCAGACAAAAAACCGGATATTAACAAAAAAGATGGTAGATGGTGGTTTGGTCTGAATGTGCATAACTCAGATGAAGTAGAAGAATCTAAAAGACATACTACTTCTCCTTATCAAATAGCAAAAAATATTTAATAGCTTTTAGCTAAACTTAATCAATTATAATGAGCATATTAATTACAGGAGCCAATGGTGCAGTAGGTAAGGATCTTGTTCAAATACTTTCAAAGGAACATAAAATTTTAGGCTTCTATAGAACTAAAAATATTGGAATAAAAAAAACAAAAAATGTTAAGTGGGTCAAACACAATTTAATAAGAAAAATAAGGAATATTTCACCAAAACCAAAATATATAATTCATTGTGCGGTAGATCAAAAGTATAAAGATAAAAATTCAGAAAAGTATATTAGATCTAACTTAAAAGTTTTAGAAAACATTATTGATTTTGCAGAAAAAAGTAAAGTCAAATTAATTATAAATTTTTCATCAGTAGAAGTTTATGGAAAAAACAAAAAACCAATTTTAGACGAAAAATGTATACCGCAAAACCTAAATACTTATGGATTTTTGAAGCTTATCTCCGAAAGATATTTATTTAATAAAAAAATAAATTTCATAAATATAAGATTACCAGGAATTATTTGTAACGAAAATATAGAATTAAATAGACCATGGTTAAATACCATATTTAACAATATGAATAAAAATAAATCCATACTAGTTCACAATATCAATAATAAATTTAATAACTTAATCACTACACATCAAATCGCTAAACTTACAAATTTTTTGATTAACAAAAAGATTATAATTAGAGATACTTTTAATTTTGCCTGCAGAAAACCTTTAATTATGAATAATATTTTAAGTTATCTAAAAAAAGAATTAAAATCTAAAAGTAAAATTATAAAGATTAGCGGAGAAAAAAAAAGTTCATTTTATATTTCAACTAAAAAATTGCAAAATAAATTAAATTTTAATCCAGAAACTACAAAAAATGCACTAGATAGGCATTTGAAAAATTTTTTAGTTTGAAGAAATTATGATTATAAAATCATCAAAAGCAATTATAGTTGTGAAAAATAAATACTTGTTGCAATTAAGAGATAACAAGAAAGATATTTTTTTTCCAAATTTTTGGGGTCTTTTTGGTGGTAGATTAGAAAAAAACGAGGATCATTCGAAAAGCGTCAAAAGAGAAATTAAAGAGGAAACAAATTTAGTTATAAAAGTTTTAAAAAAAGTTTTAAAAGTTGATTTTACAATGATTGGCTTAAGAAAAAAGAGAAATATAATATATTTTGACTGTAAAGTTATTAATAACAAAAAAATTATTTTAAGAGAGGGACAAAAATATAGTTTTTTTTCTTTCAACGAAATTAAAAGACTTAAGATTGTGCCAATGGATTTTGTTGCAATTAATTGTCATTACCACAAAAATAAAAACTTTATTTCTTTTTATAGATAATATATATAATTGAATTAACAATGGAAAATACAAAAAGATTAAGCCGCGAACAGTTACAAAGAAAATATCATCAAAATTTAGTATTTAATTATAGCGAATATCCAACACTTGATCATTGGAATAATAATTACAGAAGTGATGATTATTCAAAATCTATTGTAGAATGGATAAAAAAAAACCCAAATGAAGGTATTTTTTTCTATGTTCACATTCCTTTTTGTGAACAACTTTGTTGGTTTTGTACTTGTAGTAAATTCATTACCAAAAGTTATGAGCCTGTGAAAAGCTATATGGAAGACTTGCACAAGGAAATAGACTTGCTATTTAATTTGTTAAAAAAAAATAATTTAAAACTTAATGTAAAAACAATATACTTCGGAGGTGGATCACCAACAATTTTATCTAAAGAAGATCTTAAAAAACTTGTTAATAAACTTAAAGAAAATTTTGATTTTTCAAACGTAAATGAATTCACTATTGAGACAGACCCTAGGAGAGTTGACGAAGAGAGACTGCTCTACAATAATAAAGTTTGTGGTGTAAACAGAATTTCTTTTGGTATGCAGGATTTTGATGATGAGGTGCAAAGAAGAGTTAATAGAGTCCAGCCATTTGAATTATTTGACGGTCTTTTGACTGATGAAGTGCGTAAAGCTTATAAAACCATTGCTTTCGACTTGTTAATTGGACAGCCAGGACAAACAAAAGAAACAATGGAAGATACCTGCGACAAAATAATAAAATTAAAACCAACATTAGTCCAAACTTCATTACTAGCTTACAAACCTTGGATTAATAAAGCTTCTATTAGAATGGTAGAAGATGGACCTTTGCCTGATTTTATGGAAAGAAAAGATTTGTTAGATGTAATAGATTATAGGTTAAAAGATGCAGGTTATATTAGGGTTGCTTTTGAGAGCTATGCATTACCAACTGATAATATGGTTACAGAGTTAAAAAAGAAAAAAGTTCATTACGCTGCAGCAGGTACTCAAACTGGAGGAAGAGTTAATTTTGTTGGTGTTGGAACATCTACCAAAGGCAATTTGGGCGACGATTATTATCATCAAAATCACTATGATTTAAAAGCTTATAAAAAATGCCTTGGAAAAGGAATTTTTCCTATTTTTAGAGGAATGAAACTTTCAAAAGATGATAAAATTAGACAACATGCAACGCAACAACTTAGAACATATTGGGAAATCAATTATAATGACTTTAAAGAAAGGTTTAACATTAATGTAAGTGAATATTTTAAAAAAGAGATATCCTCTTTAGACGAAATGAAAAGAGATGGATTAGTTACAATTGATGAAAATTCAATTAAAATTTCCGAATTAGGTAAAGATTTTGCACAATTTATAACAAATCGTTTCGACGCTTACGACCCCCCTGAAAAATCATATAATGATAGATTAAAAGTGATCAAAGACGCTAAGGCAGCACAGAATAAGTTTATTGAGTTTGTTAATAATTTATAAATTTATATATTAATATTATTTTATCTCAATCATGAGCAATGAAAATTTAAAAAAAAAAAATCCATTAGTTAATTTTTATAATAAAAATGGATATTTAATTATTAAGGTTTTTAAAAATGAAGAAATTAAATACATACATTCTTTAATAAAAAAAAAAGCACAAAATCATATTAAAAAATTAAATTGGGATTTATCAAATTATCACAAATTTGTAGACGCAAATAAGCACAAACAAGTAATAAATAGTTCAACTAGATGTATTTCAGTAAATAAAAAAATTATTGATAAAATTAAGAATAATAGATCTATAAAAATTATTCTAAAAAGTAGATGGAAACATTCAAATTTTATAATACCTGATTTAAATTATCTCAATGGAATTACAAAAACTACCTCAAGAAAAAATTTAAGAAAGAATGAGATTTTATTTCGTATTGTTGCTCCAAAAAAAATTTCTTTTTCTCTAAGTGCTCCACCACATCTAGATCTAAATGCTGGAAAAATAATCAATCGGAAAAAGGAGGGAAAAACACCCGTAAGCTTCTCATTATGGACACCAATTGTAGGTTTTTCAAAAAAGTATACATTAAATTTTGCTCCTGGATCGCACTTATTTAATCATCCAATAGGAAAAATTGAAAATCAAAATAAATACATATCTCGAACGTTTGATAAAAAATATTACAAAAAATTTAAATTTAAAAGATTAAATTTAAAGCCAGGAGAATGTATTCTTTTTGATATAAATTTGCTACATGGAGGGGCTGAAAATCTTGGAAACAAAACTAGAGTTAGCATAGAAACAAGATTATACCACAAAAATAAAGTTAGAATTAAATGAACATTTTAATTTTAGGGGGAAATAGGTATTTTGGAAAAGCAGTTACAGAAAAATTATTGAATAAAAATAATTCTATCTATTTAGTTAATCGAAATAGTAAAAAAATTGATTTTAACCATAAAAAGTTAACACATATAATGACCGATAGAAATAATTTACAAAATTTTAAACATTTATTTGAGGATATTATTTTTGATCATGTATTTGATAACATAGCCTATAAATTACAGGATGTTATAAAGTTGCATAAATTATTAAATGGAAAAATAAAACATTATATATTCACAAGTTCCGTAATAACATATTTAGATAGCAATGATAATTATGATGCAACAGAAAAAGATTGGTTTAAAGGAAGATTAAATAAAAATTGGATATTAAAAAAAAATTACAGATACAATGATATTAATTATGCAATAAATAAAAAAAAAATTGAAAACTATCTTATAAAAAATAATAAAGTTAAATATACAATCCTAAGAATACCAAATGTTATTGGAAATAATGATTTTTCACAAAAAACTAAGAGATTATTGGCTTTTTCAAAGTTAAAAATGAAAAGTAAATTTTTGGACAATGAAAGTTTTATCCAGTTTATATTAAAGGAGGACCTTGTAAATGTAATTTTGAAAATTTTAAAAAAAAAAAATACTAAATCGAAAATTTACAATGTCGCAAATAAAAAAATTAAAATAAAAGATTTTTACCTTTTGTTAAAAAAGAAATTAAAGAGAAATAATGATTTTAACTTTAAAGGTAAAGATTTTCCATTTCCTGTAAATTCTTTAATGAATTGCAATAAGGTAAAGAAAGAATTAAGAATTAAATTTTCATCAATAAATAAAGTTATTAAATCAATTCAATAAAAAAATGATTCAAAAAAAATTTTTTAATTCTCAAAAAAAAATAAATAAAAAATATTTTAAAGATCATCATTTTATGACTTTTAATTTGGATAAAAGAACATTTGCTAAAATTAATCAGTGTGTGAAAGAAATATTCAACTTTAATGAAAGTAAAAATTTTAAAAATTTAAATCATATACAAGGATATTTAAATAAGACAAAATACTATTCATTAAATAGAAATCTTAATATTATGACTAAATTAGAAAATATTATTTTTATGCATTTTAAAACAATGAGAATATTTAACAAACATATTAAAGGAATTCAATTCCCAATTGACATAAGAATAGTCCACCCAAATGAACCTAAACAATTAAAAAAACAAAAATACCTTACTAGCTCAATTCATTGCGACACTTGGACAGAAGAGCCAACAGATATTATAAATGTAATTATATATCTTGTAGTAAATAAGAATACGCCAAAAGTTGAATTATTAAAATCTTCAAATAAAGAATTATCAATTTATAGCAAATATCCTAAAATTTATAAAAAAAGGTTTTTTTTAAACTCTAAAAAATATTTTAATATTTTAGAAAATTTAAAAAAAAAAGAAACCTATGAAATTAATCACAAAAATGGTCAAGTATTAATATTTAATGGTTTCATTCCACATCAAACAGTAAGAGAAGGTAATGAAGTAAGATTAAGTTTAGAATTTAGACTGAAAACTTGTAACCCGTATGAGGCAACTAATAAGTGGAAAAATAATAATAATCATGCCAGATATTGGTTTATGCCAATGGGCTTTGAAAAAGATTTTTTTCAAAGATTTGAATTCGAAAAAAAAAGAATTTTAAAAATGAAAAGTGCCAATAAAAAAATTATATTAAGAAAAAAAGAAATTGCAAAAAAATTAATAATCTAATTAATAAATAAATTGAAATTTAGAAATTTTTCAAATACTGGTTGGCGTGTATCTGAAATTGGTTTAGGTTGCTGGGGGATAGGGGGCAACTGGGATGATGTTCAAGAAGATCAAGCTAAAAAAGTGTTGTTTAGATCTTTAGACAAAGGAATAAATTTTTTTGATACATCAGATGTATATGGTGATGGAAGAAGTGAAAGGTTTTTAGGAGAATTGAAGAAATTAACTTCAGAAAAAATTTATATTGCAACAAAAGTTGGACAAAGATTGAGACCATACCTTCCAGAAGGATACAATTTAAGGACTATAGAAAAATTTGTCGATAGATCATTAAAAAATCTAAAAACAGATAATATTGATTTATTACAGTTACATTGTCCTCCTTTAGAAATTTGTTCGAATAAAGAATTATATGAAATGATGGATAAATTAGTTAAAAAAGGTAAAGTTTCTTATTATGGAATAAGTGTATTTACAATTGCAGAAGGTTTGGCCGCTTTAAAATTTCCAAATGTAAAAAGTATTCAAATTGTATTTAATATCTTTAGGCAAAGACCAGCTGATTTTTTCTTAAAAGAAGCAAAAAAAAAAGATGTAGCAATTATTGCACGTGGTTCTTTAGCTAGCGGTTTATTAACTGGGACAATCAATTCTGATACAAAGTTTAATACAAATGATCATAGAAATTATAATTTTACTGGAAAATCTTTCGATATAGGTGATACATTTTCTGGTGTAGACTTTAAGAAAGGACTGATAGCAGTTGACAAATTAAAAAAAATTCTTCCAGATAACTTTAATCTAGTTGATTTATCTCTAAAATGGATATTAAAGCATGATGAGGTCAGCGTGGTTATCCCTGGTGCAACTAATGAAATGCAAGTAGATATGAATACAAAAGCGACTAACTTACCAGATATTTCAAATTTATATTCAAAAATAGAGTTTATTTATGAAAGTTTAATAAAGCCAGATGTACATCATAGATGGTGATGCATCAAATGATCAAATTTAATAGTGATGAAAAAAATATTTTATAATTATAATTTTAAAAATAAAGTAGCAATAGTTACAGGTGCTAGTACAGGTATAGGATTTGAAATAGCAAAAAATTTTATAATTAATCAATCCAATTTAGTAATTTGTTCAAGAAATATTAATAGCTTGAAAAGATCTTTTGAAATACTTAATAAATTAAAGAAAAAATACCAAAAAATATATTATCTAAAGATTGATGTTTCATCTCAAACCCAAATAAAAAAATTAATTAGATTTACAATCTCTAAATTTAAAAAAATTGATATCTTAATAAATAATGCTGCAATTTATGGACCAAAAGGTAATATAGAAAGTATAGATTGGAAAAAGTGGAAAAAAACAATCGAGATAAATCTATTTGGTTCCATTTTATTATGCAGAGAAATAATTCCACATTTTAAAAAAAGAAAAAAAGGAAAAATTGTCCAATTGTCAGGAGGTGGTGCTGCTGCACCATTACCAAATATAAGTGGATATGCTGTTTCTAAGGTAGGTATTGTTAGATTTATTGAGGGTTTGTCTCAAGAGACCAAAAATTATAAAATCGATATAAATGCTGTTGCTCCAGGCACGATAAACACAAATATGTTAAATGAAATTTTAAAGGCTGGCCCAAATAAAATTGGTGTAAAAGCTTTTAAAAAATCTCAAAAACAAAAAAAAGAAGGTGGAACTTCATTTCAAGATGCATGTGATTTAATTCTTTTTTTAAGTTCAAAATACAGTGATGGTATTAGCGGTAAATTAATAAGTGCAATATGGGATGATTGGAAAATTTTTCCAAAATATAAGAAACAATTATTAAATAGTGATTTATTTTCTTTAAGAAGAATTATTCCAAGAGATAGGAATTTAAAGTGGGGAATTATCAAAAAAAAAAGTATTTATGATAAGTCTTTGGTACCTTCAAATAAAATTTAAAAAAAATGAATTCATTTAAAAATTTGAATTTTAAGAGTGATTATTCTATTAATTTTAGAAATTTTTCTGACAAAATAAAAAAGAATAAAGTTTATGCAATACAAGCAGTAAAATTGAATGGTTATAACTTAGAATTTTTAAAAAAAAATTTTAATAAAGATATAGAGGTAATTTCAGCAGCTTTAAACCAAAATGGATATGCTTTAGAATTTGTCCATGACAATCTAAAAAAAGATAAAAAAATTGTTCTTAAAGCAATAAAACAAAACGGTTATGCACTTAAGTATGCTAACAAAAAACTCAAAAATGATAAAGAGATTGCACTTAAAGCAGTCAAAAAATATTGCTTTGCATTAAAATTTACTGGAAAAAAAATTAGAGATAATAAAAAAATTGTCCTAGAAGGTATCAAACAATCTGGATACACTTTAAAATATGCTAGTGAAAGGTTAAAAAAAAACAAAAAAGTTGTTCTTCATGCATTAAAAAAAAACGTTTTAGCCATTTTGTATTGTCATCTTTCTCTTAGAAAAAATAAAAAATTTATTATCAAAGCAATTAAAGAATGTAATTGGGGTACTTTTGTAGGAAATATTCACAAAGATTTACGAAAAGATAAAGAAGTTATGATTGAAGCTGTCAGACAATGGGGCATGTCTCTTCAATTTGCACATAAACAACTGAAGAAGGATAAAAAAATTGCATTAACAGCCGTAAAACAATATTGTAATTCTTTAGAACATGTAGATAGAGAGTTAAAAAAAGATAAAAGGATTGTGTTAGAGGCTGTTAAACAAAATGGATATTCACTTAAATATGCAGATGAAATATTAAAATCTGATAGGGATTTTGTATTGAGACTGGTGAAGGTAAATGGAAATGCTCTTGCCTATGCATCACCAAATTTAAGAAAAGATAAAGAAATAGTTTTTGAAGCTGTTCAACAAAATGGCAATTCTTTATTTTATGCTGATAAACATTTAAAAAAAGATAAAGATGTTGTTTTGGCAGCTATTAAAAATAATTGCTATTCAATTCAATATGCAAATAAGGAACTATATAAAGATAAAGAAATTGTATTTTCTTCGGTAAAAAAAGATAATTATTGTTTAAAATTTTTAAATTAACTCTTATAACTAAAATATTAAGAAATTTTTTTATGAATATATACAAAGAGATAGATGAAGGTTCCGGATATGCTATCTATAACGTTGAAAATATTAAAATTTTAAAGGATTTAAGATCATCTTTCATTAGCAGTATGAAAAATCCATCAAAAAAAAAAGATATTAACGATATAAGAAAAGAAATTGCAAAAATGTCTAAAGCAGAAATAAATAAGATTATGATAAATTTTTTAACAAATAATAAAAATTTATCTGAATTAATGATTTTATCATTCACAAAGTTGGTAAAAAAATTATGTGGAAGACATTTATTTATTCAGAGAAGAGCCCACACAACTATAAATGCACCTGGAGATGACCAAGCAAAACAAGTTGCTCACTATGAAATGATATCTGGTATTTCACCTTTTACTTATATTATATGGGCACCTTTACATGATATTGATGATGAAGGTGGAGCATATCATGTTGATCTTAAAGAATCCTTATCAATAATGAAAAAAGAGGAAAAAAAAGGCTTAGTCAGTGGACCAGATGTTTTGAATTTTATGGGAAATAAAAAACCTCCCAAAATTAAATTCGGTCAAGCAATTATATTTAATCCTTTTGTGATACATGGAAATATTCCTTTCGAATCTAATTATGCAAGAATTGCTTGTAATGTAAGATTTCAAAGTTCTAAATTGCCATTATTACAAAAAAATACTGATTATCTTAAGTATTACGAATTGAAATAGTTTATTTAATGACAATAGCAATTGTAAATACAGATATGAACATAGGCCCTTTTAAGATTCCAGGGAATGGTCAAAATATGATTCTGAATAACTATGCTGAAAGAAATAAATTGGCTGTAGAGGAAATTATACCTGAGCCATTTAAATCAAATGAACTAGCTACTACTCAATGGGTACATAAAAAAAAAAAATTAAAAAAAGTTATTCTTTGTTCCATACATCAATTACCACAAAAAAAAAATAGAGTTGATGATTTAATAAGGAATATGAATAAGGTTGAATTTCATTTTGCCCTTGAAAATATTTTTGGAAAAGGAAAAATATTTTTGCAAAATTGCATAAAAGAAGCTGAAATATTTAAAAAAGCTAAAATTATTGATAGCAAAAATATTTCCTGGACTGAATTATATGAAATGAAAAATAAAAAAAGATATAACATTTTATGAAAATTTTAGTAACTGGTGGCGCAGGATATGTTGGGTCAAAATTAGTTCCAAAGCTTCTAAAGAGCGGGTATCATGTAAAAGTTTTAGATTTAATGATTTATGGCGAAGATGTGCTAGACGATCACCAAAATTTAGAAAAAATCAAAGGTGATATTAGAAATCAAGAACTTTTAAAAAAAGTTTTAACAGATCAGGAAGTAGTAATTCATTTAGCTTGTATTTCTAATGATCCAAGCTTTGAACTAAATCCTACATTAGGCAAGTCAATAAATTTAGAAGCATTTGAACCACTTGTAAAAATAAGTAGAGAATTAGGTGTAAATAGGTTTATTTATGCATCCTCTTCGTCTGTTTATGGCATTAAAAAAGAGAAAGATGTAACAGAAGATATGAAATTAGAGCCATTGACTGATTATTCAAAATTTAAAGGTCAATGTGAACAAATATTAAACAACTATAAATCTGAGGATTTTATTACTACGACAATAAGACCATCAACAGTTTGTGGATATGCTAGACGTCAAAGATTAGATTTAGTTGTAAATATTTTAACCAATCATGCTTTTCATAATAGAGAGATCAAAGTATTTGGAGGGGATCAACTAAGACCTAATGTGCATATTGAAGATATGGTTGACTCTTATTTTACAATCCTTAATGCAAATTACAAAAAAATTAATGGTGAGATTTTCAATGTAGGTTATAAAAACCAAACCGTAAATGAATTAGCCAATAATGTTAAAGATATTATAGGAGATGATATAAAAATAGTTAAAATGGTTTCTGATGATAACAGATCTTATCATGTGAGTTGTAAAAAAATAAGCGAATTACTTGGTTTCAACACAAAATTAACTATTAAAGATGCAGTTATGGACTTAAAGAAAGCTTTTGAAAAAAAATTAATCATCAATTCATTTAATGATGAAAAATTTTTTAATATAAAGAGAATGCAGTCTATTAAATTATTTTGATGCCAAAATCTAATAATTTTTATTCTAATAAATTAGTTAAGAAACCATGGGGTTATGAGTATGTTATTTATAACTCACTAAATCGTATAGCAATTACTTATGTTCACATTGATAATAAAAAAAGCACTTCTTTACATTGTCATCCAAAAAAAAAAACTGGTTTTATTATTTTAAAAGGTACTGCCCTTGTGCAGATAGGGATTTATAAAAAAAATAAAAAAAAATTTAAAAGTTCATCAAGATTAGTTGTTAGACCAGGATTATTTCATTCTTTAAAAGCTGTTTCAAAAAATGGTATGAGTGCCTTAGAATTTGAAACTCCATACAATAAAGATGATCTTATAAGGTTTGAGGATAAATATGGAAGAAAAAATAAAAATTATGAAGGTTCAAAATATACCTCAATAATTAAAGCTAATTTGATAAAATTTAAGAAACCAAAAAAAAATAAAAAAAATGTATATAAATTGGACAATGTAGTAGTTACTTTAGAGCGTAAAAAGAATTTTAAAAATTTATCAACAAAAGACCCCAATTCCTCTACTGCCATTCTAGAGGGAAAAATATTTGATAAAAAAAATCAAGAAGTAATTTCATATGGCGAGATAGTGAAATCAAGTACATTAAAGATATTGTCAAAAAAATATATAGTTAAGAAACCTCTTTTAATACTCAATGTAACAAGGAAGGGATAATGAAAGTAAGGTATTCATATTTAAGACAACAATTTTCAAATTGTAATGATTTATGGAAAAAATTAAAAAAATTTGTACGTACAGAAGATTTTACACTAGGAAAAGAATTAAAAAAATTTGAAAAAAATTTCGCAAAACTAATTGGCACAAAATATGCCGTAGGTGTAAATTCGGGAACTGATGCAATTAAATTATCATTAAAAGTACTTAATGTGAATAAAGGTGATGAAGTAATTACTGCAGCTAATACATTTGTTGCAACAGTCGGAGCTATAACAGAAATAGGCGCAAAACCTGTGTTTGTTGATTGTGATGATACTTTTTGTATGAACATTTCAGAGATTGAAAAAAAAATTACGAAGAGAACAAAAGCGATAGTTCCAGTGCATTTCACAGGCTATATGACAAATATGCCAAAACTTATGAAAGTTGCTAAAAAGTATAAACTGCCAATAGTCGAAGACGCATGTCAATCTATTTTGGCAAATATAAATAAAAAAAATGCTGGAACTTGGGGTGACTTTGGTGCTTTTTCATTACATCCTTTAAAAAATATAAATGTTTGGTCTGATGGTGGAATTATCACAACTAACAATAAAAAATATTTTGAAAGGTTATTATTGTTAAGGAATCATGGTCTGATAGACAGAGATACAGTGAAAATATGTGGCTATAATAGCCGTCTAGATACATTTCAAGCTGTTGTTGGTAACTGGCTTTTACCGAAAGCAAAAAAAATTGCACAAAGAAGAATAGATAATGCTAAAATTTTTGATAAAGAATTTTCGAAAATTTCTCAAATCACTTTACCTGAAAGACCAAAAAATTATAAAATTGTTTACCATTTATATATTATATTTGCTAAAAATAGAGACAAACTTTTAAAACATTGTTTAAAAAAAGGAATTGAGGCAAAGGTTCATTACCCAAAACCAATGTATTTACAAGAAAATTTAAATTATTTAAAATATAAAAAAGGAGACTTTCCAATTACAGATGAACATACAAAAAAAATTATTACTTTCCCATGTGATCAACATTTAAGTATAAAAGAAATTAATTATATAATAAGAACAGTTAAAAATTTTTATAATAAATAAGATGAAAGCAGCAATTTTAGTTAAAAGTAAAAAGCCACTGGTAGTTGATGAAGTAAAATTGCCTAACAAATTAGACTATGGTCAAGTTCAGGTTAAAGTATATTATAGTGGTATATGTGGTGCGCAAATAAATGAAATAGACGCTGTGAAAGGAAAAGATAAATTTCTACCTCATTTGCTAGGTCACGAGGGATCTGGAGTAGTAGAGAAGATTGGGAGTGGTGTAAAAAATGTTCAGCCTGGAGATCATGTAGTTTTGCATTGGAGAAAAAGTTCTGGAATTCAAAGTGCAACACCTAAATACTATTGGAAAAATAAAAAAATAAATGCAGGGTGGGTAACTACTTTTAATGAAAAATCAATTATTTCTGAAAATAGACTTACAAAAATTCCAAGAAATTTTGATTTAAAAACAGCAGCTTTATTTGGTTGTTCTGTTACGTCAGGTTTTGGAGCTGTAAACAATGATGCCAATGTTAAAATTGGTCAATCAGTTGCAGTAATTGGATTAGGTGGAATGGGTTTAAATATTTCTTACGCTAGTTCATTAGTTTCAGCTTATCCAATAATTGGTATAGACGTTCTTAAAAATAAACTTAAAATTTCAAAAAATTTTGGAGTTACTCATGGAATTTTGAATCAAAAAAATCTTCATAAAAAAATTTTGAAAATACTCAATGGTAAATTACCCGATATTGTTTTTGAGACGACAGGCAAACACAAACTTATGGAAATGGCCTATGAATTAACCCCTAATGATGGTAAAATAGTATATGTTGGAGTACCAGATAAGAAAATTTCTATTTATTCATTACCTTTAGCTTTTGATAAGTCTTTAGCAGTTTCACATGGGGGAGATTCAAAACCTGATGAAGATATCCCTCGATATGTAAGATTAATTGAAAATAAAAAGATTAAATTAAATAAATTGATTACTAATGAATTTTCTTTAAAAGATATTAATAAAGCTTTAAAACTTTTTAGAAGTGGAAAAGCAGGTAGAATTTTAATTAATTTGCAAAGGTAATTTATGGGAAAACATTTGGATATAGGATATTTTAAGAAAAAAATAAAAGTGCGATCTAAAGTTGCAAAAAAAAGAACTGTTATTAATAAATATAACGCCTGGCAACTTGAAAAAAAATACTATGATGGAAATAGATTGGATGGATATGGTGGTTTTAAGTATGACGGAAGATGGTTAAAACTTTTACCTAAAATAATAAAGAGATATAAGCTTACGAATAAATCAAAAATATTAGACTTGGGGTGTAAAAAAGGATTTTTACTGAAAGATATAAATATACTTTTGCCTGGTATTAAATCTTATGGTGTTGAAAATCATCCCTATCCCTTAAAAAAAGCAGTGAAATGTAAAAGCAAATTAATTCAATGTAATTATTATGATTTGCCGTTTAAAAATAAACATTTTGATTTTGTAATTGCTTTTAATTCTTTATATATGCAAAATTTAGGAGATGTAATCAAATCACTGAAAGAGATTCAAAGAGTCTCAAAAAAAAGTTATGTGATATTAGCTTCTGGAGAGAATGATCATGAAAGAAACAAATTTTATAGATGGACTTTGATAGGAACTACAATTCTTCTTAAGAAAGAATGGAAAGCTCTTTTTAAAAAAATTAAATTTAATGGAGATTATTATTTTTCCTCATCAAAATCACTAGGTGTATAGTAAATATTTATTTCAATGAGACTTGCAGATTTCGTAATAGAATTTTTAAAAAAGAATGGGGTAGATACTGTTTTTACAGTTAGTGGTGGTGGATCAATTTTTTTATGTGATGCATTATATAAAGCAAAAAAATTAAAATATATTTCATGTCACCATGAACAAGCTGTTTCTTTTGCAGCTGAAAGTTATTCGAGATTTAAAAATAAACCAGGAGCTGCAATAGTAACAACAGGTCCTGGGGGAACAAATTGTACAACTGGTGTTGCTTGTTGTTGGATCGACTCCATTCCCACAATCTTTATTTCAGGACAGGTTTATTTAAATCAAACTATTCAAAATACTGGTTTACGCCAAATTGGTGTTCAAGAGATTGATATAATAAATATGGTTAAAAAATTTACAAAATATTCTGTAATGATAACGAAACCTAATGAGATTAAATATCATTTAGAAAAAGCCTTTTTTTTATCAACAAATGGAAGACCAGGACCAGTTTGGATTGATATACCTGCTGATATACAAAATTCAAAAATTAATTTAAAAAATCTTAAATCGTTTAAACCTAATTTAAAAAAAATAAATACTAGAAAATTAGATGATAAAATAAAAAATGTTGCAAAGCTTTTAAGTAAATTTGATAGACCAATGCTTCATATTGGACAAGGTGTTAAAATTTCTGGTGGAGAAAAATATTTGAGATCTTTAATCAATAAATATGAAATACCATTTGGATTAACATGGAATGCTTCTGATTTAATTGAGTCCTCTCATAATTCTTATATTGGTAGACCAGGTGCATTCGCTGAAAGAGGTTCAAATTTTATTGTTCAGAATTGTAATTTACATCTTTCGATAGGTACAAGATTACCATTTATGGTCACTGGTTACCACTCCTATGATTTTGCCAGAAACGCAAAAAAGATAATGGTAGATATTGATGATACTGAACTCAAAAAAAACAGAACTAACCCTGATATTACTATATGTTGCGATGCTAAATATTTTTTAAAAACTCTTTTTAAATACATGCCAAAAAAAATTGAAATTTCTCAAAAATGGAAACAATACTGTAAAAATATAAGAAAAAAATATCCCATTGTTTTAGATAAGTACAAAAAACAAAGAAAAACAATCAACTCTTATTATTTTATTGAGTGTCTTTCAAATCAATTGAAAAAAAATGAAACCATTGTAACAGATATGGGCTTATCTTTTGTAGGCACTCACCAAGCATTTAAAATAAAAAAAGGTCAGAAGCTTTATACTAATTCAGGTCATGCTCCTATGGGATGGGGTTTGCCCGCAGCAATAGGAGCATCATATGCAAAAAACAAAAAAAAAGTTATTTGTTTAACTGGCGAGGGAGGTTTACAGATGAACATACAAGAACTTGCTACCGTGATGCATAACAAGTTACCTATTAAATTATTTATATACAATAATGGTGGCTATCTAACGATCAAACAAACACAACAGTTAGGATTCAATAATAGAATAATGGGTTCTAATAAAAAAAGTGGCATTTCCTTTCCTGATTATAGAAAAATTGCCGATTCACATAAAATGAAATATTTTCTTCTTAAAGATACTAAGAATTTAAAAAAAGATTTAAAAAAAATTTTAAATTCTCAAGCTCCAGTTATTACTGAAATTTTATTAGATGACGAACAAGAACAGATGCCAAAGGCTATAAATAAAAGATTACCTAATGGAAAAGTTGTTGCTACTAAATTTGAGGATTTATACCCTTTTTTATCTGTTAACGAGTTAAAAGAAAATATGTTATAGAATATACATATGAAAAGAGCTGTAATAATTTCTGGAAATTTAGCACAAGATCATGAATTTATTTATCCATATTATAGATTGCTAGAAGAAGGGGTAATTGTTGATGTGTGCCTACTTGAAGGGGTGCCAGTAAAAGGAATATTGGGCACTACTTTACCACCAAATAAAGACCAAATTGTAAAAAAAATTGATAAGATAAATGTTAATGATTATAATTTGTTAGTATTGCCAGGTGGTGTTAAAGCAATGGAAAAAGTAAGGCAAGAAAAAAAAATAATTAATTTTATTTCTGACTTTAATGAAAAAGGTAAAATTATTGCTTGTATATGCAGTGGAGCTCAACTTTTAATTTCAGCTAAAGTTGTAAATAAAAGAAAAATTGCAGGTTATTATAGTATGGAAGATGATTTAATTAATGCCGGGGCTATTTATACAGACGAACCAGCGGTAGTAGATAAAAATATAATTACCACAGCCCATTATAAAGATATGGGAGCTTGGATGAGAGAAGTTATAAATAAAATTAACACATAAATTTACAAAATTTTGATATGAAAAAAAATGAAGAAAATAATTTGATTTGGAAACAAAAATTTGCTCATGATATAGAGGAATTTAGAAAAAAAGCTTACGAGTCAGATGATTTAATGCCAAAAAGATATTGTTTTGTTCTTACAAATTTATGTAATTTAGCATGTGATTTTTGTTATCAATATAGAACTAAACTTAAAAATTCTTTAAATGCTGATGATTGGATTGAGGTAATTGATCAATTGCCCGACAATTCTAGGGTAACATTAACTGGAGGTGAACCATTAACTCTTAAAAATTTTGAAAAAGTTTTTTTAAAAGTTGTTGAAAGGCATGAATGTAATATCATTTGTAATGGTCTTTTACTATCTGAGAAGCTAATTGATTTACTACTTTCATCTAAAAATTTTAAAGTTTTATCTATTTCAATAGATAATAGAAAAAATAAAATTAGAAAACTTGCTAATGTAAATGAAAAAAAATGGGATGAAAAGTGGACTCATACAGAAAAAATGATGTTATATTTTCAAAAAAGAAAAAAAGAATTAAACCACCCATATTGCATTCTTGATGCCAAAACATGCGTATTAGATGAAAATGCAGATGAACTTTTAGATATTCATAAATATTGTATGGAGGATTTGCAGTGTGATACTCACAGCTATCAATTTTTAAAAGGATCTCCAATTTTAGGTTGTGATTACATGTATCAATTTGATGATATCTTTGGAAAAAGCTCAGCATATGAATATAAAAATTGGAAAGATATTAAAGAGCAACTAAATTTGATTAAAGTATATAATTATGAAAATAATAAAGTTGCTTTCATGAAACCTAAGATGGATGAATTAATAGGTGATAAGAATCCTATAAATGAGAAAAAACTTGATATTTTAAACTTTAAGGAACATAAAAAAGAGAATTTTCAACCATGTGCTCAACCTTGGGCCAGTGTTCATATTAATAATGATGGCATAGTATTTCCATGCCTAGCTGTTTCAATGGGAAATGTAAGAGAAAAAAAATTAAAGGATATAATTTTAGACGACCATTTTAAGAAATTTAAAAAAGTAATGAGAAAAGACGGTACAGTAGAAGCATGCAACAGATGTGATTGGTTGCAACCTTTAACATAATACAAGAACTAATGAAGATACCTTATGTAGATCTCCATAGACAATGGAAGTATGAAAAAAAAGATCTATTAAAGTTAATTGACCAAACTATTAGTAGTGGAGATTGGGTTGGTGGAAAAAATGTAAATTTATTCGAAAAAAAAATAGCCAAATTATGTATGACTAAATATGCAGTGGCTCTAAATAGTGGCACAGATGCTCTAACTTTAGGTTTATTTCTTGTTGGTGTGCGAAAAGGAGATGAAGTCATAACAGTGCCAAATTCTTTTATTGCCTCAACTGCGGTTATAATTCATCTTGGTGCTAAACCAGTATTCACTGACGTATTGCCCGATCAGAATATGGATCCAAGTAAATTAGAGAAAGTGATTACAAAAAAAACAAAAGCAATCATGCCAGTTCACTTAACTGGGAGAATATCTGAAATGAATCAAATTAATAAGATTGCAAAAAAATATAATATTCCAGTTATCGAAGATGCAGCCCAAAGTATTGGATCAAAATATTATAATAAACCATCAGGCTCTATGGGAAAAATTGGTTGTTTTTCAGCTCATCCCTTAAAAAATTTAAACGCAATAGGTGATGCGGGTTACATGACAACAAATGATAAATTTTTTTATGAAAAAGCATTAGAACTTAGAAGCCACGGAATGGTCGATAGAAATAAGATAAAAAATTTTGGGTACGTATCACGTATGGACAATTTGCAAGCCGCCATACTTAACTATAGACTTAAAAATTTAAATTTTGTAATTAAACAAAGAAGAAAAAATTTTGAAATTTATAAAAATTTTTTAGATAGAGATAAAATTTTCTTACCCCAAGAAAAGAAGTATCAATATAATAGTTATCACACTATGGTAATACAAGTAAAAAATAGAAATAAACTTAAAAGATATTTGGAGGACAATAGAATTGCAACATCAATTCATTATCCTATTCCTATCCATCTTCAGCCAGCATCAAAATTTTTAAATTATAAAAAAGGGTCTTTTAAAAATACTGAAAGACAGGCAAATGAAATTTTAACACTTCCAATTAATCAGTTTTTAAAAAAAAGTGAAATTGTATTCATTTGTGAAAAAATAAATTATTTTTATAAAAAAAAATTCTAAATTATAGCTTTTCAAAAAATGATTCAAAAAAAATTAAATCCTCATACATTTATATATAATAAAAATATTTTTCTTCAAATTTTATTAAGGATTATGAGAAAAATTTTAAATATTCTAATTAAAATTATTTTTGAAATTATGAATTATAAGATCCTCCAATCACCAACAGAAGCGGTTGGTCATCAATGCTGGGATTTAGAATGCATGATTATGGATAAAGATTTTAATAAAGAAAAAAAGACAATCTTAATACCTTATCACGATCAATTTATTGGAAATAAATATTTTTTTGATAATTTCCAAAAAGAAAGATTAGCTAACAGGCATCAGATCAGACTAATAAAATCTCGAATAATATGTATGTTGATTTACTTTCAAAGATACTACAAAAATATTAGTTTAAAGACGGATCATTATATGACTTATGATAATCCAATTGCATTTAAATTGTTAAACAAAAGTTTTATTGATTATAAGATTACTTCTAATTTATATAAAGAGGGTAAAAATATAATTAATAAATATAATTTAAAATTAGATAAAAAATTTGTTTTAATTCATGCAAGAGATAGCTCATTCAAACCCAATGATCATGAATTTTACAGAAATACAGATATTAATTCTTTTTTTAAACTTGTGGACTATTTATCTGAGAATGATTTTCAAATTGTAAGAGCAGGCAATATCGGAATGAAAAAATCAAATTTTGATGATAAGATTATAGATTTAACTCAAGTAAAAATTGAAAAGAAAGATCGACAATTGCTTGATGTGTATCTTGTATCTCATTGTGATTATATGGTAGGAACGTGCTCTGGATTTAGTGCTTTGTCAAGAATGTTTGGTACAAAAATATTATCAACAAATATGTCACCTTTATCACATGCTTTAAGTATAAATTCAGGAATATCGATACCAAAACTTTATAAATACACAAAAAATAATAAAGTTTTAACTTTTAAAGAAATTATTTTACCAAATTTTGCACAATATAGACATGACAAAAATTTTCAATCAAGCTCCTTGAAATTGATAGATAATTCACCAGATGAAATTTTAGCAGCATTTAAAGATTTAGAGAAGTATTCACAAGATAAAGTTGAAAGTAATTTACAAAAAAGCTTTAGAGAACTTATGAACTTTTGTAATGCCAAACTTCATTGCTATGAGTCTCAATCATCAATTGCCCCTTCATTTATAGAGAAACACGCAAATTTGTTAAAATAAAAGATACCTAGTCACTATCTATTATTTTTTTATATTCATTTATTCCTTCAGTGACATCTCCAAAATAAACTTGCTCACCTTGATTTAATACCAACAATTTATTACAAAAGTTTTTGATGGTTCTTTGACTATGAGAGCATAATACAATTATATTTTCATGAGAAAATTTATTAATCATTTTAAAACTTTTTTCTTGAAATTTTTCATCACTAGTGGTCAAAAATTCATCAATAAAATAGATATCTCTCTTTAAAACAAAGCAGATAGAGGAAATTAATCTAAATCTCATTCCTGTAGATAGAGATTGAAAAGGAAAATTATGATAATTTTTAACTTCAGCAAAATCTAAAATTTTATCTGCATTTTCAATTATAAGATCTTTTTTAAATCCCATTAATAGACCTACTGTAATTAAGTTATTAAGAACAGTATCTTCAGTTTCACACATGTTTATAGGTGATATAATAGGTAAAAAATTACCTTCAATCTCTATCTTACTCCCTTTGTCCACTGGTAGAATTTTTGATAAGCATTTGATTAAAGTACTTTTACCGGAACCATTTAAACCTATTAAACCAAGTCTATCTCCACTTTTTAATTCAAAATTTATATTTTTTAAAGCAGTTAAATTATGAATTTTTTTATCTTCATTAAAAGTTAGATTATCATTGATTTTTTTTTTTTTAAAAATTTTTAATATTTTTTCAAGTAAAGATTTGTTAGCTAAAAAACTGTTTCCAGTAGGTATCGGATATGTTAATTTTAAATTATTTACTAAAACTTTCATTATATTAACCAAAATATCATTTTTCTTGAAAATCTTTTTGAGATAAAAGTTGCCAACAATACCAAAATAAATGTAGTTATTGTAACAACATAAAAAGTAAGTTGATCTACAGCGCCATATATTAAAGATGATCGAAAAAATTCTATATAGTGATATATTAAATTAAAATCTACAATAAACTGACCTTTTTCTCCTAATTGATTTGGTTCCCAAATGACTGGAGTTATAAAAAAAGCTAAATTTAACATTATACCTATAGAGTGTTGGAGATCTCTATATTTCAGACATAAAAGACCAAAAAGAAATGACACACATACTGAAGATATAAAAAAAATCATAATAAAATAAACTAAGTAAATTATTGAAATTAGACTCAAATTGCCGATCAAAGATCCAATAAGCAAACAACATGCTAAAAAACCAAAAAAAACTATAAAATTCTTTGATACTAAACCAACACTCAATTGAAATGGGTGTATATAAACATTTTCAAGAACATTTTTGTAAACTTCATGGTAAGCCATATTTGCATCACCTATAATTGAAAGAATAGTTTTCCAAACTACGTAACCAAAAAATAGGTATGGCAAAAAATCATTTAAATTTTTACCCCAGAGTTTTGACCAAATTAAAGAGATGATAGAAATTATTGCTAATGTTCCAATTATTTCCCATAAGGGACCAAGCTTTGTTCTCAAAAATCTTATTCTCAATTTAGTTACACCGAGATTATACCAAAGTTCAAAGTTTTTTATGCAATTGATAAGTACAATAAGTTCTTTATACATGACGATTGTGATATATATAATTTTATTATTACTTAATCAATGTTAAAGAAAAAAAAACTCATCATAATTGATAATTCCTTTAAAGATTTTAGAGGACACCATTTCCATTACAATTTGGATATTATTAAGAATTTCAAAAATAAATATGATATTAAAATCTATTCAAATCTAAATGTAAATGACCAAATAAAAAACATTTTCAAATCAAATCTAATACCATATTTTAAAGAAACTTCATATTTTGATTTTGAAAATCCTATAAAGAAAAAAATAAAATCAATTTTAAGAAAACAACATATAATTAAAAAAATTTATATAACTTTATTAAAGAAAGAAATAATTTTTAATGTTCTTAATAAATTTTTTAAAAGAGTTATTATTGAAGATAGTACAAACATACAAATAAATAATTTAATAAAAAAAACAAATAATAGTAATTTTTTTTTTCATTCTTTAAGTACAGATGAGTTTATTAAATTATGTTTTTTGATTTATGAGTTGAAAAAAACAAACAATAATAAGTTTATTTTATTATATAGAAGAGATCCAAGAGAAATAATAGATTATTTTCCATTAGTAAAAAACTTAATAAATGAAAAAAAAATAATTTTATTAACAGATAGTTATAAAATTCAAGATTTATTAAAAAAAAATTCTATTTATTCATCATTAATGAAAATACCTATAATTACTGGTCTAAAGAGAAAAATAAAAAAAGTTAAAAAAAATATTTTAGTAACATATTTAGGTGATGCAAGATTTGAGAAAGGTTATTTTGATTTACCCAAAATAGTTAATTTAAATGAAGATAAATTTGATATTAAATTCAATATTCAATCAAATAGCAATAATTATGATTTATTAAAATACAAACAAACTTTAAATAATTTAAAAAAAAATGAAAATGTAAAATTAATTTTAAAAGAACAATCTAAAAAAGATTATATTAAAATGCTAAATTCAACAGATGTTACTTTGCTTCCCTATGAAAGTGATAACTACAAATACAGAACATCGGGTGTTTTTTATGAGTCAATTTATTTTGAAAAACCTGCAATTGTACCAAAAAAAACATGGATGTCGTCTTATTATAAAACTAAAAATCTAAAAAAATTAGTTATAAACGATAAAAAAAAAATAAATGAAATTTTTTTATTTATAAAAGATAATTACTCCAAAATATTAAATGATGTAAAAAAATTAAAAAAACAAGTTATAAAAAAAAATAATTTTAATGAATTTAATAAAATATTAAGAATTAAAAATCATTATCAAGATAAAAAGAAAGCTATAGGTATGAAAATTTCATATGTAGTAGATGAAGATACGATTCTTAGACTTAAAGATGGAAACAGGTTTGGCTCAATGTATATTTTAAAATTATTAGAGAAAAAAGTTTTTCCCAGAAATCATGAACTTAATGCTAATTTTATGAGCAATCAAAATATTAGTGATAAATTAAAATCTAAAATTATATCTAGGTTAATCCATTATTTTCCAAAAATAAAAACTAAATTAAATTTTTTACCAACTAGAACTTTTTTTAATTTAAATATTGATAAACTTACTTATCATAATGCTTTGAACCCTAAAGATATTTTAATTAATGACATAATTATAATAAATTATCACTATCTTACTTCAATAATAAATGAATTATCAGTTTTAAGTTTAAAAAAAATTTTTGTTATTGTTCATGATTTATATAGTTCTATTAACAATGATAAAAAATATTTTATAGATAAAGAAAACATTTCGTATATTTTTCTTTCTTTTGAAGAATTCGCCAAAGTAGAATTTTCTTTTGCTCGTAAATTTTGTTTATACCCTTTGTTAGTAAATGAAAAAAAAATAAATAGATCCTTTAGTGGTAATAATTATAAATATATATTTCTTTCTTCAGGTGCTGATATTGACATTTTAAATTTAAGAGAATTATTAAATAAAACCGATCTAAAAATTTATCTTATTGGAGCGATTTGTAATAAACTTAAAAATGATTTAGATAAAAATAAAAGAATTAAAAAATTAGGATTTGTAGAAAATCTTAATCCCTTATTTAAAGACAAAAATAATATTTTTTTAGTGCCTAGATTTTTTGGAACAGGAATACCTATAAAAATGATAGAATGTATTAACCACAATGCAAAAGTAATTCTTTTTGGAGATAGTAAAAAATTTGGAGTACCAGGTGAATATATTTTAGACCTAATAACTAAATTTAGAAAAAAAATAGACATAGAAAACAAAATTTCTAAAATAAACTATAGATACATATATAATAATATAAAAAAACATATAAAAATAAAAAATCAAAAAACATTAAAATTAATAAAAACGCATACTTATGAAAATATCTAAAACACCATTAAGAGTCAGTCTATTCGGGGGTGGAACTGATTTTCCAGAATATTTTAAAAGCAAAAAAACATTTATTGTTGGAGGAACAATAGATAAATATATTTATACTACAATTAATAATCAAATACCCAAAATATCTCCAAGTAAAATTAAACTATTTTATAGAAAAGTTGAAATTACAAATAGCGTACACAATATAAAACATAAAGTTGTAAAAAAATTACTACTTAAACATAAAATCAAAAGCAATGTTGAATTACATATAGCAAGTGATCTTCCAAGTTTTACTGGTTTAGGAAGTTCTTCTGCTTTTAGTGTTGGGTTACAAAACTTACTTCAGGCACACTGTGGCTTAAGAATTTCAAAAAAAAAACTTGCTTTAAAAGCAATTCATCTGGAAAGAAATGAATTAAACGAAACAGTTGGATATCAAGATCAAATTCACTCGGCATATGGTGGCTTCAATATAATTAAGTTATATAAAAAAAGTTTTACTGTGAAGAACCACTTTCAAAATAAAAACATTAAAAAATTACAGGATAACTTAGTATTAATTTTTACTGGAATATCAAGAAAAGCAGACAAAGTTGAAAAAAAAAAATTAAAAGATTAAAGTTAAATATGCCATATTTAGAAAAAATTAATTCAATCTCAAAAAAAGCAATTCAGATTATTAACTCTGATAAAAAAAAGAGTCTAGACCAAATTGGAACACTTTTAGACGAATCATGGAAACTAAAAAAAAAGTTATCTAAAACTGTATCAAATAGAAAAATTGATAAAATATATGATTATGCAATAAAGAGTGGCGCATTAGGGGGAAAATTATTAGGCGCTGGATCTGGGGGCTTTTTATTATTTTATGTAAGAAAAAATATAAAAAAAAATTTTAAGGATAAAATGAATAAATACCCTCAAGTAGATTTTAAATTTATAAACTCTGGTTCAAAAGTATATGATTTATGATTGAAAGTGTTTATAGGTTAGTTAAAAATTTTTTTTATAGTTATAATATTAAACTACCAAATTTTTTTTTTAAAAACTTTGAAAAAATAAATTTTATCGACATAGGCGCAAGTACGTTTGATGAAAGTAATGAATTGTTAAAGTATAAATTTGTGAATTTACATTTATTTGAACCAGATGGTAGAGTTTTAAAAAGCTTTTTTGGAAAACATGAAAATTTGTATTTATATGATGTTGGATTATGGTCAAATAAATCTATAAAAGAAATTAATCTTTTAAAAAATCAAATCGCATCTTCTGTTTACAAACCTAATATTAAAATTTTAAATAATTATTTAGGTTCCATAGATCAATATAACATTGAAAAGAAAGAAAAAATCCAATTAAATAAGCTGGACAACTTAAGTAAAAAAATTAAAAAGTCAGATTTTATTAAAATTGATGCGGAAGGTGCAGACTATGATATTTTATTGGGTGCTAAAAAATCCTTGAATAACACTATTGGTTTGCAGATAGAAACACAAAGCATAGAAAGATATAAAGATTCAAAGTTAAATTTTGAAATTTTTAAATTTTTAGATGAAAATAATTTTGAGCTGTTCATATTCAATAAAGAAAATTGGCCAAGAAATTTAAATTTTAATATTGATACTAATTTACAGAATGTATGGTCTGATGTCGTATTTTTTAAAAAAATACCCTGTTTAATTAAAGAATTGAAAAAAAAAAAAATTAAAGAAAGAAAATTTCATATAAAAAAAATAATATTTTTAATGATTTATTTCAAACTACATGATGCTGTCATAAATTATATATACAATATAAAAGAAGCAAATTTAATAAGCAGTGAAGACTATTTTTACTTTAAGTCAGTTATAAAAAAAAATATTTCTTCTAGCTTTATTATTTTAACTAAAGATTTTATAAAATTAATTTTAGTAATTTTACTTTTTCCATTTTCAATATTTAGTTTTAATAAATATAGAAATTTATTATTAAACTTATTTATTAAAAATTTGAATAATATTAAAAGACTATTACAAATTAAATTAAAAATAAAAAAAGAAGTTTTTAGAAATAGAGGAATTTAAATTGAGAAAAATTTTAATTACTGGCGGCTTAGGTTATATAGGGCAGATTTTTATTAAACTGTTCAGTCCAAAAGATGAAATTATTTTATTAGATAATTTAACTTTTAATCAAGACAGTCAAAATATTTTAAAAAAAATTCCAAATATTAAATTTATTGAAGGTGATGTTAGGAATGGAGATTTGATTAAAGAAATATCAAAAAAAATAGATTTTGTTTTTCCACTTGCAGGTCTAGTAGGTGCACCTCTTTGTAAAAAAAAACCTAAGGAAGCTAAAGAGGTTAATCAAGATAGTATAAAATTACTATGTGAAAATATTCCAAGTAATGCAAAAATAATAATTCCTACTACGAACTCAGGATATGGCGTAGGGTCGAAAGAAGATTTTTGTACTGAAGAGTCACCTATTAATCCAATTTCAGTTTATGGTGTTACAAAAATGGCTGCTGAAAAATATGTAATTGATAGAGGTAATGCGATTTCTTTAAGATTGGCAACAGTTTTTGGGATGTCTCCAAGAATGAGATTAGATCTTTTAGTTAATAACTTTTGCCATATTGCTGTAAGCAAAGGCAAAATCGATATTTTTGAAGGCCATTTCAGAAGAAATTTTGTTCATGTTACTGATGTCGCAAGAGCTTTTATATTTTGTATGGAAAATTTTGATAAGTTTAAAAATAACATTTTTAATTTTGGTTTAGATGAAGCAAATTTAACCAAACTTGAACTTGCAAAAAAAATAAAAAAATATGTACCAAATTTTGAAATTACCGAAAACGAATTTGAAAAAGATCCTGATCAAAGAGATTATATTGTTTCTAACAAAAAAATTTTAGGAACAGGTTTTAAATTTAAAATTGGAATAGATGAGGGAATTAAAGAATTGGTTACAGAAATTCCAAAACTACCAAAAAAATCTTTTTCAAATGTATAATTTATGAAATGTAGAATATGTGATTCAGAAAAATTAGAGCTAGTATTCGATTTAGGTTTACAACCCTGGGGGAATAACTTCTTAAAAATTGAAGAATTGGGAAAAGAAAACTTTTATCCTCTAGAATTATTATTTTGTAAGGATTGTAATCTTTCACAATTAAGCCACACGGTTAAAAAGGAAATAATGTTCAGTGATCATACATATTTATCTGGTATGACCTCAAGTTTATCTAATCATTTTAAAGATTTAGCAATTTATATAAATAAACATTTTAATAAAAAAAATGTTAAAAAAAATATTTTAGATATTGGGTCAAATGATGGAACCTGTCTTAAACATTTTAAAGATTTAGGGTGGGATGTTTTAGGTGTGGAGTCATCTAAAAAAATATCAAATATTGCAAATAAAAATAAAATCAAAACATTAAATGACTTTTATAATTTTAATTGTGCAAAAAAAATAGGCCAAAAATTTGATTTTATTAATGCTTCTGGGGTATTTTTTCACTTAGAGGAGTTACACTCTGTAACAAAAGGAATAAAGTATAATTTAAATGATAAAGGCATATTTATCATACAATTTTTGTATATGAGTCAAATTATGAAAAATGTAGCTTTTGACCAAATTTACCACGAACATTTGCTTTATTATAACCTTGAGACATTACAAAACTTACTCAACATGCATAATTTAAAAATATTTGATGCTTATTTGTCTGATATACATGGAGGGCAAATGATTGCCTTTGTATCACATAAAGATATTTATAAAACTACGGAAAGATTGAATAACTTATTTATGGAGGAAAAGAAAAAAAATTCCAATCAAATTACTTCATACTATGAATTTTCAAAGCAGGCAGAAAAATTAAAAGAAAAAAATTTGAATTTTATAGAGTCTTCTTTACAAGAAAAAAAAACAATATTTGGTCTTGGAGCTCCAGTTAAGGGTAATACTCTTTTAAATTATTTTGGAATTAATAAAAATATGATAAAAAAGCTTTTAGAAATTAATGATTTGAGAAGAAATCTTTATGCTCCAGGCTCTCATATACCTGTAATTATGGAAAAAGATGAATTGGAGGTACCAGACATATTTTATGTGCTGGCGTGGAATTTTAAAGAGGAAATATTAAAAAAAAAATCAAAACTAGTAGAGCAGGGTGTGGAATTTTATTTCCCAATAGAGGCGAAAAAATAATATGAAAAAAATTTTTATAACTGGTGGTAATGGTTTTTTAGGAAAGTTTTTAATTAAAGAATTAAAAAATAATTATAATATTACTGCACCAAATTCTAAAAAGTGTAATTTATTAAATTTTAATGATTTAAAAAAAGTAAAAAAAAAGTTTGACTATATATTTCATCTTGCAGCTTGGACCCAAGCTGGTGATTTTTGTCTTAAATATCCTGGGGACCAATGGATAATTAATCAACAGATAAACACAAATATTTTAAAATGGTGGAAAGATTATAATCCAAAAGCTAAACTTATATTTATTGGAACAAGCTGCTCGTACCCTGAAAATAAAAAATTGATTGAGGAAAACTATTCAAAAGATGAACCAATAAAAAGTTTATACACTTATGCAATGACAAAAAGAATGTTACTTCAGGGAGCAAAAGCTTTACAGCAACAATACAGAATGAATTGGCTATGCTTAGTTCCGTCCACCTTATATGGACCATATTATCATAACGATAAAAGACAGATGCACTTTATATTTGATCTGATTCATAAAATTTTACAAGGTAAACATTATAATAAAAAGGTAACACTATGGGGCAATGGATATCAAAAAAGAGAAATTATTCATGTTAAAGATTTCGTAATGTTTACTAAAAAAACATTTATTAGACAAAAAAATAAAATAATAAATATTGGTGCTGGAAAAGATTATACTATTAGAGAATTTGCAAAAAAAATATCAAAATTAATAGAATATAATAATAAAAAAATAATTTATGATAAATCTAAATATGTTGGATCAAAAAGTAAAAAACTTGAAATAAAAAGAATTTTAAAATTATTTCCCACTTATAAGAAATCATTAATTAATATAGACCAAGGATTAAAAGAGACAATTCAATGGTTTAAAAAAGAATATTTTAATTTGTGATTAATGAAAAAAAATAAAATAGCTTTATGTTATCCATGGTTACATCTTTATGGTGGTGGAGAAGTTTTTTGTGAGTATACCGCAAATACATTATCAAAAAAATTTGATATAGATATTTATTATTACTCATTAGATAAAAAAATTCATAAAAAATTAAAATTTAAAAAAAATATTAATTTAATTTCAGTCAAATCAAAAAACTATATTTTACACTTTTTTTGCTCCAAATTTATGATTTTTGCACAAACTTTTTTAATAAATGATTTTAATAAAAGAGCTATTATAAACTATAAATTTATGTTTTCTTTAGGAGGGGAATTTTTTTCAAAAATTAAAACCTATCAATATTTACATATATGTATTTATTCTTTAAATATTTTTGAATATAAAAATTTTGGATTAACAAAAATATATAAAAAAATTGCTAGGTTTTTGGTTGTTTTATTTTGTAGGTTTTTATTAGAAATTAATAACAAAAAATTTTTTAACACTGTTACTTTTAGTAATTCAAAATGGAGCTTAAAAAGAGCGAAAAAGACTTATATAATAAAAAAACACAAAGTTTTTTATCCTTGTTTTAAGATTCCAAAACTTTTAAATAATTCTTTTTACAACTTTGAAAAAAGAAAAAATAATTTTGTAATATTGGGGAGAGTTTCATCTGACAAGAATATTATTGATGGTATTAGATTATTTAATGAAATAAAAAATGATATAAAAAATTCTCATCTACATATCATTGGACCAATTGATGATAAATATTTTTTAAAAATCCAAAAGTTAAATAATTTAAAATCAATTACATTTCATGGGTTGGTCAGTCTTAAAAAAAGAGATCAAATTCTAAAAAATTGTAAATACGGACTTAGTTTTTTTTATTCAGAACATTTTGGAAGAAATGTACTTGAAATGCAAAAACTTGGATTAATAGCGTTTGCTAGAAAGCGTGGAGGAGTAAAAGAGTTATTATTTGATAAGCATCAAAAATATGAAAATTATGAAGATCTTATTGTTAAAATCAAAAAAATCAATTTTCATAAAGAATTGAGAAAAAAAATTTATAATAAAAATTTAATAAGACTAAAAAAAGAATTTACTAGTGAAAAGTTTGATTATGAACTACTAAAGAATTTAAATTAGATGAATAAAAAAATTTTTATAACAGGTGCTGAAGGCTTTTTGGGAAGCCATCTGACAAATTTTTATAAAAAAAAAAAATATAAAGTTTTTTGCTCTATTAAAAAAAATCCGAAATTTAAATATAAAAATGTTAAATATTTTAAATGTGATATTGAAAATAAAGATAAATTAAAAGATATTATTAAAAAAATTAAACCAAATATAATATTTCATTTAGCTGCAAAAAGTCATCCACTGTTTTCATTTAAAAATCCTATAAAAACAATTTCCACAAATACTATTGGAACAATAAATATTCTTCAAAATATACTTGAGCTAAAGTTAAATCCTAAAATTGTAATTGCATGTTCTAGTGCTCAATATGGTACTCGTATTTTTAAAGAACTTCCATTAAATGAAAAAAGTGGATTTAAGCCAGATCATATTTATGGAACTTCAAAGTTATTTCAAAATTTAATTAGTGAACAGTATTTTAAAATGTTTAATTTAAAAATTTGCAATGCAATTATTTTTAATACATCTGGACCAGGAAAAACGAATGATGTATTTTATGATTTTTCAAGACAATTTTTGAATCAAAATAAAAATAAAAAAATAATTAAGATAAATTGTGGAAATATTTCAAATAAAAGAGATTTTTTACACTACAAAGATACTATCTCGGCACTAGATATTATTGCAAAAAAGGGAAAAAATGGAGAATCATATAACGTTTCAACAGGTAAACTGATAATGGTAAAAAGCTTACTAGATTACATTATTTTGAAATCAAAAAAGAAGATTGAAGTCAACCAGCTTAAAGAAAATTTAAGAGTTTATGATGAAAAATATATTTCAGGTAGTAACTCAAAATTAAAAAAATTAGGATGGTCACCGAAAAGAAGTTATAAGGAAATTTTAGATGAAATGTGTAAATTTAAAAGATAACAATAAATTTATCCTTTTAAATATTATAATAATATCTATTTTTTTATCCTTTTTTTTATTTAGAGGTAGACTGGGATCAGATGATCTTCAAGCTTATACATTCGCTTATAATTTTTTAATAAATTCAGATCAAAGTTTTTTTGATTTTTTAAAAGAGGAAAATAATGCCTGGCAATTTGGTCATAGAAAAATTTGGATATTTCAAAATTTTATTATTATTTCTGTATTGAAGTTTTTTAATTTTTTCATAAGTTTTAACTTAGATGCTCTAAGTAGGTATTTTTGTGGTTGGATAATATCTTTTTATACAGTAATTGCATATTTTGTATTTATAAAAATTTTGGTTAAAAATGAATTAAAATTATATTTTTCAATTTTTATTGGATCAGGTATATTTTTAGGATCAAGTTTAATTTCATATTTTACAGGCTCATATATTGAAAGTTTAGTGATATTATTAATTTCAATAAGGTATTTAGTTAAGAACCATTATGTAAAATTTATTTTAGATGCATTATTAGTACTAATAAAACCATATTATTTAGCAGCTGTTATTGCATTAGTTTATACAGATCATAAGTTTGAAAAAAAAGGAATAATATATTTTACCGCAGTTTGTTTTGTTGTTTTTATTGAAAAAATAATACTTAAGAATATGTTTACTGGTTTTTTAGTAGGTCTACCATTTAATTTTAATATTTATTTTATTTTGAAAAATATATTTGATACTTTCTTTTCATATGGTTTTGGTATTCTATTTACATCATTTATTCCTTTTTTTTTAATACTTTTAGGATCAACAAGAGATACAATAATTAAATTTTTGTTTGTTTTTGTATTTATAATATTTATTTCCTCATTAACATTTTGGCACGGCCAAGGACCTGGCGGACGATATGCCATAAGTTTTTTATTAGTATTTATTCCTGAAATAATTAATGCATCTAAAAAAATACAAAATCTAAAAAATTATAATATTATTATTTCTTTTATATTTTTAATTATAATATTTAATTTACCGACACTTGAATTTAGAAATACAAATATTAAAAACTATTCTGATAAAGTAATATTAACTAAAATAGTAGAAAGTCCACTTGCAGAAGATATAGATGCCTTTCCAACTCATAATATAAATTTTAATAATATTATTTTTGCAAACAAAATTTTTATAGATAAAATATTTAAAAATGAAGAAAAAGTAGTCCAAATAAACAATTATAGTTTTCAAATTAAAAATGTATATCCGATGAGTGGAGCAGGAAGAATAATTTATATTTTAAAAAATAATTTAAATTTTATACCTGAGCCAAGTTTAGAATATTTAAAAAATAAATTTAAATATTTAAGTTTTATATATTTTTCAGCAATATTTGTTTTTATTTGCTTTTTATCATTAATTTTCAAAAAGGTTTTAAAAAAAAATGAATATTAAAGTCAGTATAGTAATTCCAACTTTAAATAGTGAAAAAACGATAAAAAGATGTTTAAATTCAGTAATTCAACAGACATATAAAAATTGGGAGGTAATTGTTATTGATGCTGGCTCAAAGGACAAAACATTAGATATTATTAAAAGCTTTAAATCAAGCAAGATAAAGATTTTTAAAATTTCAAGTAAAAAAAGTATCTCCGCCGCTAGATACCTTGGGGTAGAAAAATCGAAAGGCTACTACATAGCATTTCTAGACTCAGATGATAGCTGGAGTAAAATAAAATTAGGTTTACAAATTAAAAAAATTGGAAAAAACATAAATTTTATATGTACAAATTTTGATTTAAAAAATAAAAATAAGGTATTTAAGATTAAAAATAAAAAAATTTTATTGAGCATAGATGACTTAATTTATAATAGGCCAATAGCTTTATCATCGGTTATGATAAAAAAAAGTATCATCAAAAAAACAATGAAAAAAAATTTATCTATAAATTACGCAGAAGATTTCTATTGGTGGACAGATATTCTAAAATCAGGTCATAAGTGTTATTTAATTCAAAATAGAATTACTCAAATTTATATACATGGAGAAAATAGATCTGTTAAATTTATTAAAAATTATATGTCATTAATAAAAATATATAAAAATAATTTTCACTATGGAAACTTAAAGATACTTTTTGTTTTTTGCGTGCTTGCAATCAATACTTTTTCTAAAAATTTATTTAAATTTAAAAACTTTAATTAAAAATTAAATTGAATTATTTTAAAAAACTAAACATTAAGAATTACTCATATATATTTGCTATCTTGCCAATATTTATGGTCACCGGTCCTCTTTTACCTGATCTTATATTTGTATTTTCATCTTTATTTTTTATCTATTATTTTAAAAAAGATTTTAAAGAAATAATAAAAACATATTTTGTTTTTTTTATTTTTTGGTTAATTTTGATATTATGTTCATTATTGTCAGAAAATATATTGATATCATTAAAGTCTAGCCTTTTTTACATAAGGTTTTTTCTATTTTCACTTTTAATATGTTATTTACTTAAAAAGAAATTATTAGACATTAATTTATTTTTAAGAGTTTTAACATTTTTATATTTATTCTTAATAATTGACTCACATTTTCAGTATTTTGTTGGAAATAATATTTTAGGCATTGATATAGAGTCTAAAATGAGAATTAGTAGTGTTTTCGGCTCTGAATTAATAATGGGATCTTTTATTTTAAAAACATTCCCTTTGTATCTTGTTTGTTTGTTTATTTTAAAAAAAGATAGATTATTTTATTTACTTCCATTAATTTATTCTTCACTTATTCTAAGTGGAGAAAGAACTACTATTTTACTTTCAATAATATTTTTGCTTTTCTTTTTGATTTTAAAAATTGATTTAAAAAAGAAACTATTAATTTTTTTTCTAGTTTTATTAGTTTTTGTATTACACTTTAATTTTAATAAAAATTTTAATTACAACTTCACTGAAAGGGTCAAAGAAGAAGTTATATTAAATTTTAATTTAGAAAATGATAAAGAATACTCATATAAAAAAGTAATTCCATTCAATTTATTTACAGAAAATCATACGAGAATTTATAATACTGCATATTTGATGTTTTTAGACAAAAAAATTTATGGCCATGGGCCCAATATGTATAGGTACAAATGTTCAATTTACGATAATAACTCTTGCACAACTCATCCTCATAATCACATTTTTCAAATTTTAGCAGAAGCGGGAATTTTAGGAATTTTTATGTATTTTATAATTTTTATAATTATATGTAAAAATTTATATATTTCAGTATTGCCAGATAGCAAGAACTCAAATATCAAAATTCTGTTATCTTTGTCCTTAATTTTAAATTTTTTTCCTTTTTCGCCTTCAGGTAATTTTTTTAATAATTATTTAAATATAATGATGTACTTTCCTTTAGGTTTTTACCTATACTACTTTAATATAAAAAATAGTAATGAATTTAGATAAAATTAATCTGATATATACCATGGTTATTGGATTCCCAATTTTTTATTTAATTACATCGCTATCATTAAAGCAAAAAATTTTAATAGATAATGATTTTAAAAAAAAGCAATCATTTCATAATAAAATAAAGTCATTATCAGGCGGTTTAAGTATTATTATTACATTAACATTAATATTTTATTTAAATAATAATGATTTAAACAAAATATTTATTTTCCCGTTTTTATTTTTTTTAGTTGGTTTTTTAGATGACCTAAAAATTGTAACGTCACCAATATTAAGATTTTATATTATAGTGTTGTTAATAATATTTCTTGTTCTGGGTGAAGGTTTTTATGTTCAGGATTTTGGTATTACCATGTTTCAAAATTACTTTAATGAAGTCTTTTTGATAGTTTTAACAATAATTGGTTTTTTCTTAGTTTTAAATGGATCTAACTTAATAGACGGATTTAATGGGTTATTATCAATTCATATTAGTATTATATCCTTAATTTTATTTTTTTTTGTTGAAAAAAATATGATTGTAAATCAATCTATTATATTAAATTTTATTTTTATTCTTTTAATCTTTCTCTACTTTAATCTTTTAAAGCAAAACTTGTTTTTAGGTGACTCGGGAGCATATTTTTTGGGCTCTTTACTTGGAATAATAATTATAAATACTTCAAATAATTTAGATACAGTATCCCCATTTTTTTTTGCAATTATATTATTCTATTTATATTTTGAAACAGTGTTTTCTGTATTCAGAAAGATTTATGAAAGGAAAGATCCTTTTAAGCCAGATAGACTACATTTACATATGTTATTGTATAAACGTTTAAAAAAAAAAAAATTTAAAAATCCAAATAGTTTAAATGGAGTATTAATTAATTTTATATATTTAATTTTAATATTACCATCTTTTTTGTTTATAAATAATAATTTTATATTATTTTTTTACTTTATATTTTTACATATTGTTTATCTATCAACTTATAGGTATGTGCGTGAAAAAAAATGAATATATTCTTGTAACTGGAGGCTTAGGCTATATAGGATCACATGCAGTTATAGAATTACTAAATAAAAAAAAAAATGTTATAGTAATAGACAATCTTTCTAACTCAAAAAAAAATATTATTTCTAAAATTAAAAAAATTACTAAAAAAAAATTTATATTTTATAAAGCAGATATTAGAGCAAAATCACTTATAAAAATATTTTTAAGACACAAAATTAAATCAGTGATTCATTTTGCCGGTTTAAAATCTGTTAGTGAGTCTGAAAAAAGGATTCATAAATATATTGAGAATAATTATTTTGGGACATTAAATCTTATTAATATTATGAATAAATTTAATTGTAGAAAAATTATATTTAGCTCTTCTGCATGCGTGTATTATGAAAAAAATAAACTTCCATTTAAAGAGAATTCAAAAATAAAACCGAATAGTAATTATGGACTTACAAAATACGCTGTAGAGCTTTTGCTAAAAAAATTTGTAAAATTTGATCGTAAAGATTGGTCGGTAATTATCTTAAGATATTTTAATCCTATAGGGTGCCATCCTAGTGGATTAATTGGTGAAAATCCAAATAAAATAGAAAATATAATACCTAATATTGTAAATGCAATTAAGCAAAATAAGGTATTTAAAATTTATGGAGGAAATTACAATACTCCTGATGGAACTTGTTATAGAGATTATATTCATGTGAGTGATTTAGTGAGAGCACACGTATTAGCTTTAAAAAAATTTAAAAAAAAGAGTTATGAAATAATAAATATTGGTACAGGAGCCCCATATTCGGTCAAAGAATTGATAACTGAGTTTTCAAAAAAATTAAAAAAAAAAATTAAGTTTAAAATAGTTAAAAGAAGAGTCGGGGATATAGCCGTTAGTTATGCATGTTCTAAAAAATCATATAAAAAATTAGGTTGGAAACCATTAAATAATATCGATATTATGTGTAGAGATATAATTAAAACTATTTAAACTTAAAATGAACATCGAACAATCAACACAGAATTTTGATTTAACTGTATTACTCCCCGCATTAAATGAAGAGGAGTCTATTGGAAAAATAATTGATGAAATAGAGTCAAGTTTAAAAATACATAATATCAATTATTGCATTTTAGTTTCAGACAATGGTTCAAGTGATAAAACATTGGAAATATGCAAAAAAAAAAAAGTTTTGATAAACGAAGTAGATCAAAAGGGCTATGGTTCAAATTTAAAAGATGCAATAAGTAAAATTAAATCAAAATATATTATATTTTTTGATTGTGACGGTTCATACAATCCATCTGAAATAATCAGAATGTACAATAAAATTAAAGAAGAAAATTTGGATTTAGTTTATGGAAATAGATTAAATGAACAAGAAAAAGATTCCATGCCTTTCTTGCATAGATTTTTAGGAACTCCAGTACTTTCATTTTTTATTAGGCTTTTTTTCAAAAATGGTGTTTATGATTGTAACTCCGGAATGAGGATTTTAAAAACTGAAAGTTTTAAAGCAATTAAATTCTTTTGCAAAGGTATGGAGTTTGCGTCAGAAATTTTTATAAAAAGTAGTTTTAGTAAATTAAAAATTAAAGGAATTAATATAAAATTTAGAAAAGATTATAGATCTAGACCACCACATTTATCTAGATGGAGAGATGGCTGGAGACATCTAAGATACATTCTAGCTAACGCTCCAGACTTATACATTAATTCTATTTTGTATTTAGTGGGAACAAATTATTTGTTAATTTTTATATTGTCTTCTCAAGATGTAGGTAATGATTTTCCTCGATATCATACAATTTTTGCTTTACTTGCCATGAATCAATTTTTCAAAAGTTTTTATTTAGGAATTATAAGTTTGAGAATACATCTTGTAAAGGTTGAGGGATTTAAAAGTAAAACTATTGAAAAAATGTTTAAATTAAAATCCTCTGATTTTTTTATGAAAATATTTGTTATTTTATTTACAGTCGCATTTTTTGAGCTTATTTTTGTAACTTATAGCTGGTACAAAAATTTATTTACAAATATAAATGAAATTTCAACTATGATAAGAATTTTGATATATTCGGCAATCGGATCTTTTTCTATGTATTTTGACTTACAAATGCAATCAAGAGAAGATGAGTGAAGAAAAATAATTTTAAAAATATAATTGTAGGTAATGGCTTTTCTGCAGCAATAAGTAAGTTAATAATTGAAAAAGATAGTCTTGTTATTGGAAATTTTGATCACAAAATTTTTTTTAATAATAAAGAATTTATTAGAAGAGAAAACATTGAATGTAACAAGTTTTTTTCTAAAAAAGCATTTTCATTTGGATCACTAAATTTTAATTTATTCAAAGGAGTATTTCATGATCATTTTAAAATTGGTGGCAATTCTAATATTTGGGGTGGTCATATAAACCTTAAAAAATTTTCCAATAAAATAATTTACTTTTTTAAGCTAAAAGGAATTAGTTTCCAAAAGTTGGATTTTAAAACAACTGGTACGAAAACAAATAATCTAAAAATAAAACAGATGCAAAATAAAAAAAATAAAATTTTAAATATTGATGATCTCAATATTAAAATTAAAAATGGATTCATTAGTTATTTTAATTCTAAAAATGGTAAGATATTTTTAGGTATACAACTTCCAAATAAAAAAAAAATAAATCAAATCACAGCTAAAAGAATTTTTTTATGTACTGGAACAATACAATTGTTGGATTTGCTTTATAGATCAAAATTACTTAAAGAAGGTGATTTAATTGAATATTCTGAATTTGAGCATAAATTTGTATTGAGATTTACTTTTTCAAAATTTGAAAAAAACTGTACAACTATTAGGTATCACATAAGTAGATCCATAGGACATTTTTTAGGACTTCAATATTTTTCAAATTTTCTTAAATTATTAAATTTTTTACCAATCTGTATTGATCAAAATTTTTATAAAAAAAAAAAAAAAATTAAATTAATCCTTAAAAATAATACTCTAGAAGAGTATGATTTTAATAATAATTCACATTCTAAATTTGGTGACTCCATTCATTATTGTGATCTTAAAATTAATGGAATTAAGATCAACAATTTTTTAAAAAAAATTAACCCAAATATTTATGGTTTCGGAATGTCCTTTGTAAATCAAACTGACCCTGGGCCAATTTCAAATGATATAATATTAGATATATTAAAAAAATCAAAAAAGTTAAAGATATTAGGTTTAAATGAAAATAAGCAATAAGGATCAATTAGTTATTCTTGCTGGCGGATATGGAAAAAGATTAGGTTACTTAACTAAAAAAAAACCAAAATCATTACTTACCTTTAATGGTAAACCATTTATTTACCATCAAATCAAATTTTTTCAAAGAAGAGGTATTAAGAATTTTTTAATCTTAATTGGGCATGATGGAGAAAAAATAAAAAGACAAATATTAAAATATAGGTTTTTAAGTACAAAAATCCATTTTAGTTATGATGGAAAAAAAAATATAGGTACTGGTGGAGCTTTAAAAAAAGCAAGATTTAAACTTTTTAAGAATTTTTTTTTAATATATGGAGATACTTTTCCACAAATAAATATATTAAAATTAAAAGAAGCCCACTTTCAAAAAAAGTCTAAATTTACTATGACTATTTATAAAAATAATAATAAATATGATAAAAGCAATATTATTATAAAAAATAAAAAGATTTCAAAATATAGTAAATTTTTACCTAGAGCGAAATATATTGATTATGGAGTATCTATACTTGATAAAAGTATTATCTTATCATCCAAAAGTAGTTCATTTGACTTAAAAAATATTATAAATTTATTATTAACTAAAAATTTGTTAAATTATTTTATTGTAAAAAAAAGATTTTATGAGATAGGTAGTTTTGAAGGAATTAAACAATTTAAAAATTTTATAAAAAAAAAAAAATGAAAAATATTAATTTATTTTTTGAAGAAGTTTCACATTCAATTAAAAATATTGATAAAAAAAAAATTTATAACTTAATATTGGAACTTAGAAAGCTACAAAAAAATGGTGGTAGGCTTGTAATTTTGGGAGTAGGCGGTAGTGCAGCCAATGCATCACATGCTGTAAATGATTTTAGAAAAATATGTAAGATAGATGCTTATACCCCAGTTGACAATGTTGCAGAGTTAACTGCGAGAACGAACGATGAAGGATGGGAGACTGTTTTTATTGCTTGGTTAAAAACATTTAAATTAAATAAAAAAGATAAAATTTTAATATTTTCTGTCGGTGGAGGCAATTTAGCAAAAAAAGTAAGTACAAATATTATTTACGCAATTAAATATGCAAAAAGATGTAATGCTAAAGTTTTAAGTGTTGTTGGAAAAAAAGATGGTTACTCTTACAAAAATTCAAATGTTTGTGTTTATATACCTGTATCAAACAAAAATAAGGTCACACCTGTGACAGAGGCTTTTCAGTCAATAATTTGGCATTTACTTGTATCTCATCCAATTTTGCAAAAAAACAAAACTAAATGGTAAAATCAAATAAAGCCATCTTTTTTGATAGGGATGGAGTTTTAATTGAGGCGCCAATAAACGAAACAAACAGACCACTTTCTGTAAAAAATGTAAATCAGGTACAATTATGTGATGGAATAAAAGAAATATGTAATAAATATAGAAAAAATTATTATTTAATTATGATAACTAATCAACCAGATTTTAAAAGAAAAAATAATACAAAAAAAAATATTGAAGAAATTAATTTTTTTTTAAAAAAAAAACTTAAATTAAATGATATATTTGTTTGTTACTCAGATGATGAGAGTTGTTATAATAGAAAGCCAAATCCTGGCATGTTAATTGATGCTCAAAGAAAATATGATATTAATTTTAAACTTTCTTTTTTTATTGGTGATAGATGGAGGGATATTGATGCAGGTAAAAAAATTGGTTGTAAAACTATCTTTATTGATAGAAAATATAATGAAAAATTAAATAAGAAGCCAGATTATACTGTTAAAGATATAAAAGAAATAATAGATATAATATGAGTAGTATTTTAGAGTCGTTAAATATTGAAATATTTGCAGATGGTGCAAATAAAGAAGATATACTTCAATTAAATTCAAAAAAATTTGTTAAAGGATTTACAACAAATCCAAGCTTAATGAAAAAATCAGGTATTAAAGACTATGAAAAATTTTCTAAAGAAATTTTAGAATTAATAAAGGAAAAATCTATTTCACTTGAAGTTTTCGCAGACGATTTTGAAGAAATTGAAAATCAAGCAAGAAAAATTTCTACTTGGGGTAAAAACGTATATGTCAAAATACCAATTACAAATACTAAAGGAGAGAGTAGTAAAGACTTAATAAAAAAACTGAGCCACGAAGGAATTAAATTGAACATAACGGCTATTTTTACAGAAAAACAAATATCCGATACCATAAATTCTTTGAGCCTAGAAACCAGTTCAATAATTTCCATATTTGCTGGAAGAATTGCAGATACTGGGATAGATCCAATTCCTTACATAGAATTAGCAAGCAAACTTATAGATAAAAATAAAAATATAAAGACTTTATGGGCTAGCACTAGGCAAATTTATAGTATCTTTGAAGCTGATAAAATAGGCTGTAATATTATAACTGTACCCAGTGAAATGCTTAATAAATTAATTGTTTTAGGAAAAGACTTAGATAAATATTCTCTAGATACGGTGAAACAGTTTCATGAGGATGCGACTTCATCTAAATATAAAATATAATTAAATGAAAAAAAATTTGATTGTTTTTCTATTAATATTATTTTTGTTTTCGAATATCTTTCTTCTTTATAAATCATATCAAAATAAAACATATCCATATTATGAATTAGGATTTTTATATAGAAAACTTGATAGAGAGATAAAAAAAATTTTTTTAGGAAAAGAAATTTATACTTCTTCAATAATTAATTCTTCATATATTGAAAATCTAAATTCAAATAAACCAAGTGAAAAAATTGATTCAGCACTACTTCCATTGAAAATTGAGACTTTGGATATAAGTAAATTTGTTAAATTTGCTAAAAAGGGCGGCGCAATAACTAAAGCTGAAAATCGAATCATAATAATAGATCGACTTGGAAATGTATTTTCTAACCTAGATGGTAAAATAATTAAAGAGAATTTTAAAGTCCCAAATAATATTGAAAAATTTATACTTAATTATAAAGGAAAAAATATTAAATTTACATCTGATAGCTTAAGAGCTTATTCGCTTGTCTATGACAAAAAAACAAAAAGAATATTTGTTTCTTATACTCAATTTGTGAAGAATAATGTAATTAAGTTAAAAGTTTCATCGATTAACTATGATTTTAAAACACATACAAAAAAAAGTGAGTGGATAGATCATTTTGAAACTGAAAATATATATGAAGCTGCCAATGTGAGCCAAGGTGGTGGTGGAAAAATTATATTAAGTAACAGAAATTTATATTTGACTGTTGGATACACCTATGAAAAAAAAATTAAAGACAAAATGTATTATTCCGCGCATGATTTACAATCTTTTACTGGTAAAATAATAAAAATCAATCTAGATGACAACAGTGTAAATATCGTAAGCTCAGGTCATAGAAATTCTCAAGGTATAACTATTTTGACTAATGGAACAATTTTAAACACAGAACATGGCCCCCAAGGTGGTGATGAGATAAATAACATAATCCAAGGTGGCGATTATGGGTACCCATTCAAGATATTTGGCACAGTTTATGGAACATATAATATTTCCGGAGTAACAAATGATAATCTAGACAAATTTGAAGATCCAATATTTTTCTTTACACCATCAATTGGCATCTCCTCTATTATCGAATTATCAAACTTTCATGAAAAATGGGATGGTAACTTATTGATTGGTTCACTCAAAAGTAGGACTTTATTTAGAGCAACTTACAATGATGGTAAAATTCAATCAATCGAACCTATATGGGTAGGTGAGAGAATTAGAGACATGTTTATCGATGAAAATAATATTTATGTTCTTACAGACAGCTCAAATTTAAAAAAAATATATGTAGATATAGAACAACTAGAAACTGGGACTAGATATAATTCATTAGGGGAAGGAGGCTTATACGTGTCCTTAGATCCAAATTTAAGTAAATGTACTCAGTGTCACTCATTTTCTAATACAAATCCATCTAGCAATGCACCAACATTAAATAAAATATTTAATAGAAAAATTGGATCAGACAATTTCAAAAATTATTCATCATCTTTAAAAAAAAAATTTAGAGAAGGTATTATATGGAATGAAGAAAATTTATTAAAATATCTTTACGAGCCTCAAAAATTTGCCCCAGGCACTTCCAAAATAGATGTAGCACTTGATAAAGATCAGATAAAATCAATAATCTCTTTATTAAAAAAACAATCAATTAAATAAATGTTAAAAAAATTACTAAATTATCTAAGAATAGAATCTGCTGATCAGGTTTCTAAAGATGGACCTGAAAGAATACAAATTCATCAAAATATTTTACAAGGTAAAAAATTAACAAAACAAATATTTGAGGAGTTTTATAAACTAATGATTGAAATGATGAATCTTTATTTTAAAGATTGTAAATCAAATAAAAAAATTGAATTAGGGTCAGGTTCTAGTTTCATGAAAAATTTTGACAATGAAATTTTAAAAACTGATATAGTAAAAAATTCTGATCTAGATATGGTCATCGATGCAACAAAGATGCCCTTTAAAAATAGTGAAATTAAGAGTTTCTTTGGAGTTTTTTTCTTTCATCACGTTCAGGATCCTTACAAATTTTTAGATGAAGTTGAAAGATGTTGTAATAAAGGAGGTGGAGTTATTTTAATAGAACCTTACCATGGGCCTTTAAGCAAATTTATTCATCAAAATATGCATGAAAATGAATATTATGATTTATCAGCAGATCCCGTAAAGAAAACTAATTTACCAATGTCAGATGCCAATCAAGCATTGAGTCATATTGTATTTTATAGAGAAAAAAAATTTTTTAACAAAAAATATCCAAATTTAGAAATTGTAGAAATCAGAAAAATTCATTCATATTTTAGATATATTATTTCGGGCGGTGTAAATTTTAAACAACTTTTGCCAGATATTTTTATCCCAATTATAAGAATTTTTGAATTTCTTATGAAACCAATTTCACATTTTTTTTGCTTACATTACTTAATTGTTATTAAAAAAATTAAGTAAGATCTTTTTTCTTCGCATCATTGATTAAGCTTAAAAATCCGTCGTAGTTAAAACTACTATTTTGTAAATTTAGCTTATAAGGTAAATATAAAATTATTTTTATTAAAAAATTAGGTATTGGAATTACTATTTTAGATTTATAATTTAATAAATTTTTAAATTTTACCTCTAGCCTGTCATATAAATATAATATTTGTTTTGTGTTTTTATCATCTTTTATTAGTGAATTAATTACAGTTTCAAGTTTCACAGTATTTATTTTAAATCTTCCATTATCAGGAATTATAATAAATGGAAAATTTTGGAAAATTTTGTTTATTTTGTAAATTAATCCACCTTTAGAATGGTTAACCATAGCTATTCTAAATATTTTATTTCTTTTATTTCGTAATAGTAATTTTTCCGCATCATGCTTAAGTTTTCCATAATTATTTTTTCTTACTGCGGCACTGAAAGAAGAAGCAAAATAAATGGGTATTTTTCTATTATTACAAAATTTTATAATTTTTTTTAACCCATATATATTAATATTTTCTTTGTTTACTTTTATATTTCTTCTTTCCCAGCTTAAATAAATTAATTTTTTTACGGATATTTTTTTTGAAATTGAATGTTCTAAATTATCACCAATTTTAAATTTAAAGCTACTATTTTTGGCTGAACTCGAACCAGTCAAAAAATTTATATTTCTATTACTTTTTTTAAGTTCCTTACCTATAAAGGAATTTGAACCTAAAATAACTGTTACTTTTTTGTTTTTATACATATATGAATATAAGAAAAATTAAAAAATAATAAAATGATTGTTTCAAGAAGTCCATTAAGAATTTCATTAGGTGGAGGAGGTACTGATTTACCCTCATATTATAAAAGATTTGGTGGATATTTGATTGCAGGCACAATAGATAAGTATATTTATATTAACATTGCAAAAACATTTAATGAAAAGTTTATACTAAAATATTCAAAATTAGAAAATGTAAAGAACATTGAAAAAATTAAGCATCCTCTATTTAGAGAAATATTAAAATATTTTAAAATAAAAACCCCGTTAAATATTTCAAGTCATGCAGACATACCATCAGGAACTGGATTGGGATCATCGGGGTGTTTTTCAGTTGCATTAATAAACGCACTAGCGAGTCTCACAGGCAAAAATCTTAGCAAAAGACAAATTGCTGAAATAGCATGTAAAATAGAAATAAATATTCTTAAGGAGCCTGTTGGTAAGCAAGACCAATACACCGCAACATTCCCTGGAATAAATGAGTTTATTTTTAAAAAAAATGGTTTTGTTGAAATTAAAAAATTAAATTTAAATGAAAAAATATTAAAAAATCTAAAAAAAAATTTTACAATGTATTTTACTGGATACTCAAGGAAGTCGTACAAAATATTAAAAAAACAAGATCAATCCACAAATTTTCAAAATAAAGAAATGATAAATAATTTACATAGAGTGAAAGACTTAGCAAAAAACTTTAAAAAATGTTTAATTAAAAATGATTTAAATCATTATGGATTGTTAATGGATGATCATTGGAAATTAAAAAAAAAAAGATCTGGAAACATGTCTAATAGCAAAATAAATTATTTATATGATTACGCAAAAGACAATGGCGCCATAGGAGGCAAATTGATAGGTGCTGGAGGAGGTGGTTTTTTTTTATTTTGCTCTAAAAACTCAAATCATTTGGAAAGACAGATGAAAAAAAAAGGATTAGAAAAAACACCTTTCAATTTTTCTTTTGATGGACCTAAAATAATTTATTAACAAAAATTATATTTAATTGTTGATATATTAATCCAAATAATTTTATATATTTTTACAAAACATTTCTACAAAAGTATTTTCATTATGGAAGCTATTATATTTTTTTTGCATCAAAAATAGTTTTTTCTTATTTTTAATACTAAATATATACTTCAAATTTTTTTTTAAGTTAAAATTATTCCAATCCTTAATTATAAAACTATCCAATTTAAACTTTTTTAACTCATTAGACATCCAAGTTTTATTTGAAACTAATGTGATCTTGTTTAACGAAATTGCTTCAATAAAAATACCTGAGCTTCTATATTTGTAATCTTTTATCTCATAAGGCAATACAACTAAATTAATTTTATCGAATATTTTAAAATAATTATTTCTTGATAAATTATTTGAAAATCTAATTATTTTATTTTTAATTTTTAAACTATTTTTAAATTTGATATTTATGTAAATTTGAATATCGCTGGTATTATTTAATTTTAAAAAATTATTAAAATTATTATTAAATTTATCCTTTCTAAATTGTCCAGGAAAAAAAAGTTTAATTTTATTCGTATTTAGATTTGGAGAATTATTTCTTTTTTTAAATGTGTGAGGTATTGGCATCAATATAGTTTTTAATTTTGTTTCTTTCTTATATATTTTGCTTAAATTTATTGTATCTGTAAGTATTGATACTTTATGACTTAATTTACTTAACAATTTTAATATTAGTCGAAATATTTTTTTTTTAATACCAACAAAGTTATATCTGCAATAAATTATGATCGAAATTTTTTGCTTTAAAAAAATAATAGAAATTAGAAATGATATTAGAAATAACAAATTATAGCCATCTATATAAATAGTATCTTTAGGATTGATTTTTATTCTTTTAAAAAAAGAATAAATTTGAAAAATATTTTTAAAAAAATTTAGTATATTTGGAAATTTATAAAATGAAAATAATTCAAGAATTTTTAATAAATTAACTTCTTTAATTTTTAAAAAATTTTTTTTTGGTACTACCAAAATTATATCTTTATTTGATTTTTTACCTATCTTTTTAAAAATATTTATAAATGATATTTCATGTCCACTTTCATTAACAAAGAAAGGCAAAAAGCAAATTAATTTATTTCTTATCATTTAAAATATTTGTATTATTTTAAAAAAAATGTAAACATAAACTATTAATTTATAATTATTTTTTATTAAAATATTAATTAAAACATAAAAATGGCTGTAAACTGGCAAGAAGCTCAAATTCATGAAAAAAAATTTTGGGAAAGTATTTATATTAACAAAAAAAAAGATGATGTTTACGAAAAAACCACTTCTGAAGGCTGGAAAAATTTTGCATACGAGGTTTTAAAAAGACATGAAATTGATCTACAATTCATAAATAACAAAATTATTGTTGACTTAGGATCAGGGCCTGGCGGAGTAGCAAAAGGTTTTCATGAAATGCTCAAAAAAAAAGAATTAAAAAATACAAAAATAATTGCTGTTGATCCTTTAATGGATTTCTACAAAAAAGAAATAAAAATTCTTCAAGAAGATGATAATTTAAAGCTATTAACAAACAAAGGTGAAGATCTAGATTTAGAAAGTAATTCTGTAGATATGATTTTTTCTACAAATGTTCTAGATCATTGCGATGATGCAAACAACTTGATTAAAGAAGCATACAGAGTTTTAAAGCCAGGAGGTTATTTTTTTCCATCTTTACATTTGGTATATGATTATTTAGCTTTGGTAAAAAATTATATTAAATATTTTGATACTAACCATCCACATCATTTTTCAAACCATGATATAAATAAAATGTTAAAGTTGAAGTTTTCTGAAACAAAGTTATCAAAAAAATTTACAATTTTTCATGACCAAAAAAAATTTTCTTTTAAAAATATTTTTTTTGGTATAGATAAAATAAGATCTTTAAAAAGATATCTTTCAAATTATATTTTGTATACAGGATATTTTGTATGTAAAAAAAAATAAAAAGTGATTTAAGTTTATTAATTGATTAGTCTAAAAGATTAAAAAAATTCCTTAATTTAATGATTTTTACTCATTTATTTTTTACAGTTTATAAGTTTTATTAGAATTAATACATATTTATTAATGTTGCTTTTTTTAATAATTTTTATATAAAACATTGCCTGGTGATTATTGCGAAAGGGCAATACCCGATCCCATTCCGAACTCGGAAGTCAAGCCTTTCTGCGCCGATGGTACTTTATCTTAAGATATGGAAGAGTAGGACA
>MDSV01198039.1_pt1 | contig 61357 bp, 58 predicted proteins | sample 810851 | NCBI WGS metagenome assembly MDSV01 (sample SAMN05326640, study PRJNA326480) | marine metagenome | isolation source: seawater | place: Atlantic Ocean: North East | collected 2012
GAATCCCGTCGTCCCCGCCAAAGGCCAGATAGCTCAGTCGGTAGAGCACTTGTCTGAAAAACAAGGGGTCGGCAGTTCGATTCTGCCTCTGGCCACTAATGAAAAATAATTATCAATATGATTACGCAAATATATCAGAATCTGTTGAATCATTGTATGATACAAAATCAAGGGAAATTAAAGCAAATAAAACTATTTTAATTTTAAAAAACTATTTAAATGATGTTTCGAATTTGAAGCTTTTAGATATAGGTTGTTCTACAGGAATAATGACAAAAGAATATGCAAGACATTTTTCTGAAGTAACTGGAGTAGATATTGATTCTAAGGCTATAGGGTATGCTTCTAAGAAGTATAAATTAGACAACCTTATATTTAAAGAGACTCCAATCGAAGAAAATACTTTTAATGACCAAATTTTTGATGTAATAACTTGTTCTCATATATATGAACATGTACCCTCCGATGTAAATTTAATGAATCAGATTTTCAGATTATTAAAACCAGGAGGAGTTTGCTATTTTGCAGCTGGCAACAGATTTCAAATTTTAGAACCACACTACAGGCTTCCTTTTCTTTCATATTTTCCAAAAAGAACTTCAAATATATATATAAGACTATTTACTAAAGAAAAATATTACTATGAAACCCATAGATCTTTAAGAAATTTAAAAAAATTAGTAAATAAATTTGAAATAATTGATTACACATTAGAGGTTTTAAAACACCCCACAAAATACTCAGCGAGTGAATTGCTAAAGGAAAATAGTATTAAATTTTATTTAATAAACTCTATTGCAAAAATATTATATTTCTTAATTCCAACATATATTTGGATATTAAAAAAACCTGAATAGTCAATTGAATTAACTTTATTTCTATTGCAATCTTGCTATGTTATAAATCATGACCAATCTTTGACATGCTCACTTTTAAAGCCTCTTTTAATCTACGCTAACCACCATATATTGGCTTTGTATAACGAGCGTGAGTGCAAACAGAATAAGTTATAATTAACTAGGACAAATGGTTAGCTCATATCTGAAAAACAAGGGGTCGGCAGTTCGATTCTGCCTATGGCCAAAAAAAAAGTTTATTTTTAAAAATCAAAAGGAGAAATAAATGCTTTTTTCAATTATTGCTGAAATTATTGGTAAACGTTTAGATAGACTCCGAGCATCAGAAGACTTTAAAGAAAAAAAAAATATTTTATCAAGTAATTTTTTGGGGTGTGTCCGGCGCATTGAGTCTTATTTTGTATATACCTCCCGGACTTAGCATTGTACAAATTTCTTCTGCCATTATTGTTTTTTTCTTAATAATATATTTTGCTATTCGTACTCTAAAATATTTTAAGATTTTATAGCTTTCATTATGTTCCCCTCTTTAATTTTATGGTTGCCATACTAACTAGGGATAATCGTAGATGAATAAGTTAAAATGGAATAGATCAGATCGGCTACCCTATAACTTAAAAAAAGTAAGACAAGGAAGCATAAGTACTTTAAAAAACTTGAGTGATATAAACTGAAATTTAAATTAATTAATGAAATTTTCAAAAAAAGAAGAATATTTACGTCAAAAAGATAAGAAATTAAAAAAAATAATTGATGAAAATGGTCATATTACATTTAAGCCTGTTAAAAATAATCAGTTTGACACACTCGTTGGAATAGTTATCTCTCAATTTATATCAACAAAAGCAGCAAATTCTATTTTTAATAAAATAAGAGATAACTTTAACTCAGAATATTTAAACGAAAAGCAATTTCACAACCTGACAGTGAATCAAATTAAAAAATTAGGACTAAGTACACACAAATCTAAAACTATAAAGGAACTTTCAGACTTATTTCTAAATAGAAGTTTTAAAGATTTATCAAAATTGAATAAGAAAAATTTAAATGATAACTTAATTTCTGTATTTGGAATTGGACCATGGTCTATAAATATGTTCGAAATATTTTGTTTAGGAGAGCTAGATATTTTTTCTTCAAAAGATGCTGGACTAAGACTTGCTATGAATAAGGGGGGGTTTGTAAAACCTAATAGTGAATGGAATGTTTATGATTTATATGCTGAAAAATGGTCTCCTTACAAAACAATTGCTTCATTGCATCTATGGAAAGTCGTTGATTAACAACCTGACATTTAAATTTCCCTATTTATATGCTGTGTTGAAATATCTCGTTTTAATAATATTAGGTGTAGGCCTGTCCATGGTACAGTCTAAATTAATCCAACATTGATCTCCTATGTCAGGCCTTACCCATCCATTGTTATATTCATAATATTTTGCAATACCAACAGGATCAAATAAAGCTAAATTTGCACCTTCAAAAAAGGAGCTGTATGAACTAAATCTAACAACTGTCAATAAGCTAACAACAGTCAAGGAATATAAAACAATATTATTTATATCTATTTTGAAACTTTTTATACTAAAACCCAAAAATGCAATAGAAACGATCAATAATCCTGTTAGATATCTGGGTATTGGTCCAAACAATACAAGATAAAAAGTATACAAAACTAAGTAACTATAAATAGAAAATTTAGTGGTCGAATCTATTCTTTCTTTATTTGTAAAAATAAATTTAAATAAAAATATTATTACAAATGATATTGAAAAATTAATTATTACAATTCTATTTATTTCAAAACTAATAAAGTCACTAAACCAATTTTGTAAGGATTTATTATCATATAAATAATCTATAAGCGAATAACTTGCTGTAGTTGAAATGCTTTCATAATCTTTTGTGGATTCAGCAATATACCAATCAAAATTATTGATACACGTAAATGATACTGGAAAGATAAAGCAGCCTGTAGTCATATAGTTCTTAAGAATCCAAATAAGAAAAAATACGGTAGAAGGGATTAATGAAAAAAATAAATTCTTGGGTTTTAAAATATTTTTCTTCAATAAAATTAAAACACTTAAAAGAGCAGGATAAAGAATCATCGCTGAACTTATTTTTATTTGAATCGCAAAAAGAACCAAGATACTAAGAAGTAATATATCTAAATTATCTACATTTCGACTTTTAATTATCATAATGGAACTTATCGAAATGATTAGAATGATTACTGCAACGGCCATATCCTGCTTTGCAACACCTTGAATATATAAAAATCCGTTTCTACCACCACCTAATCCAAAATTATCAAGAATAGAATAAATAATTAAAAGTATCGAAATATTTTTGAGCACAATATTCAATGGTTTTCTAATATTTTCTATTAAATAAATGTAAAAGATTTGAATAAAAATTAATGTAAAGAAATGAATTAATATAAAAGATTTATCTATCCATAAAACACTTGAGATATATTCATATATAGAGGACATACCAAATGTCCAAGATATATTTACTGTACCAAATATCATATTTGATTCACGAAGCCAGTTTTGATGATTAAGGTGATAAAATCCAGCGTCATAGTGCCAAGAAGTATCATAAGAACTAAAAATTAATATAGAAGGAATTACAACATAATATACTAAATTAAAAGCATCAAAAGAGATTTCATACATTGGTTTTAAATTAAAAAGATTTCCACTTAAAGCAATAATCAAAATTGCCAGCACAAAAATACTTTTTAAAGGAAAAATAAAATGGACAATTATCAATAAATTTCCAATAAAAACTATCCCGACTAGGGGGTAAATTATTGTTTTTTTAACATGTAGAATTTGAAAAATTTTCTCATTTTTTAAAAAATATTTTCTTACAAATTCTAAAAAAGATCTTCCGGAAAAATAAAAATAACAAAATAAAAGAATATATTTAATTAATAGAGTTGCATGAGTGATAATCAAATTCATTGATATTAATTATTGCATAGTGGAACCAGATAAGTTATGTATAAATATAGTAATTTGTTTTATAAGAAATGGTAACATGACTCGTAATGATCGATAAAAATCAATATTACGATTATATAGAAGAATTTATAGATTTATATTCTAAAAGACCGTTTAAAATTAACAGCAATGGAATGAGGTTTAATCATTCATTTGGAATTTTCTATATTTTAAAAACTAGAAGACCAAAATTGGTTATTGAAAGTGGGGTAGACAAAGGGCATTCAACATGGCTAATTGAAAATACTCTTGATACAGAAATTGTTTGCATCGATCCAAAACCTCACAATATTATTTACAAGGCAAAAAATGGAATTTATTTCGAAGATGATTTTGTTGGAATAGATTGGACAAAATTTAATATCAACAATTCACTATGTATTTTTGATGATCATCAAAATGCTTACTCTCGCTTAATGGAAATGAAATGGTGGGGATTTAAATCTGCTATTTTTGAAGATAATTTTCCAACAGATGAAGGAGATTCATATTCGATAAAACAAGCTTTTGATGAGACAGGGCATGAAAGAATACAACTTTCAGAAGGTTTTCAACAAAGTACTTTAAGAGGAAAATTGATCAGATATATTGAAGAAAAAGTTTTGTTAAAAAACTATTGGAGGCAAAGCATATTAAGAAAATCAAACAAGATAGACAAAGTAGCTTTAGATTTAAATTTAAATGAGTACTTTGAAATTCCGCCCATTTATGTAAATAAAATTAGTCACTTTAATAAAGAATGGTCGGGAAATTATGAAATTAAATCAAAACCATTATTTAAGAATATGGAAGACATACCAAAAATTGAAAAAATTTTGACTGATATTCCTGATGACCAATTAATAAATGAATTTAGTTATTGCTTCATCTCATATGTAAAATTAAATTAATCAAAAATAAACTTTCCTACTGTACAGCCTCTTGCTTTATCAAACCTTACATAATCAACTTCTTCAATTATTTTTTCGCTTATTAATTCTTCCCATGCTTTTGTTGGACCAAAATTATAGGGTCGTTGAAAATCTTTATCTTTTTCAACATCATCTAGGATTATATAAGTTTGTCTATGGGAAAAATTTTTACAATTTTTTAAATCATTCAATGCATACTCATAAGAGTGATTACCGTCTATAAATATCAGATCATATTTTTCTTGAATAACTTTGGAAATTTTTTTGGAATCTTCAAAAATAACATTTAATCTATTTGGATATTTTTTGTTTAAGAATTCCCTGCCAAATTTACAGTAGTACCAAAAACCAATATCAACTGATGTAACAATAGTATTTGAATTGCCTTTTAAAAATAATTCTGCAGAATGGCCAGCATTGAATCCAATTTCTAATATTTTTGAAGCATTCTTTGAGTAGATATCTAAATATTTTGATTGATCTTTATATTGTTGAACATTTCCTTCAATTAATTTAATTTTGTACAATTTGTAAAAATCATCAAGCGTATTAATTTTTTCTAAATCTTTACTCCACTTGACGTTTAAATACTTATGGTAAGTAAATAAACTTCTAAAAAAGTTTATGATGGTCTTATTTATTTTAAAAATAAAATGTTTGATTCGTGTTCTTGTTCTTAGATTTTTTTTCATTATTTAAGTTTCATAAATTTACTATTTGGAAAAAGCTTTTTGTTATTTTTAATAATTGAATCAAAAAAATTCCACGCGAGGATTAAGACAACATCATAATTTTTATTGATGACATTTTTTTTATTTAAGATCTTAATGTTTGTTCCAGGTATAAATTTTGAATGTTTGAGTGGATTATCATCAATTACATACTTAAATTGTTTTTCACTTAAGCCAAAATAATTTAAAATTGTTGTAGCTTTCGCTGGAGCACCAAACCCGATTATTTTTTTATTCTCATTCAGGATATTTGTAATTTTTACAAGCGCGGTCTTTTTAATTTTTTCAACATCTTTTGCAAACTTATAATATGTATCCATATCATCTAATTTGCTTCTCTTTTCTAATTTAATGAATTTATTTACACTTTTGTGAAGTCTTTTATTTTTATTTTTCGTTGTAAATATCCTTAATGAACCACCATGAGTATCGATTTCTTCTACTTTATATACTTTTAAATCTGAATATTCAAAAAAATTTAATATTGACAGCAAGCACCAATAATTTACATGTTCATGATAAATATTATCAAAAGTTAGATCTTTGATTGTTCGAAGTAAATATTGTATTTCAAATATAAACTCACCATTATCTTTCAAAATTTCCTGTACATTTTCTAAAATTTCTTTTAATTCATCGCTATGGGCAAATACATTAAATGCCGTAACTAAATCAACCTTTCCATATTTTTTTCGAATTTTATTTACAGTTTTTTTTGTGAAATATTCAGGAAGAGTTGTTAATCCATTCGAATTTGCAATTTTAGCAATATTTTTAGCCGGCTCTATTCCGATAGCTCTTATTCCTTCATTCTTTAAAGGTTTAAGAAATATTCCATCATTACTTCCAATATCGACAACAAAAGATGATTTATTTAAATTTAAATTATTTTTAATTTCTTTAGCAAATTTATCAAAGTGATCTCTAAATTGTTTTGATGTAGATGACAAGTAAACATAATTGTTAAACATTTTATGAGGTGGAACAGCAACACTTAGTTGAGAATTTGAACATTTTTTACAGAAATTTAGATCAAGAGGATATAAATCATTTGTTTCATTTTTTTTACTATTTAGATTGTTTGCTAAGGGAGATAAGCCAAGTGAAAGATAATGATTCAGGCCACCTCCACAAACTCTACATTCAGTTTTATAACTTTCTAATAAAAGATCTCCTTGTATTTTGTCGACTAATTCATATTTTAAAGTATGTGTGTTGCCGAAGTTTTTGTGATCCCTATCTCCATTAACAAGATTTAAAAATATTGAATCCTCTAGAAACACCATTGTATGTGCCACATTTGGAGGTATTGTCGACATATCACCTTCATTGACCAATCTAGTTTCTAAAACTGAGCTTGGGTCAAGCAAATCTTTAGTTACACTAATATATTTACCCTTAATGAGTAGGCATTTTTGAGTTTGCACTGGGTGGTAATGATTTCCTCTTATAGAACCTTTAATTGATTCAACATATCCGATCATGTTTATTGAATCATCAATGTAATAATTTGAAATTACACCTCTACCATCTAAATAATTATCTTTTCCAATCTCAATTTTCTCATTCTTTTGTATTGTTTTGTGATGATCCCAACTTTTTACCATTGATCTTATAGATTCTTCTAAATTGAATTGAAATTTAAAGCCTGCATCCAACAATTTTTTATTTGATAAAGAATAGCCTTTATTTGGAACAGGGTCTGTAGTGCTAACCAAGGTGAGATTTTTGTTTATTTTTTTACAAATCTCAGCAACTTCTCTAACTGTCATATTTTCATTCACACAATGAAAAATTTCATTATTTAAATCAATGTTTTCTCCAACAAACTCTAAACATCTAGCTACATCTAGAACAGAAACTAAACTTTTAATCTGGTCACCTTTAGAAAATAGTCTGATTTCTCCATCTAAAGAAGTAATTTTTGAAAATAAATTAGGCATTATATTTAGTCTGGTTGAATCATAAGACTTTCCATAAACTGATCCCAATCTGAGGATAACAAAATTTTTATTTGATTTGATTAAGTCAGATTCTGATTGATATTTACCTTTTGAATACTCCAATACGGGCTGTGGATTCAATGTTTCTGGAATGTTTAATTTAATTTTTTTAAGACCTTCATAAACGACATGTGTTGAAGGAAAGATAATCTTTGAACCACTTGAAGATAATTCAATTATGTTTTGTGTTCCTTCAACTCCAACTTTTCTAATTTTGTTATCTCTTTGAGTATTTTTATCTTTTTCAGTTGTTCCTACATCTGTAATTCCTGCAAGGTGATAAATTATGTCAGCATCAATTAAAATATTTTTTAGCGAATTTTTATCTGTAATATCTAATTGTTTGAATTTAATTCCCCACCTTTTTAGCTGACTTACTCTTTCTGAGAAAAATGAATTATCGATGACTGTAATGTCGTTATGATTTGATTTTCCTGAATATATTTTTGACAATTCCATGCCTATATATCCAAGACCACCTGTTATAACTATCTTTTTCATTGACTATGATATTTTAATCACTCAAATTAGCAAATTTATGTAGGAAAACTAAAACTTAATTTTATTAGTATTAACTTAAAATAAAAATGAAAATTACAATATTTACCTCTTATACAAACCCTGAAGAAAGACGTGATCCATGGAGAGAAGCAATATCATGCTTTGAAGATATCGCTGATGAAATTATTGTTGTTGGTAAAAATATTCCATATGAATTTGAATGGGGAATTTGGAATAAAGAATTTCAAAAAGCTTTCGATGATTCAAGCGGAGATTGGGTGATAAGAATGGATATTGATTATTTTGTACATGAAAAACAAATACAAAAACTAAAGAATAATTTGATTAAATATAAAGAATATCCAGGAGTTGTATTCCCACAATACCAATTCTTCGTACCTACAAAATACAGCTATCATACAAATTTATGTTTGGCAGTAAATAAAACCAAATTTCCAGATATAAAGCTAAATGGTGGTACGGATAAAATTCTTCCAACAATAAATAATAAAATTTTAAATTTTAAAAAACTTCCATGGCTTGATGTACCAATATGGCAATATGATGGAATCTTTCGAACAAAAAATATTATAGCTGAAGATAGAGCAAGATTTGCTAGGGCATGGCATAGGTATTCTAATAATTATGACAAAAGAGGAGGTCCTACAAAAGAATTAGCTTATGATGCATGGTTTAACTTTCAAAAAACTAGATTTAAAAATCATATATTTAATGTAAATATTCAAGACCATCCTAAATATATTAAAGAAAGGCTCAAAGATTTAAAAGAAAATCAATTTGGATATTCAGCATTTGGAATAGCTGAAAGTGTAAGTCCATCAATCTTTGATTATTTAAAGTCATATAAAAATAAAAGTTTTTTTAAAATAAAATCAAAAATAGTTTAAACATTTATTCATAATATAATCTACATAGGAAAAAAATTGGACAAATTTTGTTTAAAAAGTTAATAGATTTGTACAGAAAAACGATCTATGTTTCTCGACTTACATCTGTAGGAAATAAAAAGCTTAGGATTTTTTTATCAGTCATTTTATCTAATGCAGCCGTAGGATTAGATATTTTGATTATTGTTACTTTTTCAACACTTTTGACAGAAGAAATAGCATATTCAAATGAAGCAATTGTTAATTTAATATCATATTTATCTGAGAGTTTATTAATACTTCCCGCATTAGTTGTATTAAGATTCTTATTTTTACTGATTGAAAAATTGAACATCGAAACATTGAGTTTAGAAGTTGCCGAAAAACTTAGATTTTATGTGATGAAAGAAACTTTTACAAAAGGCAACTTATCAACAAGCGATGCTTATTATTACATAACTCAAGTAAGTGTTCACATTTCTTCTTTTTATAGGTCATTTGCAACATTTTTAAACAGCTGTCTTCAAATAATTGGTTACTCTTTATTTTTGATATATACCGATATAAATATATTTTCAATATTTTTTATTGGAGCAATGATATTAGTAATACCAACAAGATTTCTTATCAAGAGAGGAAAACACTATCAACATGTATCATTTGTTGAAGCAAAAAATGTTAATTCTTACATACAGCGAATAATTGATAATGTATTTTTGATTAAAATTTTAAAAACTATGAAAAAAGAATTCGGAAATTTTGGAAATTTATTGAAAAACTACACTTCCAGCCAAACAAGTAATGTAACTTATGGAGCGTTAAATAGCATCCTTCCAACTTTTGCAACTTTATTTATACTTTCATTTTTATTTACTACATCTACTTTTGTAAAAACAATATCAATCGAGTTTATTGGAGTGCTTCTTAGACTTTTTCAATCATTAAGTGCATTTAATAATGGATTAAATTTAGTAATAAACTCAAGTGTTCATGTAGAAGAGCTTTATAAGCTAAATAAACAAAGTCCTGAAATTCAATTAAACAATTATGTAATAAATAATAATTTAGAACATGCAGTAAAGATTGATAAAGTTAATTTTAGATATTTTAACTCAGATGAAAATCTATTTACAGATCTAAATATAAGTTTTGAAAAGGGTGCTCACACAATTATTACTGGCCCAAATGGCTCAGGTAAGAGTACTATTCTAGGATTAATTTCAGGTCTTTACATTCCTCAGACTGGAAAAGTAAGCATTTCATCAAATAAGGTTGGTTATATTGGCGTAACTCCTCTTATTATTGAGGGAACAATAAAGGACAACCTATTGTATGGTAATGATATTGAAGTAGACGATAAAGATATACTAAGTATTCTAGATAAATTTTCATTTAGCCCCGAAAGTAAAAATTTAAGCTTAGATACAATAATTAGCAACACTTCGCTTTCTTCAGGACAGATGCAAAAAGTTTCATTTATGAGATCATTGTTAAATAACTCAGAGATACTTTTATTAGATGAAGCCACTTCAAATTTGGATGAAAATTCAAAAAAACTTATCTTTGATATTTTAAGTGATAAAGAAATTACAATAATAAATTCGACCCATACAAAAGATGATTTTGTTTACAATTATGAACTAAGAATATCAGTTGACGATAACAATCGGAAAATTACTATTTACTAATATTTTTATAGACCTCATACTCTTTCTCTAAAATTACTTCTAGAGAATTGTTTTCATAGACTTTTTTTATAGAATTTTTAGACAACTTCTTTTGTAATTCATAATTTGAATCTATTTTCTTCACTACATCGATAAGGTTATCTAACTCTAAATCAAATAAAATTCCATTTTCAAAATGATCTATTAGCTCAATATTATTTTTAATCTTTGATGCAATTACCACACAGCCCGAGGCCATTGCTTCAAGTATTGCTTTTGAGTTACCTTCATATTTTGAAAGTGAGATAAAATATTTATGATCTATATATTCATCTAACAATTCAGAGTTTGTTACATTTCCCTTAAATTGAATATTTTTCGAATCCTTGGCAATCATATAAAGCTTTTCCTTTTCCGATCCTTCTCCATATATATTTACATTAAATTCAGTATTTTTTAGAGATTCAATTATGAACCTATAATTTTTTTGTTTTTCAAGTCTCCCAACACAAACAATGTCATTATTTCTGTCTTCAATTTTTTTTGTTTTACTTACATTTGTTATCCAATTTGGAATTAAGGTTAATTTATTACTTTTAAATCGAAATTTTTGTTTCAAAATCTCAAAATCTGATCTTGATGTTACTGAATATACATCTGCCGCCTTAGATGCAATGAAAGTTAAAAAGAAATAAAAATATTGTTTTGCTTTATTTTTTTTATCATACTTACTGAATAAATATAGGTCGTAACCTGTTCTAATATATAAACTTGCATCAGTTATAACCTTATAAATTATTGGAACCCAAGAACCGTTTAATTGATTAGTTTTAATTATTTTAAAATCTTTGTTTACAAATTTTTTTAAATAAAAAGGTACCAATAAACTTTTAAGAAATCTTAGGTATTTATTTTTAGAGAATTTAATTAGGTCATAAATAGGAATAATTTGAAGATCATCAATTAAATTTAAGAACTCAAAATCTTGGGAATCTCCATATGTTATAAAAGTGAATTTAACATTATATTTATCTGATAATTCTTTGTATAGCTTGATTTCTCTTGAAAGTAATCCCGAAGTTTCCCATTCTTTCAATGAAACACCATAGGTGAAAAACAAAATTACATTCATTATCTATTTCACACTCTCATTTTTGAATTAATCTATTATAGATTACAAAAAAATGAAAAAAATACTACTTATTCACAATAGATATAAATACCAAGGCGGGGAAGATCTAGCCGTGGAAAATGAAGTTGAGCTTTTAAAAAAGGATTACATAGTTGATAATCTTTATTTTGAAAATGATTTAAAGAATATTTTAAGTTTAATTTTTTCTTTTTTGTTCAATTACAACCCAAGTAGCAAAAAAATCTTACAAAACAAATTAAAAGAATTTAATCCTGATTATGCATACATACATAATACTTGGTTCAAAGCATCTCTAGGAATTTTTAAAGTTTTAGAAAGAGAAAACATACCAATAATTTTGAAAATTCATAATTTTAGATATTTTTGCACAAGATCATTTTTTGCTAATACTCATTTTGATGGTGCTGAGGAATGTCAAGCTTGCGGTGCTAAAAAGAGAGATTTTGGATTTTTTAATCGATATTTTCAAAATTCCATAATAAAGTCACTATTTGTAAATATATACGGACAAAAATATTTTAAGGTTCTAAAAAACACAAATATAAAAATTCTAGTTTTAACAAAATTTCATGAAAAGTTTTTATTAAAACTTACTAACAATGAAAATATTAAAATTTTCCCAAATTTTTTAAAAGTAGATTTAGCACTCGAAAATAATAATTTATCAGAAAAATTTATCGTTTACGCTGGAAGAATATCATCAGAAAAAGGAGTTGAAGAATTAATAAACTCAGTTATTGAATTAAAAGATAAAAGCCTCATTTTAAAAATTATTGGTGAAGGCCCACAACTTAAAGATTTAAAAAATAGATTTCAAAATGAAAACATACATTTTCTTGGCAAACTAGACAATAATGAAGTATTAAAAACTATGGCTTCATCACTAGGAGTAGTTACTGCAACTAAATTATACGAAGGTCAGCCAACATTATTATGTGAGGCTTCAAAACTATCAATACCATCAATATTTCCAAGGTCGGGGGGGATAAATGAATTTTTTCCTGAAAATTATGAGTTATCTTTTGAGCAATTTAATTATGAAGATTTAAAAAATAAAATTAAATTATTAAGCAATGAAAAGCTAAGATTGAATATTGGTGAACATAATAAAAAATTTATCAACTCTTACCTTGATGAAGACAAACTTTCTAATATTTTTAAAGATATTTTAAATGGATAAAGAAAAATTAGTTTCTGTAATTCTAAGTACATATAACTCAGAGGATACTTTAGAAGAATCTATTAACAGCATATTAAATCAAACTTATTTAGACATTGAGATATTAATTATGGATGATGGATCTGAAGATAATACTCCCAATATTCTTGAGAGAATTAGTGCTCGCCATCAATCTTTAAAAATTTATAGAAATAAAACAAACATAGGTTTAACGAGGTCACTCAACATACTTATTGACAAATCTAATGGAAAATATATAGCAAGACAGGATGCTGATGATATTAGCCATCCAGAAAGAATTAAAATACAAATAGATGAAATTGAAAAAAATAATTTAGACTTTTGTTCTTCAAGAGCTTTTGTAAAAGAATCAAATAGAAAAATTCCAGGATTATCTTTTTTTCTACCAAAAAAAATTATGATGAAATATAAAAATCCCTTCATACATGGAACTCTGGTGATTAAAAAAAATATATTAAAAGATGTTGGAAATTATGATGAAAATTTTTATTATTCTCAAGATTACAAACTAATGAAAGATCTCATTAATTATAAATGTAACTATAAAGTTCTTAAAACACCCTTGTACATATTAAATACAAAAAATAATATATCGACAAAAAAATTAGATGAACAAGACTATTACGCTGAGTGTGTAAGAAAAAACATAATTCCTAAAATATGAAATTATATATAAATTCGGCAAAAGAAAATTGGGTTGTAGATAGATTTATTGAAGAATGGAATAAATATAATTTTAAACAATCTAAATCACTTCTTTTTGGAAATAAACTAGTTTGGTTAATTGCTCCTTGGACTTGGAAAAGAATACCAATAAAGTATTTGAATAAAAATAAAGTACTTTGCACGATTCATCATATTGATGAAGATAAATTTACTAAACAGGAACAAGAAGAATTTCAAGATAGAGATCAATATGTCGATGCTTATCACGTAATTTCAGATACGACCTTTGAACAGGTAAATAAACTAACTACGAAACCCGTTCATAAAATACCTTTTTGGGTCAATCAAAATATATGGTTTACGATTGAAAATAAGGACCTATTAAGAAAAAAATATAATATTGCCCATAATTCCTTTCTAGTTGGTTCTTTTCAGCGAGATACTGAAGGAGACGATCTGATATCACCAAAACTTTCTAAAGGGCCCGATCAATTTGTAAAAATATTACTAGAGTTAAGAAAAAAGCAGGATAATTTACTTGTAATACTGACGGGTAAAAGAAGAAATTATGTAATTGAAGAATTAACAAAACATAGTATTGATTTTAAATATTATGAAATGGTTTCTTTTGGGGAAATAAATGAGCTTTACAATATTTTGGATTTATATATTGTTGCTTCAAGATACGAAGGTGGTCCTCAATCAATTTTAGAGTGTGGGATAATCAAAACACCCATAATTTCTACAAATGTCGGCATTGCTAAAGAGATACTCAGCCCTGAATCAATATTTAATATTGAAAATTTTCATAGATCAATACCAAATATTGAAATAGCGTATAAAAATTCTGAAAAATTTATTATCCCTGAAGGATTTAATGAATTTAATAAATTATTAAATAAAATTTATGAAAATTAGCATAGGAACGAAAATTAAAGACGGACCATGGGGTGGTGGAAATTTATTTGCGATTAATCTTAAGAACTATTTAGAAAATTCTGGACACACTGTAGTTAGTGATTTATTACATGATGACATAGATATTATTATTCTTACCGAACCTAGAAAAACCTCGGAATCGTCAGCATTTACTGATCTTGATGTTTTGAAGTATAAAAAATATGTTAATAAAAAATCTCTAGTTATTCATAGAATTAATGAGTGCGATGAAAGAAAAAATACAAATTACGTTAACAAATATTTAATCCAAGCTAATAAAGTTGCCAATGAAACTATTTTTGTAAGTGACTGGTTGAAAAAACTATTTCTATCTCAAGGCATACAATCAAAAATAAATCATATAGTTTATGCTGGTGCAAATAGTGAAATTTTTAACCCTCAAGGTTTTATTCCCTGGGATGGAAAATCTAAATTAAAAATAGTAACTCACCATTGGGGAGCAAATTGGAATAAAGGCTTTGATATCTATTCTGAACTTGATGGAATGCTTGCTCTTCCTGAATATAAAGATAAATTTGAATTTAATTATATTGGCAATTTACCTAAAAATTTTGTTTTTAAAAACTCTAATCATATATCGCCTATGTCAGGACATGAATTAGCTCAAAGTATCAAGAGAAATCATTTATATTTGACTGCATCCATTAACGAACCATCTGGTAACCACCACATTGAGGCTCTACAATGTGGACTGCCCTTGTTGTATTTAGAAAGTGGAGGGACTACAGAATATTGCAAAAATTTTGGTTTGGGTTTTTCCAAGAAGAATTTTAAAGATCAACTTAATGTAATGATGTCTAATTATGATATTTATTTAGAAAAAACAAAAAAATATCCAAACAATGCAGACAAAATGTCTAACGAATATCTTGAAATAATTAATCAAATGTTTGCTAACAAAGAAAAATATGAAGAGAATGAATTGTTTAAGAGTAAAAACTATTTAACTAAATTTTTATATTTAAAAATAAGAAAAGTTAAAAAAAATCAAAATTAATAAATTAACTTAATTAAATTTTCATTAAATGTCGTCAAATTAAACTTTTCCTCGATTAAATCTCTCGAGTTATTTTTTATATTGTTAAGTCTCTCTTCATCATCTAAAATTAATTTAATTTCTTTAACCCAGACTTCTAATGATTCATTCTCAATAAAAACCAAGTGCTTGTTGTTTTCAAAATTTTCATAATCCCAAAAACCTTTTGTTTTTGTTATTAATACAGGAACTTTCATAGCCATTGATTGCAGAGCTACGCTCTGTCCAGATGGTTGAAAACTTTCAACTAAAGGGATTAAAGTAATCTGGGCAGATTCATAATATTTTTTTATTTCAACATCAGTTAATTCAGATAAATTCCAATGTCCTTTTACTAAATTTACATTATTACTCAGGATTTCATCTTCTGATATTTGTGATGTAATTAAAGTAAATTCGTATTCTTTTAATTCATTTGCAATCTTAAGTATTTTTTTATAATCTCTTCTGCCATCATTCCCTATAAATAAAATATTTTTCTTTTCTTTGTTTTCAGAATCATCTCTCATCCAAAAAGTACTGTCTATAGAAAATGGTATAAATACATACTTATCTTTAAACTCTGGAAAATTTATAGAAGCTCTCTCTTTCTCTGCTGAACTTAGAAAAACCACAAAATTTATTTCCTTTAGTAATTTTTTAATAAAATAATTCTGTAAACTATTTGAGAATAAAGTATCAGATTTTTTTGCAAATAAGCCCATTGAAATCATTATTGACTTAGTGTCGTAAATTTTTTTTATTTTTCTTAATATAAAAAAAGATGAAAGAGCCAATCTCTCGTTTGTAAAAACAATAAAATCTGAGTATTTTAGTTCATCTCTGTTCCATTTATTATGTGCAATTTCAAAATAAAAAGGTAGATTTGTTAGCCTTCTCAAAACTTTATCAAAAATATTCCAATAGAAATTTTTATTTTCTCTATATTCTATGAAACCAACATTACTAAATCGACTTTTAAAAAAGTTATATCCATAGAAAAATTCTTTTGCATAATTATTGTTACCTAATTTTTCTTCTCGTCCTATAGAGAAAACGTATCTTATTTTTTTATCTTCCATATTTACAATCTATTACAAACAATTATTAATAATATATTCAAATAATTTAAAATTTTGTTGTTTTGTTAAAATAGTTGAAATGGCAAATAATCAATTTACCGCAGTAACCTTTACTAGCTCTGGATATATTGACATTTCTTATAATCTTATATTGTCAATAAAGAGAAACAAAGTGCCAATTAATCTAAAGCTATACTGTTTAGATATCGAATCCTTCAAATTTTTTGAAGAAAAAAATGAAGAAACATTTTTACTAGAAGATGAAAATAGCTTCTCTTATAAGCTAATGAAACAAAACGATTCAGATTTTGGAGAGTTAATGTTAAAAAAATTTTTTATTATTCATAAAAATTTATTAGAAGATACAAATGTTTTGTATGTTGATGGTGACATTGTTTTGAAGAAAGATTTTACTAAGTATTTCGAATCTTTATTATTAAAAAATGATATAGTTTTTCAAAATGATAAAAGGCCTTCAAAACCAAACCAAATAAATGTTTGCGCTGGATTTATGTTAATTAAATCAAATAAAAAAATGATAAAATTTTTTGATCCTGAAAAAATTCCTATAAAAAAGATAGTAAATTATAAAACACATGATCAAACACACTTAAATAAAAATTTAGCTAAATTTAAATACACAATTCTTCCACTTCAACACTTTCCAAATGGACCATATTTTTATGAAAATTATAATAAAATTGATCCTTTTATGGTTCATTTTAACTACATACTAGGAGAGGATAAAATATCAAGAATGAAGGAATTAAATGAATGGTATCTCTAACTTTTTTTTAGCAAAAAGGAAGCAAGTATTTTCTTTTGTTAATAATAAAATTCCAAAAACTTTTAGAGAAATATTTTATGGACTAACTTTGGTTTCAATTAGTTTTTGCATTTTATTTACAAGATCTTTTGCAGGCATTTATTTGTTTGGATTCAGATTAGGTGAAATATTGGTTGGCATATCTTTTTTGCTTTCTTTTTGTATATTATTTTTTCATTACAAAGATTCGAGTATTTTTGACAGAAAATATTTAATACCTAGTTTTAAATTATTAATTATTTACTTTTTTGTAACTTCAGTCATTTCGCAAACAAATTTATTAACACCATATGCATTCAAAACAAGTTCATATATTTGGACAATTAGTTTTTTATTTGTTGGTGCTTACGTTATTGATAAAGTAGATAAAAAATATTTGAGGCTTGGCATTTTGCTGTTAGTTGTTGTTTATCTGTTTTCAAGTGGAAACTATCCAAATTTTTTAATCGATTTATTTTATGATATTTCAGATAAATTTCAGTTTATTAAAGGTTCCGAAATGGCTATTGCTTACATAACTATCATTTTGCTAAGTTATAACTTATTTGACAATGAAAGGTTGAAATTTTCTTTACTTATATTTTTTGGGTCTTTATTTTTTCCAGCATTAGTTTTTAATAGTAGAGGTGCTTTTCTAGGAGGTTTTATTTTCTTAATTCTTGAATTATTTTATAACAGAAAATTCATATACAAAAACTTAATTTTCTCTCTATTGATAACTGTTTTATGTATTCCATTATTCTTTCTATCTTCATTGCGTGTTTATGGAAATTTTGATTTTGTTAAACTTCCGGAAAATCAACCTCAAGAGATTGTTCAAACTGTTGGTGAAGTAATCACAAAAAAAGAAACATCTAGAGTCTTTTTATCTTTTTATATTATTGATGGAACTTTACTTTCAAGTGATCCGACTACACATTGGCGCTTAGATATTTGGCAGGATGTTGTCAAAGATTTAAGATCTAAAAATTTGATAATGAATGGTTATGGTTACAATGAAATTATTCCTGTCATGACAGACCCAACCGCACCAGGGAGACTTGGGTGGGATGGTTTAAATGAAAACGTCCATAATTATTTTGTAAATGTTCTTGCAAGAGGAGGGTTGCCCCAACTATTTATAGTGTTATTCTTTCAATATTTTTTATTCTCTCAATATAAGAAGAGACATGGGGATAATCGTATTTTGAGTTTCGTTGCACCTTTAATGTTCATAGCTTTAGTTGACGCAGTTATGGAAGGAGTCAACTTTCCCATAGTATTTTATACTTTTTATGGTTATTTCTTAAAAGTGGGAATAGACTAACATTTCATGAGAAGACAACTTATTTAACATTATGAGTATTGCATTTATTACAGGAATTACTGGCCAAGATGGATACTATCTATCTAAACTTTTGTTAGAAAAAGGATATGAAGTTCACGGTACTGTTAGAAGGTCATCATCAATAAATACGTCTAGAATTGACGATCTAATATCAGAATATTCTACATCTGGACAACTTAAACTACATTATTCTGACCTACTTGATTCCGCTTCATTGAATAATCTTATTGGGAATATTAAGCCGGACGAGGTTTATAATTTAGCAGCTCAATCACATGTTTCGGTTTCTTTTAAAAATCCTATTTTTACAACCCAAACTGGAACTCTAGGTTCAATATCTTTGCTTGAAGCAGTAAGACATGCGGAAAAAGAAATAAAATTTTACCAGGCTTCTTCATCAGAGATGTATGGAGGGGTTAATGAAGAATTACTAAATGAAGATTCACTTTTTTATCCAAAAAGTCCATATGCTGCTTCCAAAGTATTTGCACACAATATGACAAAAGTGTATCGAGAATCTTATGATTTATTCTGCGTAAATGGAATTTTATTTAATCATGAGTCACCATACAGAGGTGAAACATTTGTTACAAGAAAAATAACAAGAGCTGCAACAAGAATAAAATTAGGAATTCAAACAAAAGTTACTCTTGGAAATTTAGACGCCTCAAGAGACTGGGGATACGCTGGTGATTATGTGGAAGGAATGTATTTAATGATGCAACATAACAAGCCAGATGATTGGGTACTTGCAACAGGCAGGTCAATTACAGTGAAAGAGTTTGCTGAGTTAGCATTTAAAAAACTCGAACTCAACTGGGAAGAATATGTTGAAACATCTGAAAGATATTTTAGACCTAATGAAGTAGAGTTTTTATTAGGTGATTATTCAAAAGCAAAAAAACATTTGAAATGGGAACCTAAAACATCAATTGACAAACTAGTTGATTTAATGATTGAGAGTGATCTAAATTTAGCAAAACAAGAACAAGTTTTAATAAATGAAAACTTACTTAAACCTACTTGGGAAAATCCTAGCTAACTCTTTTTTCAGACAAATTATTTTGAAACCATTCATATGTTAATTTAATACCTTCTTCTAACTTGGTTTTTGATTTCCAGCCTAGTGAATTAATTAATGTGCTATCTATCAATTTTCTTGGATTTCCATCAGGTTTGGAATTATCAAACTTCAGGGACCCTTCAAATGAAAGAATTTCTTTTATTAAAGAAGCTAGTTCAAAAATTGATATTTCTTCACCACTTCCGACATTAATTAAACTACTATCAACTTTTTTATTGATTAAAAAATTTATACAATCTGCTAAGTCATCTACATATAAGAACTCTCTAAGAGGTTTGCCTGACCCCCATATCATAAATTCATCTTCGTTTCCCTCTTTTGCAATATGCATTCTATGAATAAGCCCTGGAATTACATGGCTATCTGTAAGTGAAAAATTATCATTTGGACCATAAAGGTTTGTAGGCATTAAATTAATAATTTCATGCCCATATTGTTTTGTCATTGCATCTGACATCTCTATCGCTGTTAATTTGGCCATTGCATAAGGAGAATTTGTAGGTTCTAACTTACCACTCATAAAGTAATCTTCTTTAATTGGATTCTCCGCATTTAAAGGATAGATACAGCTACTACCTAAATTAATAATTTTTATATCCGGGAATGGGATACAACTCTCAAGGAGGTTTAGATTAATTTTTAAATTTTCAAGAATAAACTCAGTTCTTTTTGTATTATTTGCATAGATTCCCCCAACTTTTGCAGCCGCATTTATAATTACGTTTGGCTTAGTAGTTGATATCAATTTACTAGTTTCTTTAAAGTCAAACAGATTCGTATCTTCTCTTGTCGAACTTACAACTTCTCCAATGTTTTCTGAAGATGATAAAACTTTCTTAACAGAGGTACCAACAAGGCCCTTGCTTCCTAAAATTAGTATTTTTTTATCCATTACCTAATCTTTATATTGATAGTAATAAAATTATATGTAATTAATTGATAAATCAGCAATAGAAAATAATTAATTTTATAATTACTTAAGTGAAGAACACATTACCTTATTTATTAAACTTACCTCCGTTTATGTTTAATGGAGTAGATATTGAAAACTATGGTTTTTATAAAAAAATAATTTTTCTCATAAAAGGAAAAATTCTTTCTTTAATAATTAATAATTCCAAAGGAAACATTTTTTGTTTTTTAATAAATTTGTTTTATAGAAAAAATAACAAAATATCTTTCGACAATGATCTTTACGTAAAAGATCTTGATGTAAACAGAATTTCCTATCCAAACAAAAGAATTCTTAGAGTTGTAAATAATTACAAATATCATTTTACAAAAATACTTGACTCATATTGTATTTATGATGTTGAACTTAAAGATGGTGACCTGCTTATTGATTGCGGTGCAAATGTTGGAGAGATTAATGTTGCATTAAAAGAGGAAAAAATATTTGTTGAGTATATAGCATTTGAACCAGATCCAATTACCTTCAACTCCTTGAAAATAAACAATCCTGAATCAATTAAGAACTTATATAATATAGGCCTATCAAATGAAAATAAAGAAGATATTCTTTATCTAGATGGTTACGGAGGAAATTCATCTCTTATTGATTTTGGCTCTAAGCATCAAATAGCTGTAAACATTAAAAGACTTGATAGTTTTGATTTTCAAAAAAGAATAAAACTCTTAAAAATTGACGCTGAGGGATTTGAACCAGAAGTTTTGGAAGGCACACAAAGCATATTAAAAAATATTGAGTATATAGCAGTCGATTTCAGTCCTGAAAGGGGAAAAGAGCAAAATTTAACAATTGTAGAAACAAATTCTTTTTTATACTTAAATGAATTTGAGCTAGTAAAATTTGGTAATTATAGAATGATTGGCTTATATAAAAATAAAGAAATTACTACATGAAAAATCTTTTATGGTTAAATGACGTAAATGAAAACATTGAAAAGTTTCTAGAAAGTCTTAAATCTGATGATAATAAATATAACTTTCGACCTTCTAAAAATGGGCTAGAAGAAAGTGGCGAAAAACTGAACCTTGGTTTTAGTTGTTATGCCTTAAAAATTTTTTTTATTACAGGGCTTTGGGACAAGTTAGATGATCAAAAGAAAAAGGAATGGGTAGACAATATAAATTCATTTCAAAAAACTCAAAAAAAATTTCCTGAAAATTCTTTTATTGATGATGAGTATGTAAAGTACTTTCATTTAGAACAAAATAAACAAATATTAAAAAACTCAGTAAAAAAGGTTTTAAATTTTTTCCCAAATTTTAAATATTTAACTAAGAATGAGCTTTTAATGAATTCAATAAGAGCTGAATCAAAACAAGCTATTTCAACTTTATATCAAGTAAATACAAGTAATCAAAAAAAGTATAAAGACTTTCCTAGCGATCCTGAAACGATAAATTTATACTTAAAATCATTAAATTGGAGCAAACCATGGTCATCAGGAGCTCAATTTGCAAGTTTATGTGTTTTTAATAAGACCCAATTAGATAATCATCAAACTTCAGTAAAGGCATTAAAGGACTTTTCAAATAAATTGGTGAATAAAGACTCAGGAGGTTACTATTTTGGCAACAGCCCGAACTCTCAAGAATTTATAAATGGAACCATGAAAATAATTACAGGGTTTGATTGGTTAGATTCACAAATACACTATCCAGAAAAACTTATAGATTATTGTTTAGATACAAATCCATCATCTGAAGGGTGTGATCTAGTTGATATAGTCTATGTTCTTTATATGTGCCAAAAACAGACAAACTATAGGAAAAGTGAAATTGTTAAATACTTGAAAGACTTAATTTCAATTATTTATTTACATTTTTTCCCAAATCTTTATGGCTTTTCATATTTTCTTAACAAATCCCAAACTCATTATTATGGTGTAAAAATCTCAAAAGGACTAAACACTCCTGACATTCATGGAACTACACTTTTAGTCTGGGCTCTATCAATGATTCTTGAGATTATTGAGTTCGAAACTTTTAAGTGGAATCCACTTAAACCTTGAAATTATTTATAACCAACAACCAAGATGTGTGGAATTTTATAGTTATACTTTTCTATCTTTATCTTGTAATCATTTAATAAACTGACATTTTTAAAACCAGAATTTTCCATCATAGATTTTATTGCTTTCCATGAATAATGATAAAAATTTCCACCAGCACCTGTATATTTTAAATAATTTTTTCTTGATGAAAATAGTCCAGTATTGAAGCTATTTGATACATCTATGATGCAAAAATTATTAGTTTTTAAATACATTTGTTCAATCGCTGTTATAGGGTCTCTTAAATGTTCTAGCAATGAACCACAAAAGGTAATATCGTAATTATCAAATTCATTTAGGTTATATATTGATCCATACTCAAAGTTACAATTAAGATCAAAAATTTTCTTTAAAAGTAAGTATTTATTTCCATTCGAAAGTTTTAATATTTCATAATCTGATTTAAGTCTGTCGAAATCATTTTGCTCACTATATTTTTTTTCATAATCACTTTTATGATTTTCCAAAACATCAAATGCAACACTCCCATCATATTTATTAATATCTACCCCTGTAACATTTTTTGCCTCAAGTTTATCTAAAAAATGATAAGTAAAAAACCCATCAGAACATCCAATATCTAATACTGACTGGTTTTTCATATTTGGTATATTTAATTCATTAATTAATTTGCGGTAATCAAAAGTGCCTTTACTAGTTACATCTTCAAAATCAACAGTATGATACCAAATCCCATTTTGAAAAATATTTTTAGTTGCTCTAATTTCATTAAGTTTCATAAAATTACCTTTTTAACAATCTTTTTAATTCTAAATAAGAAATATTTTATTTTTTTTAATTTACTCTCAAGAAAAATTATTGTCTTATATTTATATTTCCAAAAATTTGAAACAAAGTAGTTTTGTACGATCGTTATTTCCTCAATTTCTGAATTAGCTTTATTTTTCTTTATCTTTTCAATCCACCAGAGTGCGTTCAATTTATTAAAATTAAATTCTTTATTTTTAATTTCGTTTAAGCAATCTTTAAGCATTTGATAATTTATATCTTTATATGAATCAACCTGAACTATTGGTAAGTCATTAAATTCACTGAAAGTATCATGTTTTTTAGTAACTGGTATTGATCCTGAGTATAAAGTTTCCCATAACCTATGAGTATCAACACCGTTTCCCCACGGACATAGTACAAAAAGGTTTTCTTTCAAATCTTTTTCATACTCCTTAAGACTTAGCTCAGGATTTTTTGAAACAACCCAGTCAAAATCTTGAAAATATTCATATAACATACCTCTTTCTTCCCTATTTGTACTTTTACGAAAGTTCACATATAATTTTAAATTTTTATTGTCTATTTTTAAATTTTTAGGTATTTCTTTCACAAACGTTAAATTCTTTTTTGACATTTTATTAGATAGACCAAAAGGTATGGACTCTACAGATAAATTTTCTTCATCAAGGTTTAAAGAATACCATTGGGATATACAGGATGGCCTCATTTTTATTATCTTACTTGTTAATGGTTTATCAGATTGATGTGTAATTAATTTTAAATTTTTGAATTTATTTACTTTTTTTAAAATGTTAAATAGCTCTGTAACAAAATCACGATGACAATAAATCAAGTCATTTTCTTTAAGTTTAAAACTTTTTACCTTATAAGTAATTGAGTTATATATTTCATTTTTTGGAGTTTTAATCAAATGTATATTGCTTTTGTCTAGAGAGTTTAAATTTTCAATGCTTGTGTCCTCTGAAAAAATAACGTCAGAAAGTGAAGATAAAATATTTGGACTGATAAATTTTTCATTCATCTTTAAATTAGAATAATACCCATATAGTAAATAGTTATCAGCAAATTATAAATATTAAATTTAAACTAGATTGAAGCTCGTATTATTATCAGCGAAATGAGTGAATTTTGGAAAAATAAAATCCAAACTGGTTACTATGACAAAATTGTAACAGAGGGTCTTTTAAAAAAACAAGGCATTCAACCTAATTGGCATATCCAAACATTCAAGGAAATTGCAAGGTGTATGAATAATCATGATAAACACCTAGATTTTGCTTGTGGACCCGGAACATTTATTGGACTATACGGTAGTGGAAATTCAATTGGTACTGATATATCTAGAAATCAAATCGATTACGCTAATGACAAATATGCAACAAAAGGAACATTTCTCTATATTGAAGAATTTAATTACAACTCATATAAAAATAAATTTGATGTGATAACAATTCTTGGATTGATTGAATTTATAGGTGATAATGAAATAATTGATTTGCTTGATAAATTATTCACTTGTTTGAAGCCAGGTGGAAGATTAGTTTTGACAACACCAAATTATGGCGGAGGGATGATTATTTTAGAAAAGCTAATAAATCTATTAGGTAAAACAGACTACAAAAATCAGCACATTAATAGATTTAACAAAAACAGATTAAAAAAACTATTATCTCAATCTTCTTTTAATAATTCAGAGATTACAAAGTTTATGAATTTTGGTATTTTTTCATCTTTATTTAGTTTTAAAGTTGCGGAAATTTTACTTACTTTGATTGGTAGAATATTTAACGATTTCTTTGGTTTCATGTTTAAAGTTGAATTAAAAAAATAATTCTTTATAGTTTAGACTTTTCTATCTAATTAATATAAAGTAATGGAATCAACATCCTTATCGGTAGTTTTACCAACATTAAATGAGGGAAAGAATTTAGAATTTTTAGTACCATCTATAATCCGCAATCTTAAGTCATTAAGAAATTTTAAATTTGAGATAATTGTTGTTGATGATGGTTCTACTGATGAGACAGCTGAAATTCTTGACAAATTGAATTCCGAAAATTTAATAAATTTTATTCAAAGAACCAAACCTCCCTCATTACCTATGTCAATATATGAAGGAATTGAAAATGCAAAATACCAGAATGTTGCATGGTTAGATGCTGATGGATCTATGTCAGGAGATATTCTTAAAGAATTAGTCGTAAAATTAATAGAAAAAAATGAATCAGTGATTATTGGATCAAGATTTGTTGATGGTGGAGGTTATAAAGGAATAAAGGAACTTGGAAAAACCTCAATTTATTCTGCAATTAAAAATGTATATAATTCCAATGATTCAGTTCCTGGTATGATCTTTTCTACACTATTTAATCAACTTTTAAGATATATTTTAAATGTAAACGTTAAAGATATAACAAGTGGTTTTATTGTTGGAAACAAAGAATATTTTACCAAAAAGGTTTTTGATAAATCAGAATATGGTGAATATTTTATTTATTTAGTGAACGATTTACATTTAAATAACTTAGACATTATTGAACATGGTTATGTGTGCGAGACAAGAATGTATGGAGTTTCTAAAACATCTACAAACATATTGCAGTTAATAAAGAGAGGTATACCATATATTAAAGCTGCAAATAATTGTAGAAAGGCACAAAATTGAGAATTTATGATGACAACAACAAACTACTAGCAATATATGTAAAATTTGATTCATCACCTAATGAAAAAAATTTTGTTACCGATAATGAATTTGAATTTCAAGTAGCAACATTTAACTTAGATAAAAATACTGAAATATTGAGACATTATCACCCTGAGCAAAAAAGGGAGATTATGGGAACATCAGAGGTTTTAATCGTACAAGAAGGAAGTTTAACGATCGATATATATTCAGATAAAAAAGAACTGATAAAATCATTAGTTCTTGAAAAAGGTGATATGGTAAACATGATATCAGGGGGTCATGGAGTAAAAATAAATGAAAATTGTAAATTTATTGAAGTAAAGCAAGGGCCATACATTGATGAAATTGATAAAGTTAGATTTTAGAAAATAAATGATTCCAGTATTTACGCCGACAGTTACAAAAAAGGATATTCTTTTTGTGATGAAAACTATGTTAAAAAATAATATTTCAGGAACTAGCCCAGTAGTAAATCAATTTGAGCAAAATTTTTCCAATTATTTTAATAGAGATTATGGAGTTTCTTTAAGTAATGGAAGTGTAGCATTAGATGTTGCATTTAAGTTATTTGACTTTGAAGAAGGAGACGAAGTCATTTTACCTTCCTTTACAATCATTTCTTGTTTGTCCGCAGTAATAAGATCAGGTGCGACTCCTGTATTTTGTGATGTCGATTTTGATACTTGGAACATGACATTGGAAGATGTAAAAAAAGTTTACTCGAAAAAAACAAAAGCTGTATTGGCAGTGCATACATATGGATTACCTTCTGAAATTATTAAGATAAGCGATTTCTGTAAAGAGCAAAACCTTTTTCTTATAGAAGATACTGCTGAAGCACATGGAGTTACAGTTGATGGTAAAAAATGTGGATCTTTTGGAGATGTTTCAACATTTAGTTTTTATGCAAACAAACATGTAACAACTGGTGAAGGTGGAATGATTCTTACAGACTCTGAAGAATTATCAAAAAAAGCAAAAAAAATAAGAAATCTAGATTTTGATAGTAATAAAAGATTTTGGCATGAAAGTTTATTTTGGAATTATCGTTTGGGAGGTTTACAGGCAGCACTAGGCATATCTCAGTTAAGTAATTTAGGATCAACAATAGATTTTAAAATCAATCAAGGCAATTATTATTCAAATATTTTCAAGAATTTTGATGAGCTAGTTTATTTACCAAAAATTAAGCATGAAAATATTCAAAATCACTACTGGGTGTACGGTTTAGTTTTAAAAAAAGAAGGGATTAGAGAAAAAGTAACAGATAAATTATTTGAAAACAATATTGAAACAAGACCTTTTTTTTACCCTCTTCATTTACAGCCAGCTCTCCCTGAAAAATTTAAGTCAAATTTCGATTTAAGCAAATCAGAGTATATCGGAAATAATGGATTTTATATTCCAATGGGAAAACATATATCGAAAACTTTACAAAAAAAGATTGCAAATTCTGTTGTTGAAGCAATTTCTAAATTTACTTAATAAAATTAATTATTTTTTCAATTATTAAATTTTGATCACTTATCTCTAATTCTGGATAACTTGGAAGACATAAACCTGATTGATAAATTTGTAAGGCATTTCTATAAGTATTTTTCTTTTTACTGAGATATGGTTTTTGTAAAGGTAATGGTAAAAATACCCTTCTTGTCTCAATTTTATTTTTATATAGGTATTTTTGGAGTTTTGATACATCTATATTCTTATTAAAAATACAAACTGTAAGCCAATATGAATGTAAAATATTTTCATTAGTTTCCTGAAACTTTACTCCATATTCAGTTAAATTGTCTTTATAATTGTTGAAAATTTTTGTTTTTAATTTTCTATGCCTTTTTATTTTATCTATTTGATTAAATCCTAATGCAGCTGACATAGCTGAAATTCTATAGTTATACCCAACAATATCATGTGTATAGTCGGTTCCTTTTTTCAAGCCCTGAGCTCTTAACTTTCTGCTAAGGTCATAAATTTTCTTATTGTTTGTAAGAATCGCTCCACCTTCTCCGGTAGTGATTATTTTGTTTGGAAAAAAACTTAATATTCCTACATCTTTATAGCTTACAGAATGTTTTTTATTAAACTCAGACCCAAGAGCTTCAGCTGCATCGTGGATAACTTTAAGATTATATTTGTTTCCAATATTTTTTATCTGGCTAAGATCAGGAACTCCTCCATATAAGTGTACTGGTAAAATCGCTTTTGTTTTTTTTGTAATATTTTTTTCAATTTTCGAAGTATCAATTTGAAAATCATCTAAATTAATATCACAAAATACAGGCTTTGCACCTATATAATTCACTGCATTAGCTGTAGCAATATAAGTCAAAGATGGAAGAATTACTTCATCACCTTTTTTAATATCTGATGATAAAAGTGATAAATGTAAAGCCGTAGTCCCACTTGAAGTAACAGTACAGTATTTTGTTTGACAAAAATTTTTTAACTTATTTTCAAATTTTTCAACAATAGGAGAATTTCCCGAAATCCATCCGTCATTAAGGGTCTTATTTACTAATTCAATATCTTCTTTGTATAATTTGGGTTCATAGAGTTTTATCATAATCTAAACTTAATAAACCATTATATACTGTTAAAAATATGAAAAAATCAATAATAATTTCATATAATTATCCTCCAGTTGTTGGGGGTATAGAAACTTACGCGTTTGAACTCATATCATTTTTTAAAAAGAATTATTCAAATGAATATGACTTTATTTTTAATGAAACTCAAAAACCAGTTACGGGCATTTTGAGAGCAATGAGTTTTATGATTTTTATAATTAAGACTATTTTTACAATTAGTAAAAAAAAATATAAAACAATTCATCTAACCAACTTTAACTTATGGTTTATTGGATACTTTTATTCTTTATTTAATAAAGAAACAAAAGTAATTTTAAACCTGTGGGGTTTAGAGCTTGTTTACTCTGGCAAAAAAGGCTTTTTGCCAAGTGTTTACAACTTTTTTCTACCAGTAAATTTTATAATAAACCAAAACTCATTCAAATTTATGATTTCCAGTCTTGCATCTAAAGATTTAGCAATTAAAAATGGTTTTAATGAAAATAAATTGTTTTATATTCCTTTAGGTACAAATTCATATGATGTACCAGCAAAAAGCACTAACAACGAAGAGTATATATTTTTCTCTGGAAGAATTACACCAAGAAAAGGTTTATCGTGGTTTGTAGAAAATGTTCTTTGTGAATTTCCTGATCTAAAGTTAAAATTTTCAGGCCCAATTGTTGATAAAAAAGAATTTGATAAGATTATTTCATCTAATCAAGTCGAGTATATGGGTGTAGTCAGCGAGGAAGAACTAGTAAGCCTAAGGTATAATTCATCAGTAGTAATTATTCCAAATACAAAAGACATAAAGAATCCCGACTTTGAAGCATTTTGTTTTGTAACAATCGAATCGGTTGCATCAAGGTCAATAGTTTTAGCCTCAAATTATCAAGGATTAACAGACTCTTTATTAAATGGAAAACTAGGATTTCTTGCAGAGCCCTCTGATAAAAAATCATGGATTCTTCAATTAGAAAGAATTCTTAAAATAAAAAATAGTGAAAAACAAAAGATAATCGAAGAAAGATTAGATTTATTAGAGAAAACATTTATATGGGAAAAAATATTTACCGAAACCTATAATCTTCATGATGAGTGAAATTAAATTTTTAAACAAACTTCTTAATAATAAATTTCTAAAAATTGTAAATGTTATTTTATCAATTATCGCAATAGTCTATTTATTCAACATAATTAATGAAGCAAAGATTAACATAGGCATTTCTAGTTTCATAAATATGGTCTATGTATTTCCTTTATTTTTAGTATCAAATTATTTAATCGCAAATGGTATATCAAAACTATCTATTGAAGAGCATAGAAAGACAATCCGAGCCTCATGGTTTGCATCTATGTTGGGTAAGTATATACCTTTTAAAATAGGTATACCCTTACTTAGATTTGGAAATATAAAACAAAATATAAGATCTTATAGTAATTCAAAGGTTCTTCGAGATCTCGTTATAGAACAGATTACTATCCTTTTAATGGCTTTAATGGTTGGGTCAATTTATTTTATTACAAATCAACAATTTCAGTTTATATTGCTTTTAATTATTTTTATTTTAAGTTCGATAAGTTTAAAAATTACAAAAGTTGATAGATTTTTATTTTTATCAAATACTCTCTTATCTCAAATATTTATTGTTGTTGGGATTTATTTCTTTATTACTTTAAGTTATCAACAAGCAAACTTAACCCTAGTCTTAGGGTACATATTTTCAGCATCCATATCTTTGGTATTTATTGGTTCACCTGCTGGTATTGGTATTAGAGAATATATAGCAGTACTTTTATTTTCAAATAATTTTAATCAAAGCTTTATTCTTGAACTAATAATAAGTTTAAGAATACTAACCATATTTATGGATTTATTTTCTTATTTAGGATATTTGATCTATAAAAAAATCAATTCTTAGTAATAATTTTTGAATTTAAGAAGTATAAAAATAAAATTAAAAAAATTATTGATAAATTAATTTTTATATATGACAATTTTTCTAAACTATCCAATAGCAGAAGAAAATCTTCGTTAGCTACAGGTAAATTTAAGTTTTCTAGAAAATTAATAAATGATATTTTTCCAAACAAGGATATTATACATTTGAAAATTATTGCTCCAAAAAAACTTGTAGAAACAATTTTTAAATAACTTTCTAAATTAGCAATTGATAAAATAAAACCACTCAAATATTTTGGTTGTGTAAATCTAACATTATTTCCAAATATATTTTCATTTTCAACTATTGACAATTGTGTAAGGGTTGTTGTCTCAAAAAATATTGTTGAAGTAAACGAAAATAGACAAAGGACTATGAAAACTCTTTTGATAAAAATATTTTTGAATATGTCATTTTTAAATATTAAATATATTGAGAGAGGTAAAGTTGCATAAATATATCTGAAACCATATGATGATGCTGTTGATCCCCATAAAATTATGATTCCATAAATACTTAAAAATGAAATCAACGATACCAGGTTTGTTATTTTTTTATTTTCTTTATTTGTAATCAAATCATAAGTTAAATAGCAAATAGCAAAAAAAACAGGGGGATTGAACCAAAAAATACCGAACTCTTGAGAAAAATTAATTTTTAAAAAGTCAGATAAATATACAATTAATTCTTGAAAATTAATGGATGAAATTGTATTTTCTACTCCAATATTTCCATAAATTTTTTGAGGATCAATTGTATATATCCCATAAACTTGTTTTGAAAACCACAAAAATAGACCAGAACTTAAAATACTCGATACTATAAAATGCTTAGATCTTAGAAGTTTGAATTTAGATTGATTTTCGTAATATGAAATGATGAAAGGTATAAATACTATAAAATAATTTACCCATCTAACTAAAAAACTCAGCATTATTGATAATGGTATTAAAAATGCAAATATTTGATTGTTTGTATTGTAGAATTTTTTACTAGTATATAAAACTAATGAAATTGTAAAAAGTTCATAAATATGAGTCATTGAATATCTTTCAAAAGCATAATATGTGATCCCAGATCCAAAAACTGCGATTATTATTAATAAATTATTTTTATTTTCTAATATTTTACAAAGTAAAAGAATCGATATAAATAAATAAAAGATAGATGAAAAAGAATAAAAAAGAATTTCAAAATTATATAAATTTTCAAAACGATTAAATTCTGAAAGCCAATTATTAATTTGGGCACCCATGAGCAGAAAAGGAGAAGCTAGTAATCCGGATCCTAAAAATCCAGTCGGAGCAATTTTTCCATTTTGATTATATCGCTTATTTTCAATTCCTTTCATTTGATTCTTGTAGTCAAAATCAAAGTCATTAGCTAGTGTGTCTGCATGCATGAAATAATCATGGTCATCACCACAGCAATTAATTCCATCTACGAATCTATAGTCAATTTTTAATGCGACAAGTAGCATTATGAACATTCCAAATATTAATAATCTATTTTTAGTCAATTAATGTCCTGAAAAAATATTTTTGAAATTTTGTTTTCTATTCTTTGTGAAATTGTTGCAAGAAAAGTAAACAATAAAAAGAAAATAATAAATAAAATAAACCAACTGCTTTGTGGCCCATCTACTTCAAAGTATCTAATTGAAAAAAATTTATTTAGTGAGAAAAAGGATATAACTAAAAATATTGTTGATGATATATCTAAGATTGAAGAAAATTGATATTCTGAAAATTTCATTTTAATTTTAATTTTTGAAAAATAATTTACTGTCGTAAAGCTAATTAGTTTTATAAACATATTAATTGGTCTTAGATAGCTTTTCTCACTTCCATAGGTAACAACATTTTTGAACTGACCTATCTTGAACTGATTGATATTGTTTAGTTGGCACAATTTGTTTGCTATGAAGAAAGGATATCCATATTTATAAAATTTTTTTGGAAATTTAATCATTAAAGATGCTTTTTTTGACATAGCAATAAGTCCGTTTAGAGGATCATTCAAACTCCAATTTCCTGAACAAATTTTAATTAATAACGATGCTAAAGCATTGCCAAAATATCTTATGAATGGTATTTTCCCAATAATGCCACCACTCCAAAATCTATCACACTTTATATAGTCAAAATGCTTATTCTCTAGAATTTTTTTTATATTGATCACATCATCTTTTTTAAACTGATTATCACCGTCAATTTTTATTAGATAATTCGAATCCAATTTTAGAAATTCATTAATACCTGATTCAAAAGCCATTCCAGCACCTTTGTTAGATTCATGTTCTAAGATTTTTAAATTTTCATAATGAAAAGAATTAATTATTTCTGATGTTCCGTCTGTGCTTCCATCATTAACCAAAATAATCTGTTGAAATTCATCAATATATGAATCAATCGTTGTTTTTATATTATTTTCTTCATTAAAAGCCAAGACAATTAATGTAATCATGATGTTTATAGTAGTAATTTAATTTTAAGAGGTTGTAATTCATTTTTTAATTAAACTTTAAAATTATGGGAAACAGGTTTAGAAATTATTTAATTTTAAGAAAAATTCACAAATATTTTTTGAACTTTATCTATGGAATAACATCAGTAATAAAACTACAGAAAATAATTACCCCTAAATCTAAAATTTTTAGAATGATTTATTTCTTTTTTTTAAAGGAGAATTTGATTTTTTATATCAGCTTCGATGATTTAAAATTTTATATCAATTCAAGTGATAAAGTTAATTCAAGAAAAATTTATTCAAATTTAAAATTTCCCCAATTTGATGAATTTTTAAGAGCTTATGAAATATTACAGAATATCAATTACAAAACAGAAACATTAGTCGACATAGGTGCTCATTATGGAAATATTTCTGTGCCTGCGATTAAAAAAAAGTTATTTGATCATGCAGTCGCTGTTGAACCTGTAAATGATAATTTTAATATTCTTGAGAAAAATGTAAAGATAAATGATGTTGCTGACAAAATAAGAACCTTCAATCTTTTCATTGGTGATGGTGATGATAAAACAGAAATTTATACTTTTAATAACAATCCAGCTGCCTCGCTAAAAGTTGAAGATCCAAATTTTTTAGAAAAATATTCAAAGACATATAATCTGAAAAACTCAAAAAAAATTATTGTTGATCAAAAAAAACTTGATGATATTTTATTAGATAAAACATTAGAAAATACTTTTATCTGGTCTTATTGCCAGGGCGATGATATAAATATTATTTCATCTTCAAAAAAAGTTAAAAAATCTAAGATACCTTTCTCAATACCAGTTTCAAGCTATTTGTTAAACAAAAACAAATATGACATTGAAAAGTTTATAAGTGAGTTAATTGATGAGAATTATGTAAAATTTTATGATCTTAGCGAAAAAATGCCAAAGTCCTACGACCTAAATACAACCAGTTTCTTGAACCTATATAAAAAGTACGGAATATCTGGTGGCTTCACTAACGTTTTATTTGTTTGATTTATTTTCCGTAAATGAAAGATAAATAATCGAAATAATTGAACAAATAAGAAATAAAAAGTTAAAAATTGGTAATAATCTAAGTTCTTTAAATAAAGGATTGTCTACTTTATAACCTTTATCTAATAAATCTCGGCACTCTTCTTTTGAAGTAGCTTTATATTCGTTTAATTCAGGATCAATTAAATTAATTGAATTCTTAATACTCAAATTTTCTTCTACTAAATTATCTTCTCCCATAATCTGAGCATCGTTAGAAGCAATATTATAATCACAAAATTTTTTAGTCTTATTAAAACAGTCAGAAGTTGCTAAATCACCTTTAAAAACTGAGATTATTGAACAGAATGGAGATATTTGAATTTTTTCTTCAAGATAAAAATCAATTTTATCTTGATTGGTTTTTGGAAAACCTAGTACGGTGAAAAATAAAATTGGAAGAAACGTTAATAAAAGTAGTTTTCTAGCGTTTATTTTTTTAAATATTGATGATAAGAGAAATATTATTGAAACACCAATTAAAAAACTATAGTAATTTGTTTTAAGTGTATCTCCTACTAATGGATCAAAATGATTGAATGGTATTCCAAAAGCGCTTAGAAATACAATAAATATTCCAATTATGGGGCTGAGATAAAAAGCAATTTTTGTTTTGTCTTTTATCGAATAATATAAACCAAAACCATACAATAAGATAGAAAAAATTATTGATAAATAGTTTACAACATATGTTCCAAATTTAAACCCATCTGAATCCTCTAAATTCATGAATGGTAAATTAGGTCTTTCATAGTAAAAAAGATGCTCGTCATAATCGATGAATATATTGAAATAATCTCCGTATGTATCAAGTAGCGTAATTCCAACTGCTGAATTATTGTGATATGGAAATATTGGGAAATAATAAAAATCCCATTTATTGATATTCGTATAAAAACTTAAAGGTGCTTTGTTATTATAGTTTTCTTCACCAGTCAGATTGTGTTCAAAAACGTTATATGAGTTAATATTTTGATTTTCAATGAGCATAATTGAAAATGCAAATACCAAGATTAGGAAACATATCAAATGTCTTTTAAAATTAAATTTTAAATTTTTGTTGTATTTTAGCAGTAAGATCAACCCAACCATCGCTGTAACGGATCCTTTAATATTTAAAGATATAACTAAAGGAAAAAGACATAAAAAAAAGTTTTTATAACTTGGAGATTCAAAATATTTTTCAAGTCCAAGCAGTATCCATGGTATTAATGAAAATGCTAAAATTTCAGGCTTAAGAATTGACCTCATTATAAATATCGGCATTATAAAATTTAAAGCTGTAAAACTAATAAAGATTGTAGAATTTGAATACTTGTATCTCTTTAGTAAAAAGTAAAAACCATATAGCCCAATAAGGTAAATCAAAAAATTTCCGAATTGTATATTAGAATTCATCGCATTTTGGATATTTAAGTTCGAAATATTTTCTCTTCTAATAAAAGTCATAAAAGAAATTAAATAATAGTAAATTATTCCTTGTCCAGTGTGTGTATTTTCAGATTTATTTTCAAAATATTCAATATATTTTATGTATTTTCCATAATCTACACCATTCGGAGTGTAAAAGTACAACTCACCAATAATAAAAGTTAATATAGTAGTGACACAAAATATTATTAAATAAAATAAAGATGAATCGAATTTTTTAAATTTTAAATTATTTTTCATACTGAAGAATTGAATTTATAAAATGATCTTAAAAGATAATTTATCAACTTAAAACCATCCTTAAATCTTTTTATTTGAGTTTTTCCATATGTCCTTGCTCTATAGTGTATCGGAACTTCTAAAATTTTTTCTCCAACAAATGCAGATGAGAACAGTAAGTCAAAATCACAAAATGGATCCACAGTTTTTACAGTAGACTGCCATAGTAATATTTTTTCATATAAATCTCTCTTAAATACTTTTGTTCCACAAAGTGAATCAGTTAATGGAAGTCTTATAATTAATGTAATAACAAATTGAAAAATTCTATTTCCTAAATTGTTTAGAAATCTCATTGAGCCTTTTTCCATGGCATAAACAAGTCTTGTTCCATTTACAAAATCTGCTTTATTTGTTTCGATAAGTTCAAAAAAATCTGGCAGACTTTCTGGGTCTACACTGATATCCGCATCAAGAATTGCAATTACTTCGTTTTGAGACTGTTCTATTGCCTCCCATACAGCATTGGCTTTGCCATTTTTTGTTTGAACTATAACTTTAATATTTAAATGATCAGAAGTTAAAGACCTAGCAACTTCCAATGTTTTATCTTTGGATTTACCACAACTTATTATTACTTCAGTATCGTTGTCAAGATTTGGGATTCTACTTATTAAATCACTTAGATTTCCTTCTTCGTTTTTTGCCGGGATAATGATTGTTTTACTCATTGAAGTTTTATTAATTTGAGGATTAGTCTTTCTAATTATTATGTATGTTCTAATTCCAAAATTTAAAAAATAAAATAAAATTTCAAAGATCTTATTTAATATGTTTCCTACTAAGAAAAGCTTAAATGGAAAGTATTGCCTAGATTTCTTACTAGCTATTTCTAATTCTGTACCCGAGAGGATTGTTTCAAACTTATTAAGGTGAATATAAGATCTGTTTTCAGACTTTTTCTTTATGTTTAATGATTCTAAAAATATCAAGAACCAATTCCACACTGGATTTATTGAAGAAATAAGTATTCTTCCATTTTCATTAGTTTTCTTTTTTAACGTATTTAAAATGCTGAACATATCATCACTAAGTTCAAAAACATCAGATAAAACAATTAGATCATATCTTTCTGAACCGTTAGAAAATTGTTCTTCAAAATTTTTCTTAAGATCAATAAACATCAATTTTAAATTTTCACTTTCCTCAAAAAAGAAGTCAGAATTTATATTTGATATAATTAGGGTTTTTCTTCCTTCATAAACATGTTTTTTAATTTCATTAATATGTCTTTTGTAAAATTGTTTAGATGATATTAGCGCCATAACGAATAGTTTAATACATAAAGTGATTTGAAAATTAGTAAATGATTAGCTTATGGTTTCTTAAAAAATATTGACACATCTCTATATGGGTCATTGTAAAAGTTTAAATATTCATTGTTTTGATAAGTTAATGATTCAATTTGAATATAATTTTTGTTCCAATCACTTATTGCACAATTGTAAAACTTATTCTGAACGACCTCACCCATTTCTATTCTTCTCCCAGAGCACAAGATTACATCTGGACCTTCTAGAATTAATTTATTAACTTCATCTTCCCTAATTTTATTATTTTTTATAAGTGTGTTTGAGATATAAGGTTCAAAATGATTTGATGGATGGATAATATATGAAAAGTTACTTTTATCAAGATAATGAAGCACAGCTACATAATCTAATGCTAAAACCGTAAACTTATCATCAAAATTTTTTTGGATCATTTGCGATGCTTGATAAATAGGATAATTTTCAAGATGAGAATCTACATTTAAAAAATTGTTAAATGAAGCGTTAAAACTTTTCAAATTTAGAATCACACTAGATAAAGAAATAATTATTAAAAAAGCAATTTTTACTTCTTTGCCGTTGATGGCGGTTGGTAAAAGTGAAAAAAAGAAAATTAGAAAAAACAAATGATGATAGTAGTTATGTGAACCGATAAAATAAAAAAGCAATGATGTAACAATATTTAATAAAATAAACAAATTGTTTGGGTTATCAAAATTTTTAAATTTGTTGGAAATGCTATCTAGGAAAATTACTGAAATCAAAAAAATTATTCCAACAAATAAGTGTATGTCCTGATTAAAAAAAGATCTTAAGAAAACAACGAGCTCTTTAACAGATGAAAGGGAGGCACTTGTATATCCCAGAGGTATATCAATAAATGTACCAATATATATTCCTATAAGATCATTATAAAAATACACTCCTAAAAAAAATATATGGGGTATTACTAAACCACCCAAAATATAAATCAGATTTTTTCTAATAAATTCAATATCATGAACATAGAAATAATAGATCATAAAACTAAAAACAAATAAAATCGTTCCTTGATTAATCAATGTACTTATTGATAAAGAGATAAAAACAGCAAATAAATTTATTCTATTTAGTCGATTTCTAATTGTGATGTAGCTTGATAAACCTAGAAAAATTAATGAATATAATTCAGAGTACTCACTCATTGCCCATGGCTGACTCATCAATAAAATGAAAAATAAAGCTGAACAAAAAGAAATAATTAAATTATTTTTTGTTATAAATTTACATATCGTAAAAATAAAAATACTTAAGATGAAAAGCAGCAAATCATTAGCAATTTTAAAGAACACAAAATTGCTTAAAGATAATTTGTAAATAATATTGTACAAATAAAATAAGATAGGACCTTTAGACTCCCATTGATTTTCTAAAGGTAAAAATCCTCTGTCAATTTCTGAGGACATCACAAGATATGAATGAATATCCCAGTCTAAGGTCTCATACTGCAAGGCAACATTTTGTGTAATTAAACAAGTTGTAAACAAGAAAAAATACAATAGCTTTGAAAGATTTAATTTATTATTAAAAAAATTTAATTTTTCAAAATTATCATTTTGATAAAAAAACCATACTGAAATTAAAATAGTAACAAATGTAATTAATGATATTTTTTTATTAAAAGACAGTAAATTATTTAAAAGGACTGGCAAAATTAAAATCAACAAAGTTATTTTTTTATTAACAATCATAAAGATAAATCCAGTTTAATTTACATAACTTTTATTCGAAAATTTTTATTTGAATACCTGTTCATGACAATATGATTATAACTATTTTATTTTATGTATAATCTTGTAGATAATATGAAAAACTCTTTCAGATTTATTGCAATAGCTTTATTAAATTATCTAGTAATTTTTATGAGCAAAGATATCAATGTTGAACAGCTACTTAAAGATATTGAGTTGGTATTCAATCTTGATTTAATCAATACAAATACAGTTTATTTATTTATTACAATTTCAGCTTCTATATTGACAATCTTAATGATTTACTTTTTGAACCCTTTCATTGAGGTATATCTTATGTATTATCTAAGATTTAGTTTTTATTTTCTTATAAATCTCGTATCTGTCTCAACAATTTACATTGTTTACAGAATTTATGGGTATTCAAGACTTTGGTTATTGATATACTTATTCTTAAGTTCAGCAGCTATGTATATTTCTGATAAAAAAATTAATTTTCAAACTAAAATTCTAAGAAGAAAGTAGGGAATATTATGGGCAATTTTGATTATCAAAAACTACCAAGTGGATATCCCGATCAGAGTATCCAAAAAGGTTTAAAAAAAGGTCGAGGGTTTCAGGCTAATTGGCATGATGTAATTTATAAAAAAGTAAGATCTTTTATTGAACCAAATAATTCACATTTAGATTGGGCTTGTGGTCCAGGGATATTCATTGGCAACTATTGTGACAATAATTCAATAGGAATAGATATTTCTGAAGTCCAAATAGAATACGCAAAAAAAAATTATGGTAACAATGGAACGTATATTGTGAAAGATGGAAATAATTTAGATTCCTTTGATCACAACTCATTTGATATTGTTACGATGCTTGATTTCATTGAGCACATTGAAGACGATGAAGCTATTGGTATGCTTAACAATATTTATAATTTTTTGAAACCAGGTGCCAAGCTAATTCTTACAACACCAAATTACCGAAGTCTTTATACGATTTTAGAGATGATTGTAAATGTAGTTGGACCAGTAAGTTTCAAAGAACAACATATAAATAAATTTAATGCGAGGAGACTTAATGAACTTTTAAAGACATCAAAATTTCAGTATGTGAAAGTAGATAAATTTTTAAACTTTAGTTGTTTCCTTTCTATTTTTAGCGTCTCACTTGCACAAAAACTAGAAAATATAATTGATAAAATATTTTATGGTTTTTTTGGATATGTACTTGTTGCCGAATTAAAAAAGTAAAACTTGAAGAACATACTCATTATTTCAAACAATGATGACATTTGGCTTAAACCCGCATGGTTAAGTGTTTTTAAAAATAAAAATAAAAATAAAGATTTAAATTTTCAAAAAATTATATTTGTTCCAAATAAATTAGTAAATAAAAACTTTTTTCAAACTAATCTTTATTATTTTTCAATATTTGGAATATTTGATTTTGTAAAACTATTACTATTTGCAATAGTAAAAAAAATACAAAAAAATTTTTCTCAAAGTAAAAAGATCGAAGATTATATCAAAACAGAAAATTATAAATTTCTTGATATTGCAAAACTTAAAAAAGAAATTGAATTGATTAAGCCAGATATAATTTTTATTACTTGCAGCTATGTTATCCCAGATGAACTATTAGACACAAATAAAAATTCGATATGGATAAATAAGCACGCATCATTTTTACCACTTACTAAAGGACTTTTTCCTTTTATATGGAATGTTATAAATAACAGAAATCAAGGAATTTCTTTTCACGAAGTTACTAAAAAAATAGATTCTGGAAAAATCATCTATCAGGAGGAAATTTTAGAAAAACAAAGTATGGTTGCTTTTTATAAAGAAATATATTTTTCATTTGAAAGATACTTTTATAGCTTTATTTATAATTTAGAAAAAAATATTGAAATTGATAATGATGGTGGTGATTATTTTTCTTTACCAAATAAAAAAGACCTTAAATCTTTTAAAAACAAGGGCGGAAAGATAATTTCATTTCGGGATATTTATGAATAATAAAGTAGCTTGTGTAAGTTTAAATTTTGATTCAATAGGTCACGCAATAGGAAAAAGCCCAATGGTGGACGATCCAACATTCTCCATTGTCTTTAATAGAATTAGGGAAATATTAGATAAGTACAATATAAAAATCTCAATTTTTGTAATTGGTAAAGATTTAGAAGATCACAAAAATTCAAATGCTGTAAAAAGCTGGCATAATGATGGACACGAAATTGGAAACCACAGCTATACACACCCTTTAAATTTTTCCTCATTATCAAAAGAAGAAATTTACGATGAAATAAAAAAAACTGACGAAATTATATTTAATACTATCGGAAAAAAACCAGTAGGTTTTATAGCACCAGGCTGGAATTCATCAAAAAAAGTTCTTCATTCATTGATGAAACTTAATTATAAATATGATCATTCACTTTTTTCATCGCCCATACTTTTACTTGGGTTGTTCAAACTTTTTTACAACTATCTAAAAGTAAGAATTGTTGAGAAATCTCCTCCAAAAACTTATAAACTAAGACACATTTTTAATCGAAGAGACTTTATTCATATGTTTTTTGGAAGAACAAAGCCGTTTCAGTCAAAAAAGTCATACACTATATCTAATAATGAGCCTGATAGTATTAAAATTTTTCCAATTCCCAGTTCATATAGATTGTCTTACTGGTTGACACTTGAGTATGTGTTTCCAAAAAAAATAACAGAATTTATTTTTAATTTAAATACGTCTAAAAAAAATTTTTTTTACATACTTATGCATCCTGCAGATTTTATTACAGAGGAGGATCTAAAAAATATTGATGGTACTCAGGCTTTTGAAAGAATAAATATAAGTTTGGATAAAAAACTTCAAGTTTTTGAAAACAGAATTAAACAACTTTTAGAAATGGGATATACTTTCAAAACGTTTGACCAACTCATATAGATATTTATATCTAGAATAAATGTTAGTGAACGAATTAAAATCAATAACTATTTGTGTTCCTTTATTTAATGAAGAAGAACTCGTCTATGAGCTGTTTGAAAATTTAGAAAACTTATATTCAAAAATCTCTGATCAATATATAGTTAATTTTCTTTTAATAGATGATGGGAGTGAAGACAGTACTTTTACAGAATTAAAAAAATACTTTAATAACTTATCTTATTACAGGATAATTAGACACGGTACAAATCTGAATCTTGGAGGTTTCTTAAAGACTTCAATTGATAATGTAAACACAGATTTTATTGGGTTTTTAGATAGTGATAGTACATTTGATCCACTACTTATTGATCCGATGTTAGATATTATTAAAAATAATTTTGATATTGTTAGTGCATCTCCTTATCATCCAAAAGGAAAAACGGAGGGTGTAGGTGCTATAAGAAAACTTATTAGTAAAACAGCAAATGGTATTTATAGTTTTATTCTCAAAGAGGATATTTACACGTTTACTTCTTTGTTAAAAATTTACAGATTAGAAAATGTTAAAAATATCAAAATAGAAACATATGGATTTGTTTCAGTAACTGAGTTGTATGTAAAGTCAATAATCAATGGTGCAAGTTACTATGATTTCCCTTGTGCCCTAACTACTAGAAGAACAGGGTCTTCTAAAATCAGATTTTTAAGAACAATATTTGAACATTTAAAATTTATGATCAGACTTGTAATTAATAATTTGAAATAAACATATTTATTTAGATACTTACAACTATCATTCTTTTATATGTTGAGTTTTCAAAAAAAATCAACTGAAATAATCATTTATTCTTTATCTTTCATACTTTTAATTTTTGTTTTTCAATTTTCAAGTCCTAGTATTTTAAATCAAGATCTTACAAAAAACCTTGATGAATTTGAGCAATGTAAAATTTCAGTAAATAAATTTGAAAATTATCCAGAAATTAAAAAATTGGAAATTAAAAATTTATATGTACCTATAAGCATTACAAGTGAGATATCAAATATAAAGTGTATTGGGAAAGTTAAAACTTTTGAAATTCAGGATCAAGTTATTTATATAGAATCTTTTCAAAGTAATAGATTTTATAATCTTTTTCAAGGAGTCATAAATCTAGGATTTTTGTTTACAGCTTATTTATTTAAATTTAATAAAAAAAGTTTGTTTATATTATTTTTAATTGCATCGACAACACTTTTTCAATACATTTTTATTTTTCAAAATTCTTTACAGCTAATTAATTTTTTCTCAGTTATATCCCCATTTTTGATTTATTTTCTTTACTTTCATTATCTAAAAGAGCAAATCCTGAAAGATAAATTGTTTAGCTTTTCTTTATCTGTATTAATTTATTCTCTTTTTTGGGAATACCAATATTTCACAAACTTATTAATTCTTTTTGTACTAATTTATTTAAATAAAATTTACACTAAAAATCTGAACCAAAATGAAACAACATTTGTAATGTTTGTACCTTTAGTTTTCTATTTTTTAAGATTTGTATCAAATTTATCTGAGTATTTTAATTCATTAAATAGAAGATTGTCTGCAAATATTTATGAATCAGATTTAAGATTTTTAGATCTTCAAAATCCTATAAATGCGATTAATTGTAACGTTTACAAATTTAATTCTTCTCTCGAATTTCCGTTACCACAAAGATATAATTTTTCTAATAATATTTTTCACTCATGCCCATATGAAACTTTTTATGGACCAATTATCGATAACTTCCTAAGAATAAAGATAAGTAATATATATTTTGTTGGTGTTTTAATTACTGGAATATGTTTCTTGATTATTGGTAAATTTTATTACAATCAAGTTAAATTAAATAACGAGAGCTCTTTCTTTTTGTTTTTATTAGCTATAGGGCCACCGACTAATTTTTTATTAGAAAGAATGAATTTAGATATATTAATATTCATCACTCTTTATCTATGTTTAAAAAATTACAAGAACAATACAAATATCACATCGTTTTTTCTAGGATTACTTGTTTTTATAAAGTATTACACAGTAGTAGTTTTTGGAGCAATACTCATTATTTTATGGAATGTGAAAGATAAAGTAAGATTTTTAACTTCTGGTACATATTTTATAATTACTCTTGTCTTCTTTTATATTTTTCATTTTCAAGGCAATAATAAAGTTCTTGGTATTGATCTAAATAATACAAAGTCAATAGAAAACACGATAGACTATGAATTAATTCTTGGAGGCTGGATGGATGGTCTAACAATGTCTTTTGGCAACCTTGCACATTCTCGAAATATAAATGAAGTATTTCAACTCAACAATCTGGGACTTATTTATGTATCAATGACATTAATTTTGCTAGGTTTTGTTTATTTAACCTATGTAAAAAACAAAAATCTCAGTCTTGTTTCAGATGAAAATTCATATTTAAATTTTTCAATAATAACAATATTTATTTTTGTGGGTTTATATTCAAATTATGATTATCGATTGCCAATATTGATTCTCATATATAGATATATATTTGAGTCAAATGACAGAATTTTTAAATACTCCATATTAATTTTCTATGTTACTTCAGTTTCTAATTTTTTAATTTTCGGAGACATAAATAGCACTACTGATTTAATTTTTAAAATAGTAAATACAGGAATTGTTTTATTAAATATATTTACTTTTGTATATATATTCTCCTTTTTAAGTGCAACAATATTAAAGCATTTAAGGAAATCTCTAGAAAACAACTTGTTAAGATAAAATAAGTTTAATTCTTTATAATATGAAATATGTATTTAGTTTGTTTTGGAACAAGACCTGAATTAATTAAACAAATTCCAATCATTCAAAAATTTAAAGAAAAAAAAGTACCTTTTAAAACTCTATTTTCAGGTCAACATTTAAATTTAATAAAACAATTTTTAACTTATATAGAAGAACCTGATTATGTATTAACTAATGTTATGAAAAAAGGACAAAGCCTAAATGAGCTTGTTGGTAAGATGCTTCAAAAATCTCAAAAAGTACTGAATGAAAATGATTTTAAAATAATTGTTCAAGGAGACTCTTCAACATCTTTTGCAATGGCACTTAGCGGTTTTCAAAATAAAAACAAGATAATACATGTTGAGGCGGGTTTGAGAACTTATGATAAAAATAGTCCTTTTCCAGAAGAAATAAATAGAGTTTCGATATCTAACATTGCTGATGTTCATCTATGCCCTACAGAGCAATCAGTGATTAATTTGAACAAAGAAGGAATTAGAAACAATGTATATTTAACTGGAAATACAATTGTTGATAGCTATAAATTTTTTTCAAAGCAGACACTTCCAAGTTCTAAAATTGGAAAATTTATATCAGATAACAAAAAATTCGTTATCTGTACTCTTCATAGAAGAGAAAACAGAGAAAAATTTACTTACTTTTGGAAACAGCTTAATGAGATAACTGAACAATTTCCTAAATATAAGATTTTATACTTGAAGCATCCATCGGTTGATAATTCAGAAGAAAACTTGAATAAACAAATTACTATTATGAATCCTGTCTCATATATTGATATGGTCCATCTTATAGATAGCTCAAGTGGAATCATTTCTGACAGCGGGGGTATACAAGAAGAAGTAGTTTCCGCTAAGAAAAAAATATTAATTTGTAGAAATACAACTGAAAGGCCCGAGACCATTAAAAGCGGTTACGGAAAGTTAGTTAATGATGAAATAACATCTAATTTTAATTTTTTAAATAAAAATGTAAAACCAATTTCAAAAAATCCTTTTGGTTCAGATGTTAGTGAAAAAATATTTAAAATTTTGAATAGTGAATTTCAAATTTAAAAATGTTAGTTTTAAAAAATTTAGATATTAAAAAACTTATTCTTTTATTATTTGTACTTTTAATCCCTCTACATTTCATTTTTTTTATTTTTTATTCACAAATTTTTGCTGAAACAAACTACCTTGATACAAAAAGCAATGTAGAAGATTGTACTGTTTCTCTTACAGCAATTAACAATGAAAGTACTGATTTAGATTTCGATATTAAATATGTCGATAGTTACGTCTTTCCAGAAATATCAAATATTTACTGTTTAGGCAAGGTAAAAGATATTTTGTATGATTCAAATAAAATTGAAGTTATCGTCTACAGAAGTCCTCGCTTTCATGTAGCTCTAATTTTCTATATTGGCTTGATAGTTTTAGGAGTGTTATTATTTAGTAAATATAAATTAATAGATTTTTTATTACTTTTTTATCTTTTTTTATATATATTAACAATCGAGGCTTTTCAATATCAGAGTTTTTATTTACCAACAACTTTATTGTTGTTGTTATACCCATACACTCTACTGAAGAATTATCTTATAAATAAGCAAAAAAGTTCTTTAAACAATCTATCTTTATCTTTAAATAAAAATTTATTTCAAATAAGTTCAGTTTTTTCAATTGTTATTTTACTGGTTTTGATAGAAAGAATTTTTTGGACTGATGTTTCAACTTGGGGACTTGATCAAACTACTCACATTTGGGTTGGAAACCTTTATTCGATTAATGATATGCCAGTAGGGAATATTAGCTCCAGGTATATTCCTAATCCAAATGGACTAATGATTATTGGAAAACTCCTAAGTTTTTTTCCAAATTTAAAATTTGTCTCAATATTTTTAACTTTATTTCAGTCTGCATTATTGTATTCAATTTATTTATCGATTCCTTCATCTAAAAGACTAGATTTTAGATTATTTTTCTTAGCTATTTTCTCTTCAATTTATTTAATCAATGCCTCAGTTGAATTTTGGGGGCAATATTTAGTTCTCAATATAAATATTCTCTTTATTTATTGGGTGATTAATTTAGTAAATTATAAAAATCCAAATTCTTTTTCTTTTCTTTCATTATTAATTCTTTTAGTATCAAGTTTTTATCTAAATGGAATAATTACCGGAGGGATAATCTTCATAACAGGAGTATATTTTCTACGAAGTGTAATTTCCTTTAGTAAAGAAACATTATTAAATCAATTTGCTTATACGCTACCTCTTGTAATCATTTTTATATATTTTGTATGGGTTCCTTATTTTTCTGAAGTAAGCTTGAATGATTTTCTTAACTTTGAAAGAACACATACAGATCCCTGGTATATTATCTTGTTTGATTCTTTGATCAGATTTCCTATAAATTTTTTATTCCAATGGGCTGAAGTAGACTCTTACAAGGCAAGCTTACTAATGTTTGCTGAACCAAATAATATTTTATCAACAAGGTCTAGGTATCTACAGTTTACTAATCTTTCACTGCATGCTTTATTTGGTTTGAGCTTTCTTATGCAAATAATTTATGTTTTTATAAAAAAGATTAAAACGAACGATGACAATTTTAAGCTAATATTTAAAATTTTGGTATTTTTTATCTTTAGTTCCTATCTTATTTTTCCTTTGCTAGGATCATTTAAGCTTGGAAATAATGAAAATCCTTCATTATCTCTGCAGTATTATCCAATTTATCTTCTGATAATTTTTTTATTTCCTTTGATGTTTAAATCAGAAACAAATTTTAAAAATATTTTTTTTCCAATAAATAAGTTTTTATTCTCTGTATTTATAATATTAAATCTATCTCTAAGCCACAGTGTTTTTACTGACCACATAAATTACGACGATTTTAGAATTACTAATGCAGACGTGCCGTATCCAAATAAAATAGAAGCAATTGAGTTTATAGTTCAAGATTGGTCTAAATTTTCTGATAGTAATGAAATCCCAATATATTATGATTTTGATAAAGTTGGTTTCTATTCTTGGATTACAGAGTTTGGTTTTTATTTAACAGAATGGTATGAAGCACCTTTTACTTTAGGAAGAGAATATGATTACGAACTTCTAAAAAGATTTGGTTTATATAACTCTCAAGAGGGAATTCAAGAGAGAAGTATCAAAGAAAGCAAATATATTATATCTTATTTTGCCCTTGAGCCACCAAATTTGAAAGATGTTAATGAAAAACATTTTAAAATAGGAAGATTGAGGGTAACTATTGTTTCAGAGAACTCTTTACCTTAGGGCAACTCAATGAAATTTAATTCTCCAAATGTATTAGATAAAATTAATGTGTCTTTTTTTGATGGATCTACCCTTAAAGAAGTTATATATCCAGCTTCTTCTTTCAAAGGATAAATTGTTAATCTGTCGTTATAGAAGTCATATCCAAAAATTTCGTTTGATGCATAATCAGAAAAGAAATAAATTTGGAAATAATCACTGTTAGGATCTGAAATAACATCTCCTCCAATTGAAGCGGTTCTTCCAAATTCAATTTCAGCTTCATCTTCCGTGCCTTCATAAGGTCGATGGTGATAGTATACAGCAGGTTTTATTGAATTATTTCTAAGAAAGTATTCCGCTGAGGTATAGTCACCATTCTCAAAAAGAAAATAATCTAATAAATCTGTTTTTATATACTTTTCATATCCGTTGTATTCATCTACACCTTCAAATAGGGGCCAACCAAAGGATAAATTAGTAGTAAGATTCTTTAAATCGATAATGTTCAATTCTTCAAATTCAGTCTTTCCAACGTCTGTCATAAATATAAATTCTTCATATTCATAAAATTGCCATACATTTCTTAAACCATAGGCAACTATTTCATATTTAAAGTTATCTTCATATTTAGTAATAATTGTTTTATCTAGACCAATTTTTTCATTAAGCAAGAACAGTTTTCCAATTGGTGATCCAGTATTTAGAGAATCAATATTATCAGCAATATCTCCTATGGAAACTAAGAAATCACCAAAGTGTTTTGAAAAATTGATGCTTATATTTAGAAGGTTTCTTTGGTTGTTTGCTTCTGGAAGCTGAAAGACAACCTTGTCGAAAACTGGCTTATCATCTTTTATATCGTATTTCTCAATGAATGACTCTGTTTCAGTAATATAGGAAATTAAAAAATAATTTTCACTTGGATGAAAAGCTATATCAAAGAGACCTCCAAAAATTTCTTCGTAGTAAACTTTTTCAGATACGTTCAAGAAATCAGTCTCTGTTTTTGAAGTCAAGTCATATTTAGTGATCAATCCTTCTTTATAAATAATGTACAGATCATCTTCAAAAAATTTCAGATTATTTATTGCCGAACTTAATTGATCTGAGTACTGATTATTTATAAATATACAATCATCTAAATTATTACTCCCAACCCATGAATAACATTTTTGCTCGTAAACCTTTTCAACGACTTCTTCAACTTCGTTCTCATTACTAGCAGTCTTATATTGGGCTATTTGAATTTCTTCAGTTGGGATAATTAGAAAATTAATTATTACAACAAAAACTATTATTACTCCAAAAATTAACAAGTTAGATTTGTTTGCATTACTTTCTTTTATTATTAGGTTGATGCCCCATATTATTAAATAAAGTAATGGGAAAATAAGTATATTTAGGAAAAGAATAAATCTTGAAACATTAAATATCCTTAACATATAAAGAATTGAAAAAAGGAAGATAGCATTTATTGATGTAATCCTAATTAGATTTCTACCTAGTTCATTTAGATCTTCCCTGAATAAATTTTTTATATATAAATTTATCCCTATAGATGTTGGAATGGTTAAGATAATTGCAATCATCGTAGTAGATAATGAAAATTCATAAGGAAATCCTATATTTGAAAGATCATTTAGAAGACCAAGAAATGCATTATTAATGGCTTCAGCGTTTCTTGTTGATAACAAATAAAAAGTAAATTTATAAAATGAAAAATTAAATCCGAATATGACTAGAAATTTGATTGATTTCATTACATCACAATAGTATTTGAATAAATTAATGAATAATCAAGCGGTTAAATTAGTATAATTTAGGAATGAATTTGAATTATAAAAACAATTTTTTACCTCTTTATAGGTCGAGATTAACTAAAAATAAAATAATTAAAAATTCGAACTTAAGACTATTTCTTTTTTATTTATTTTTAAATGAGATTATTAAACCAAAATATGCATTTGAAATAGGGGCATATGATGCAGAATTTTCAATCAATTTACGAAAAAAGATAAAAGATATTGAAATTTATGCTTTTGAAGCAAGTAAAGATAATTTTGATCATTTTACAAGGGCACGAAACTTTCATAATAAAAATATAAATTATCTAAATTTAGCTTTATCTGATAAGACTGGTCATATAGATTTCTATATGCAAGATAAGAATTTGGAAACAAATGAAATGTATACAAAGATTATTCCAAACAACAGCCTTCATAAAAGAAATGAAGAAAACATAGAATATCAGCAGATCTCCATTCCATCAGATACGCTCAATAATTTTGCTATAAATGAAAAAATAAATAATGATACAAATTCTATGTGGATTGATGTTGAGGGTTCAAATAAAGAAGTGCTAAATGGAGCATCAGAAGTATTAAAGAATTCGCAACTTATTTTTATAGAGGTAGAAGATAAAAAATTTTGGGAAAATCAATGGCTTAGTGATGATGTAATTAAATTTTTAAATACTTATAATCTAATTCCTATTGGAAAAGATTTCGAGGATTTTTTAGGACAATATAATTTAATTTTTATTAAAAAAGAATTACTCAAACAATACAACACTGGTTTAAGGAATAAGATACTACTTTATGTAGCTTCACTTGGATATTCAAGATTGAATAAATTAATTTTAAAACTATTTACCTAATTTGTACATTATTCTCGTAAAGATAGATGGTTTTAAATACCAGTATTTCTTTTCCCCAAAATAAATAGTTTTATCTTTGTAGTAATAATAAAAAATGTAAAATTTTATAATTTGCCATACTGAATATTTTTTTTGTCTTACAGCTAGAAATGGGTATTCAAATTGATCTTGAGGATTTTTTTCAAACCAAGTTTCATCGTCAATTACTTCAGCATCATATATTTTTGACAATATACTAAAAATGCTTTGGTCGTGCCTATTTTCTTTAAATCCATCTATTTGATTAATGTTATCAAAATTATTGCTTAGTAATTCAGAGTTTATATTGACAAATTTTTCATATTCTTTAAAGTAGTCAATCATATTTTTATTTTTTCTAAAAAGCATATGACCACTTATTAACTGTGAAGAATTTCCCATTTCTGATTCAACCTCTAAATCAAAATATTTAAATATTTCTTTTATTGTCCAATTCTTCTCTACATAATCAGGAAGCTTGAACATTAAGTTTCCAGAATTTGATATATTTAATTTCTCAAAATAATTGTTTAATTGCCTTATTCCTTTTGGATTGAATGAAGAGCCAGAATCTGAGTAGACAATAATGTCACCTTCATTAATTTGCTCAAGTAGGTTTTTAATAATATGATGTTTCCATATTCCAAAGCCACCCAATCTTTCATTTGTAAATATATTTGAATGCCTTTTTTTAAATTCACTATCAAGGTCATTAAAATCCAAGGAAATTAAATTATCAAATATTTCTACTTTTCTGGCAGTAGAAATCAGTCTTTTTTTTTGAATATTGAAATTTTTAGTTCCGTAAGTAATAAAATATTTTTTTTGTTTAATAATTCTCATATTATAGTTTTAAAATACATTTGATGGATATAGTTTATTGTTTTGATTCAAACTATAATATTCAAGCCTTATGTTCAATTAATAGTTTGATAAATAACTCAGATACGGAAATTAATTTACATATAATTCATGATAATCCTGAGAGTTTTAAAAAAATTTTAAATAATTATTCAAAATTTAAATTTATAAGTTCTCTGAAGGTTTACCAATTTAAATCTGATTTAAAATTTCCTGCATTAGAAAACTCACACGTTTCTAAAGCAACGTATTACAGAATGTTTATTTCATCTTATATTTCTAAAGACATAGAGAATATTGTTTATCTGGATCCTGATGTCATATGTATAAAAAACTTTTCAAAAATTGTAAAAAATCTCCAAAAAGAATTAAACAAATCAGATTATGTAATTTCTGCAATAAGCACCCCAGTAAATCAAGAAATGAAAGATACCCTACTAAATAGATTAAAAATAGATGATAAGTACTTTAATGCAGGCGTAATGCTTATTGATCTAAAGAAATGGAATAAATTTGGAATAGAAAAAAAATTACTTAAGAGACTAAATGATCTTGAAAACAATATAACCTATTGGGATCAAGATGTTTTAAATTCTTATTTCAATGGAAATTATATGGAATTACCAAATGAATTAAATTATATGCTTGCTGCAACAAATACAACTAAAAAATTTTATAAAATGATAAGAGAGAAAATCATTTTTCTCCACTATGTAGGAAATTTAAAACCTTGGACAGTTAAGGGAGGACTTTTTTTAACATCAGAATTTTATCATCAAAGCTATTCTGAATTAAATTTAGATAAGTATCATATAATTACTAAATATAAACTTTCAACTTTCTATCAATTAATCAATGGAATTATTACTCTTAAAATTTTCAATTTAAAACAACCTATAAAATACATTTATCTTGTTTTAAAACTCATTTTAAGAAAATAAATTTATCTTAAACTAGATTTAAAATCTCCTGATATAGATCCTTGAAAGAAAATTGGAGGTATATACCATTTTATTTTTAAATTTAGTTCTTTTAATGTGTATGCTAATTCCCAATCCCAAGCCATGTTAAATTCTTCAATATGATTGTAAATCTTCTTTGCAACATCATTCTTAATTAGATATGCTTCAGCACAGTTTGTTGCGGGATGCTTTATTGATACGAAATTTTTCTTAAAGATTTTATCAATAAAAGAAACCTTAGAATTTATAAACTTTTTACCCACACCAGTGCCTATGAACAGAACATCCCAATCTGTGTTGGTGTTTATAATTTCGTTAATTTCGCTCATAAAATTATCACCTGTAGGAATCACATCGTCTTCCAAAATTAATCCCAATTCATTGTTCGACATTGAAAGCATATTCAATGCTTCTAGGTGTTTCATCTCACATGAAATTTCAGCACTGTTAAGCTCATAAAATTCAATTCCATTATTTTTCCATAGTTTAACTTTTTTTGAATATTTCTCTTTATTAGGTACGTATTGTTTCTCATGATTTTTTAGAACATCAATATTCTCTTGATCATATTTCGTAATAAAATTTAGATTTACATTTTCATTTTTAAACAAAGATTCAATACTCTTCTTTCTTTTCAAAAGTTTCGAGTAGTGAACAATATATATTTCTTTTAAAATCATCACTTATTCAATACATTATTGATGAACTTTAAGATATTTCTAGGCAATACACTCTGAGGTATTTCATTATTATTAAACCAAGGTTGATTTAAAAGATTCATATACTGTTCATAATCAGTGTCAATTTCCATTATTTTATCAATAAATTCTATGTCATTTTCGTAGTCATGGTAGTTAATAAAAGAATTTGTATTAAAATCATTTTTGATATTTGGAGCTCCCCAGTAAATAGGTATTGAGTTTACATACATAGATTGAATTACCTTTTCTGTTACATATCCTGGAGTTGAGCTATTTTCAAAGCAAATATTAAATTTATAACGTTTCAAAAAATTCATTTTCCATTTTTGATCACCCCTGCCTTTAATATTTTTTTTGGTATTATTAAATAATCTACCTGCACAATCAACCTTTTTTACATTGTTTAATAAAGGCACAAAATCTGTCCTTTTACCAGACGGTTTAGTGGCAATGAAACTACAAAATTTTGTTTTCCTATATTTGGTTGGCCGTTTATTTAAAAGTTGATGAAGATCTAAAAGATAAGATTGATCTCTATTTTTTCTATATCCAATATTGAACCAATTTATATGTAAGACCCATAATGGCAATCTATAGTTTTGATTGTTTGTTTTATTAAAGCTAAGTGATGCGTGAGTATTTTCATAATCAGGATCAAGATTTTCACCTGTATAAAAAATTTTTTTAGTTTTTGTCATATCATATTTTTCATGTTCTTTTTTGTTGCTGTAATCAACTGAATGGAAAAGTAAATCTGGTTTTTTTTCATCGATTATAACTTCAAATTCTTGGTTTAGAAGATGATAGAAATAGTTATCATTTTTAATAAAATTTGGCCAAAAGTCTGCAAACGCAACTTTTATTGTTTCTTTTCTTGTCATCTTATTAAATAGTAATTAACTTATTAATTTTTTAATAAATAATTTAAATTTCGTAAAAAATTCTAAAAAGAAAAAATAAATCATATTGGTATTTATAAAATTTTTTATTTTAAACGTAGTTATATCTCTTTTGGTAAGATTTTTTAACTTAACATAAAAAGCATCACCCCAGGGGAGTAATCCATCTTTAGCCCATTTTGTTTCAACCCTTATAAATCCAAAATTTTTTAAAAATAAATCCAAATCACTTATTAATGGGTTTTCTTCATACAAATAATCTCTATTTACTTCTGTATAAATATAATCAATTTTCTTCAAAGAATTCTTACATCCTTTTAACGCTTCTAACTCATAACCTTGAGTGTCAATACAGATAAAATTTACACCACTTATGTTTAGCTCATCATAAACTTTAATTTCTATTTCTTCTTTTTTTTCAAAAGTGATTTCAGGATATAAGTCTAAATGTAATTTTGGGCGTAAAATAGACGCACTCTCTCCGTCATTGCTTTCACCAGTATTTATAAATGTTTTAAAATTTTCTGGACCAAGCCCAAAGTTGAAACAAAAAACTTCATTTGTATTTATATTTTTAATTAGTTTTTCAAAAATTGATTTTTGCGGTTCGAAAAGATATATTTTGTCAATATTATTTTCTTTATAAATTTCAACCTCTTGACCAACATGTGCGCCAATATGAGATATTCCAGATATATCCAAATTATATTTTTTAATTAAATAATTTAAAGGTATCAACATCTTTTATCTGATTTCTTCATGGTAATTCTTTAAATTTTCTTAGGTAAAATTCAATAGACTTTAAAGAATTTTTACCTTCTGTAAATGAAACACTGTCAGGTCTTTTTCTATGATAATGATAGAAATCATTCAATAAAACTATATTTTTATTTGACTTTATCCAATAATATGAAATTGCCATTGCGTCGGCTGAGAGATTGGTTGCAGATTCAATTGTGGGTTCTATTGTTTTTATATAATTTTCTCTATGAACAATAAAGTTACCAATGTTTAAAACCCAAGAAATATCTTTGTCATTTATAATTTCTTTACTTTTTATCTCACTATTAATTGCAATATTATCGAGTACAGTAGTTTTCTCACTAAGTACTAAATGCTCATTGAATAGTTTTGAAAATATAATGTTTTTAAATTGTCTTATTGAAGAAGGGAAATAAATCAAGTCCTTCTCAAATTGAGTGTTTTGTATTATTTTCTCTATACTTTTTCCTGGAATATTATCTGAATCTATTTGATAAACAAATTCGCTTGCACAGTGCTTGATTGCATTTAATTTGTTCTTATAAGCCCCGACTCTCAAATCATTTTTAATCAATTTTATTTGAGCGTTTCTTGATTTATTTATTTTATTAATAATGTTATCCAAATTATCTATATCATCTTCTTTTGAGTTATCATCACAGACAATTATTTCAGAAATACTAGTAATTTTAAGAAAAGGTTTTACACATTCATAAAAATATTTTGATGAATTAAAAGTAGGTATTGCCACACTTATTTTCATCATTGAATTTCTTTTCTAATTAAACTTTTAAACGTATATTTCAAAATAACAAATGCATTTTTTGTTTTAAATATTTTAAAATTAATTAAGTTCCTCAAAAGGTCTTTCAATGTATTTAATCTTCTTTTATTATAAATATGAAAATCTTTACCATTTATTTCCTTAAAATACTTGTGATAATATGCTGAATTTTCATTCAATGCCCCTTTTAATGACCAGGGTTTAAATTTTCCAGAAAAATGTAAAAACAATGCATTTTGTTCTTGTTTTTCCGAAAGAGTAAATTTAAATTCAGTTTCACTCAATTGAACTTTAAAATTTAAGTATTCGGTTAATTCAATATATGAACCGTTAAAAAATAAATTTAGTAAATCTTGATCCCAATATTTTAAATGTTGCTTATTATTTACCAAATTATCAATAAGTTTAATTCCAACTTCTTCCTGTCTCCACTTTTTGTAATCAATGAAAAGTACACCAGCATTGAAATAGTTCTTATTTAGAATATTGAACCTTTCTAGCCCTTCTTTGTTACCAGATTTAAACTCTGTTTTTGCCCCTATAATATTTTGAGAACTTTTTAAATTATTTATGTATTTTTTGGCTTCTAAATCAAAATTATTTATACAAATTATGTCTGAATCTAAGTAGATTAAATCTTCAATATCATTTTTAATGTAATTTTGAATAAACAATCTATAGTATGTTGCTTCACTTACATGTACATCATCTAAGTTGGGAAAATTTGCTTTATCTTTAAATTTATAAACATTAACTGTATTTAAATTTTTATGTTTTTTTATTTTGTAAGGAATAAAATCATCAGTGTTTTGAGATTTATGAATTATATGAAAGTTTAATTTTGAATCAGTATTTGATAAAAGGGAATAAATTGATGTGAATGCTTGCTTGTTGTAATTATTATCAAAACAAAATAAGAAGTTAAGCATATTTTTACAATAGCTGAGTTTATAATGCTAATTTATATTTTAATAATTTATTCATCTTTTTTTTAGCCTTGCCTTGAAAATGAATATTTAAGATATTTAAATACTCTTTGTTGTATTTGTCATATAAGAAATTTTTATCCTTTTTCTTGGTTATCTTGATATATTTGTTCTTAATACTATATTGATCTTGATATTCATAACCTTCGCTATTCGATACATTGTTCATAAAAACACTTTTTACACCATCAACAAGAACTGGCTCAAGTAAATTATGAATATTAATTATATTTTCAGAATATAGAAGATAATATAAGGTCATATCAGCAATTCCACCTGGCCTATTTTTATGAAAGCTAACCTTATTCTCAATCAATTTAAATTTTGATTTATTAATGAAAATATCGAAATATAGCTTTTCATATTCTTTACAAAAATTTTCGTTTATTAAACCACAATGGATACTTGCTGTTAAATAGTTTTCATGCCAGTTTTTAGAGATACAAAGAGCGTTTTCATGAGAATAGGGATACTTATTTACATCATCTAAAAGTATGTTGTCACTATCAATATTAAAAATTTTTTCAACTTCGTATTCTTTCATAAATTCTGAAATCATTATTACTCTTGAAAACCAAAATAATTCAGTTCGGTCATCTTTAGCTCCATAATTTCTAAAATTTTCCTTCATGATATTTATCTGTGATAGATTTTTGTATTTAGAAATATCGACAAAAGTTACATTTTCTGATTCTAAATTTGCTATTTCTTTATTTCCAATAAGGTAAACATGATTATTTTTTGTAGTTATATCCAAGTTTATTTCTAAGTACTTCTCATAATTTTCATGAACAATTACAACAGGAATTTTTTTCATATCCTAATTTATATTAGATAGATAATGAAAGAAATTGGATTTATTTAAATTAGGCTATAAAGTATTTTTATTGTTATTCTATAAAGTATTCATGGATGGAATACTTTTGGGAGGTGGAAGCGGTAAAAGGCTTTCACCATTAACTACATCAATAAACAAACATCTTTTACCAATTTTTGATAAGCCAATGATATATTATTCTTTGTCGATTTTACTTCTTTCAAAAGTTAGAAATGTGACCCTTATATGTGATGAAAATTCTATTGATGGATATAAAAAACTTTTAAAAAATGGTGAAGAGTTTGGAATTTCAATAAATTATAGTTTGCAAGAATCCCCTGAGGGGCTTCCTCATGCAATAAATACAGGACTCCAAGAATATCCAATGACAAAGTTTATGGTAGTTTTGGGAGATAATTTTTTATACGGAAGAGAGTTTTTTAATAAATTTGAAAATGAAAATTTTAAAAATGATAATTATATATTTTATCAAAAAGTTAAAGATCCCTCAGATTTTGGAATTCTTGAGTTTGATAACTCAGGAGAGTTGATAAAACTAATCGAGAAGCCTTCAAAATTTATTTCTAATTTCGTTGCGGTAGGTGTATATATATTTGATTCAGAATTTTCAAATTATTATTCTAATTTAGAGAAATCACAAAGAGGAGAATATGAAATTATTGATGTAATAAATCAATATATTAATAATAAAAACATTAAATCATTTTATCTTGGTAGAGGCATGTCTTGGCTAGATATGGGAAGCTATGATGCTATGATTTCAAGCTCAAACTTTGTCAAAACTCTTCAAGAAAGACAAGATATTTTAATTAATTCACCACATGAAATTTCATATAGAAATGGATGGATATCTGATAAAGATATTCTTAATCTTGTTTCAAAAAACAAAGAGTCAGGATATTTCAATAGTTTAAAAGAGATTCTTAACGATTAGTTTATAACTTTTAGAACATCTCTAATAAGGCTATATCTTTTTAATAGATTTTTATGATTCGAATATTCAAATTTTGTCATATTTTTTTCAATTATATCTTGATACATAATTTGAAATTGATCAAAATTTCCAATTTCAATTACAGATGAACTTTTAGAATTACTTACATCGATTTTTGTGATTGTGTCATCAGGTTTACTGAAGATAAAGTCAATTTGAAAACTTTCTCCATCGCTATTCTCTAATTTTAGATAATTTTTATAATCTTTTCCCAATCCCCATTTTCCGATATAGTTGATGTTTCCATCAATAGTGAGATCAATAGATCCTCCAAGGTCAACTTCATATTTTTTAGATTGATTGATTTCTATATTATTTAAAACTTGAGAGCTGTTTGATATTTCTAGAGCAAGTGAAATAGGATAAATTCCTTGATCAAATAATGACCCACCTCCTAATTCTTTCTTGTACCTAAAACTATTTTCAGGTAAATGTGGAACACAAAATTCTGAGAAAACTTTTTGAATATCATTTTTATTAATTAAATCTTTTATATACGACCAGAGAGGATGATGTAAATACATTAGAGTTTCAAATATATTTTTCTCATTTTTTAACTCTCTTAGCTTTTCTCCAAAAATAAAATCCATATCACTTGAGATTGGTTTTTCAACCAATAGATTTTCTGATTTATCTAAAACTTTTAAAATAGAGGATTTGTGGTCATAAGGAGGGGTAGCAATAATTATAAAATTATACTCTTCTGAACTTTTCAATTCTTCATTAAAATTTCTTATTTCTTGTTTAGAATTTATTTTTGTTACATTTTGAGTATTTCTGTCTGCAATTACAATATTCTCGATCGACTCAATATTACTTAAAGCTGGCAACACCCTTTTTTTTACATGAGTACCATTTCCAAGAATTAGCACCTGCATTTTAGAGGAATATTAATCTTGCTAGATGCGGATTAATTATTGAATCATAATCCATTAGCTTTTTAATTTGGAATAAGCTTAACCACTTAAAATTATCGTCAACAAGCGACACTTGATCAAAGCTTACTTGTTTCACTAATCCACGATTTCTTTTTTTATAAAATTTCCCACCATCCTCTGAAAGCCAGGCATTAAATTTGTAATCATTTGAATCTTTAATGTAATCTTTGAAAACTTCAGAATAGTGTGGCTTTCTTCCCCCGTGTTCTTGGTTCAAATTTGAGAATGTTGCTTGTAGAGTTGGGCTTATTTGAATTGGACCATAATTTCCTGGTTCAAACCTGGATTGAACCAAATAATGGGGAAGACCATCAATGAATGATCTAATTAAACCTAAAACTCCACCATCAAAGTTGTTTTCTTTAACAATTGGTTGGTCCCAACCTTTTCCAACTTCTCTTCCAGCGTCTTCTCCTACCCTAAGTCCAAGGATCTCAAAAAACTTACCACTAGCATGTGAAATTTTAGTATTATCTATTTTCCAATTAACCATTTTTTCTATTGGTATTTCTTGAATTGATGTAGAAAATTTTTTTTGTTTTTCGCCCCACCAGTTCAATACTTCATCAAAATTCATCAACAAATTTGTGCACATGGAAAATTCAACAATTTTTTCAATTTGATAATCGTTAAGTTCCTCGAAATTTGTAGAAAAAATATTTATTCTTTTTGAATACTCTTTTTTAATGTTTGCAATATTGTCCATGATCGATAAATTTTATTATTATTCTTTTATGAGAATAATAATAACTGGTTGTTATGGATTTATCGGTTTTAATTTTCTTAACTATTTAATAGAAAATTATCCAAAAGATTTTTTCATTGTTGGAATCGATTCCTTAGAAAATAAATGTTCCAAAGAAAATGCAAAAAAATTTATAAACCAAGATAATTTTAATTTTATCGAATCCAATATATGTAACATTAATGATCTGGATTTTGATTTTAAAGGTTTTGATACGGTCGTAAATTTTGCAGCTGAATCACATGTGGATAATTCTATAAGAAATCCTGAAAAGTTCATTAACTCTAATATTCTTGGTACAAGCAAGGTATTTCAAAACTCTCTTGAAAACAATATAGAAAATAACCTACATATTTCAACTGATGAAATTTATGGAAGCACACAAGATAAATACTTTGTTGAAAATGACAAAATGAATCCATCATCACCATATTCTGCTTCAAAGGCTTCTGCCGAAATGATTTGCATGTCGTATATCAAAACTTACGATATGAATATTAATATATTAAGACCGGCAAATAATTATGGCATTTATCAACAACCTGAAAAACTCATTCCGTTTAGTATTTTGAATTTATTTAATGGCAACAATATTGAGATTTACGGAGAAGGTAAGAATGTAAGACATTGGTTACATGTAGAAGATACCTGCAGGGGCATTCTTCATATTTTAGAAAGTAAAAATAAGAACGAAGTATTCAATATAGGATCTGGCGAATATTTAACGAATCTTGATTTAGCTCACATTATTTTAGAAAAATTAGACCTTGATGATAATAGACTGTCTTTTATCGAGGATAGACCAGGACATGATTTCAGATATGCAGTTGATTGTTCAAAACTTGAGCAAACAGGGTGGAAGCCTGCATTTAATTTGTTAGAGAGTATAGATAATATTATTGAATGGTATAAAGAAAACAGAAGCTGGTGGGAATTAGAGTTTAAAACTACTTTAGAAAATAGAAAAACTCGTTTTAATTTAAATTAGTTTTTTTTAAAATAAACGAAGTAGGTTAAACGAACTCCAAGATACGCAAATATAACAACAAGAATTGCTTGAGTTGGAGTGTAGCTAGTGCGAATAGAGCCAAATGCTTGCCAAGTAAAACCTAAAAGAAC
>MDSV01136318.1_pt1 | contig 61279 bp, 62 predicted proteins | sample 810851 | NCBI WGS metagenome assembly MDSV01 (sample SAMN05326640, study PRJNA326480) | marine metagenome | isolation source: seawater | place: Atlantic Ocean: North East | collected 2012
AATAGAATTTAAGTATACCGCGGGGTGGAGCAGTCTGGTAGCTCGTCAGGCTCATAACCTGAAGGTCGGCGGTTCAAATCCGTCCCCCGCAACCAATCCTAGTAATATTTTTTAAATTAAAAAATAAACAAATTTTTGTTTGATATAGAAATACTAAGTAATGTAAAAAAATTACATTATAAATGAAAATACGTAAAAGATTATCTGTGTTATTCTACTGCAAAATATTTAATATCTAGTAAATTTTTATTTTTCTGAATTGAGAAATTTATTATTTAGATTAACTTTAATTTTTTTAAGAAAGACTTTATTTAATAAAACAAAGTTTTGAAACGATTGAAAATACTTTCAATTATTATACAAATTATAATCCTTATTTACTGAATGAGGTACACTACAATACTTTTCCTAAAAAAAGATTGGAAAAAATTCAGGAAAATTTGTAAAATTAAAAAAATTTAATAAATGTTATATTAAATAGAAATGATAATTTTAATTAATTCATAAATATTACTTTCTAGTTAATATATTTGTGCTAAATAGAGTACTTTATGAAATCAAAATATTTAAGAGTACCATACGGTTTAAGCGTTCATGGAAATGATGAAATTAAAGCTGTCACAAAAGTATTAAAATCTAGTACTCAAATGGGTAAAAACGTAAGTACTTTTGAAAAAAAAATTGCTAGATTGTTTTCTAAAAAATATGGATTAATGGTTAATTCTGGTTCATCCGCATTAATGCTTGCTATGGAAACTTTAAATCTTCCTGAGGGAAGCGAAATAATTACACCAGCATTAACTTTTTCTACTACAGTTGGATATATTGTTCGTAACAAGTTAGTTCCAGTATTTGTAGATGTTAAAGAAGGAACTTATTGTATTAATGAAGATAAAATAAAAGATTTAATTACTAAGAAAACGAAAGCAATTGTAGCACCTCATTTAATGGGTAACATTGTTAATTGGCAAAATATTTCACCAATGTTAAAAAAAAGAGGAATATTAATAATTGAAGATTCAGCTGATACATTAGGTGCAACTCATAAAAATAAATCAGCAGGTCGTTATGCAGATATTAGTATTACTAGCTTTTATGGATCTCATATTATTAATTGTGCAGGAAATGGTGGGATGGTTTGTTTTAATGATAAAAAAAAATACATTGAGGCAAAACTTTTAAGATCATGGGGTCGAAGTTCATCATTATTTGATGAAAAATCTGAAAAAATAGAGAATAGATTCAATATAAAATTAGATGGAATATCTTATGATAAAAAATTTGTTTTTGAAAAAATAGGTCACAACTTAGAGCCATCTGAAATAGGAGCCGCATTTGGTTTAATACAACTTAAAAAACTAAAAAAAAATTTAAATAAAAGGGAAATAAATTTTAATTTGCACACAAACTATTTAAGAAAATATTCAAAATATTTTATTTTACCTAAACAATTACCCCAAACAAAAACTGGATGGCTAGCATACCCAATAACATTAAGAAAAAACTCTCCTTTTTCTAGAACAGATATGCAAATTTTTTTAGAAAAAAAGAATATCCAAACAAGAGTGGTATTTACTGGTAATATACTTAGACAACCCGGATTTAAAAAAATTAAAGCAATAAAAAATAAGAATGGATACCCAGAAGCTGATAAAGTTATGAAAAATGGAATTTTAATTGCTTGTCATCATGGATTGACCAAAAATATGGTCATTCATATCCATCAATCAATAGATGAATTTATTTCAAAATATGCTTAATAATTAATATTTAATTTTAAAATTAGATTTTTTACTATCTATTAAAAAACTTTTGACTGTTTCTCTGGTTAATTGTTCGAATGTTTTTCCAAAATTTTCAATTTTTTCAATAGTTGCAGGAGGAATAGTAATAATATGACAACCTAATTGCTTTGCTTGTAAATAATTATAAGGTTCCCTGACACTTGCCCAAAGTATTTCTACATTTTTAAATTTTTTTGCCAAAACAATACTTTTTTTAATCTCTGGAACTGGATCTTTTCCTGTATCTGCTGCTCTTCCTGCAAATATAGAAATAATCACATTTGTTTTTTTATTAATCATTTTTAAAATTCTTTCAGTTTGTTTAGCACTATATATTGCTGTTATATTTAGCTTTATATTTTGGTTGTTTAATTCTTTTATAACTCTTCCCATGAATTTTCCTTTTGAATTTATTACTGGAACTTTCACATAAACATTTTTCGCCCATTTATTTATTTCAACTGCCTGTTTTTTCATTTCAAAATATTCGTCAGCAAACACCTCTAATGAAACAGGCTTATTTTTACAAATTTTTAGAATATTTTTTGAATAAGATTTATAATCTTTAGCTCCTGCTTTTCGTATCAAACTAGGGTTAGTGGTAAATCCTTTTACAATTTTTTTTTTATTAAATCTTTTAATTAAATCTAATTCTGCAATGTCACAAAATATTTTAGTTTTCAATTAATAGCCTATAAGTTTTTAGTAATATCCTCTGTCATCTTTTTAGCATCCGCAAACAACATTAGAGTATTTTCTTTATAGAATAGATCATTATCAATTCCAGCATAACCAGGTGAAAGACTTCTTTTTACAAATAAGACTGATTTACATTTTTCTACATCTAAAACTGGCATTCCATAAATTGGACTTTGTGGATCTGTTTTTGCAACAGGATTTGTTACATCATTGGCGCCAATTACAAAGGCTACATCAGCATTTGCAAAATCATTGTTTATTTCATCTAACTCAAATACTTCATCATAAGGAACATTAGCTTCTGCTAATAACACATTCATATGGCCAGGCATTCGTCCTGCTACTGGGTGAATGGCGTAAGAAACTTTAATATTGTTTTTTTTCAATGTATCTACCATTTCTCTAAGGGCATGCTGTGCTTGTGCTACAGCCATTCCATAACCAGGTACAATTATAACTGATGATGCATTCTTCATTAAAAATGCTGCATCTTCTGCATTTCCGTTTTTAACTGGCTTTTGTTCTTTGCTTGAAGAATTTGTTGATTGTTCTGATGCTCCAAATCCGCCTAATATAACATTAAAAAAAGACCTGTTCATACCTTTGCACATTATATATGACAATATTGCACCAGACGAACCTACAAGAGCACCTGTAATTATTAACGCAGTGTTCTCTAAAGTAAATCCAATTCCTGCAGCTGCCCATCCTGAATAAGAATTAAGCATAGAGATCACTACTGGCATGTCTGCCCCACCTATTGGAATAATTAATAAAAAGCCTATTAAAAAAGACACCGCTAACAATATCCAGAATAAATTTGAAGATTGAGTAGAACAAAGCAGATAAGTTAAAACTATTATAGATATTAAAATGAATGCATTAAGTGGATGTTGACCCTTAAATGTAATTGGTGCTCCCGACATAATGCCTTGAAGCTTTAAAAAAGCAATTATTGACCCAGAAAATGTGATCGCGCCTACTGCTGCACCTATAGACATTTCAATTAAGCTACCAAGTTTAATATTACCAGGCGTTCCAAGATTAAAAGCTTGTGGATTTAAGAAAGCTGATATTGCAACAAATACCGCTGCAAGACCGACAAGACTGTGAAAGCCAGCTACAAGTTCTGGCATGGCAGTCATTGGTATCTTATAAGCAATAAAAGCTCCTATTAAACCACCAATTAATAAAAAAATTAAAACATATATAAATCCACTTGAAAAGTTTCCTATAGATAAAAATGTAACTGTTATTGCAATTGCCATTCCTATAATTCCAAAAAAATTACCTTGTCTTGAAGTTTCGGGTGAAGATAGGCCTCTTAAAGCTAAAATAAATAATACTCCTGATATTAGATAAAAAATTGCTGATAAATTTGCAGAAATCATCATTTATCTTTTTTCTTTTTTTTATACATTGCAAGCATTCTTTGGGTTACCAAAAAACCTCCAAAAATATTTATTGCAGCAAGTGATATTGCTAAAAATCCAAATATACTTGAGTTATTAAAAATACTATCAGAGTTACCTGCTAGCCCAGCAATAATAGCACCCACTATAATAACTGATGAAATAGCGTTAGTAACCGACATTAAAGGTGTATGAAGTGAAGGAGTCACGCTCCAAACAACATAATATCCAATAAAAATTGAAAGAATAAATATGCTTAGTCTGAATATAAAAGGATCTATTTCCATAATATTATTTTATTAAAGTTTTTTCAATTATCTCGTCTTCTAAATTTATATTAATTTTATCATTTTTTTTATCATAAAGATTAGAAACAAAATTAAATACATTTTTTGCATACAAATTTGATGCTGAAGTGGGTAATTTATTCAAAATATTATTTTCACCCATAATTTTAACTCCCTCTTTGTCTACTATTTTATTAACTTCTGTAAAAGCAGTATTCCCACCTTGAATTGCAGCTAGGTCATAAATTATAGATCCAGGTTGCATATTACTAATCATGTCCTCTTTAATAATAATTGGTGCTTTTCTTCCTGGAATTAGAGCGGTACAAATTACGATGTCAATTTTTTTTAATGTTTCAGCTAACAACTCTTCTTGTTTTTTTTTAAAATCTTCTGAAGCTTCTTTTGCATAACCACCATCAGTTTCTAAATTTTCAGCACCTTCAACCATTAAAAATTTACCCCCTAAACTTTCAACTTGTTCTTTTGAAGCTGCTCTAACATCTGTTGCAAAAACAATAGCACCCATTCTTTTTGCAGTTGCAATTGCTTGAAGACCAGCAACCCCTGCACCAACTACCAAAACTTTTGCAGCTGGAATTGTTCCAGCAGCTGTCATCATCATTGGGATCGCTTTTTCAAAATAAGCAAAAGACTCTAAAACTGCTTTATATCCAGCAAGGTTAGCTTGTGAGGATAATATATCCATAGATTGTGCTCTTGTTATTCTTGGAAGTAATTCCAATGAAAAAACATTTGCATTTTTTTTAACTAAATTTTTTAATTTTTCTTCATTGTTATGTGGGCTTAAAACACCAATTAAAGTTTGATTTTCTGTTATTAAAGAATTTTGATCATCAGTTAATAAACCTAATTGAACTATAACATCAGCGTTATTAATGATTTCTTTTTCATCTTTGCTAACTTTTACTCCTACATCTGAATATTCATTATTGCTAATTCCAAGATGCACTGCATAATTTTCTGGTATCGAAACATCCAAACCAAGTGCTATATATTTTTTTGCACTCTCAGGAGTAATTGCAATTCTTTTTTCAAAATCAAGGTTTTCTGAAACAGAAACTATTCTCATACTAAAACTTTACAATAAGAATATGGCCATTAATACTAAAACTAGTATAACCGCGACAGTTCCCCACAAGACAAACTTTGTAAAATTATTCCAGGTACTTTTATGGCTATCTTGATCCATAAAATTATTTTTGTCTTGCTTTAAATTTTGGGTTTGTTTTATTGATAACATAAACTCTACCACGTCTACGAACTAGCTTAGAGTTTAAATCTCTTTTTTTAATTGATTTTAGTGAGCTTTTAATTTTCATAATTAATGTGACTTAATAAAGGAACTTATATAATCTTTCAATTGTAATCTTCCAAATTTTTGAATTATTTTATTATTATATGTGATTTTAGTTAAAGCTGAGGCATATCGTTCTCCTGATCGAGGTTTTAATAATAAAGTTTTAGTATTAAACATCTTTGCAACCTCCAAAATTGAATATGAGTTTTTATTACTAATACTATAATATCCACACTTATTTGCTTTAAAAGCCTCATAACAAATTTGAACAGTATCACTAACATGAGTAAACCTTCTTGTTTGAGTTCCAGGCTTTACTACGCTTAATGGTTTTTTTTTTAAATATTGATTTTCAAATATTCCAATTACTGTTGCCATATCACCATCTTTAATTTGTCTTGGACCATAGACATTATAAAAAAAGATAATTTCAAATTTAAAATTAAACCATTTTTTTAAATTATTTATTAATTCTATATTCTTTGATTTGGTAAAAGCATAAGGTGATAAATTTTTATCACTACCTTTATTTCCTAAACTTGCTGATGTTGCTGAATAAATAAGTTTAATATTATTTTCTAAACAAAATTTGAAAACTGCATTAGATCCTATAGAATTAGATTCAAAACATTGATCAAATTTTTTAAAACTTTGATAAATTCTAGCAAATTCTCCAAAATGAAAAATAGTTTTAATTTTTCTCTTTTGTTTTTTTAAAATTTTAGAAATATTTAAAGTTTCATTATCGATGTATTGAACTCTTTTATTTCTAATATGGTTTTTTTTTGTACCTGATGAATAGTTATCTAAACTAATAATTTTATATTTTGTTTTCTTTAGTAAAAATTCAATTAAATTTGAACCAATAAAACCTGCTCCACCAGTTACTACGATATAATTTTTCATTGGAATTTCATAGCCTGGCAATGTCCTACTCTTCCGTGTCTTAAGACAAAGTACCATTGGCGCTGAAGGACTTGACTTCCGAGTTCGGAATGGGATCGGGTATTGCCCCTTCGCAATAATTACCAGGCGAGTTTTTATACAACATAAAGAGGAATAGTAAAGTTATTAATAACTTTTAAATTTTACAGCACGTTACGTGAAAATGTATTTTAAACAAAAATATTGTATTTAATAATTGCATAAATAGCTCTAAATCCATCTAAAAATGAAATTTTTTTTCCTTCATCATGGGTTCTTCCATAATAATTGATAGGTACTTCATAAATTTTCTCTCCAATTCTAGAAAACTTAGCTGTAATTTCGGGACAAAAATTAAACCCATCTTCATAAAGTTCAATTTTTTTTAAAAGGCTTGAGTCAAAAACTTTATAGCAAGTATGTGCATCTGTTAAATTCTGATGGTTACATAAATTTGATAAAAATGTAAGAAAGTGATTTGCAGCTAGCCTGACTAAGACATCTATGGATTTTGGTCTTATTCTATGTCCACCTTTTAAAACTCTAGATCCATATACAATTTTAGATTTTTTTTTTATTATAGGTTCAATTAATTTTGAATAATCATTAGGATCGTACTCTAAATCAGCATCTTGAATAATTACAATCTGCCCTTCAACTTGCATTAAACCTTTTCTACATGCAAACCCTTTTCCTCTATTTTCTTTATAAGTGATAAGTTTAGAGTAAAGATTTGAACAATTTTTTTTAATTATTTCTTCAGTATTATCTGTTGAGCCATCATTAATGATTATAATTTCTTTATTAAAACCTTTTATTTCATTAACTTTTTTTAATATTTCAAAAATTGTTTTATTCTCATTAAATACTGGAATAATTATTGAAACTAACATTTTTTTATTTTCTGATTTTTTTTAAATTACTCCTTATAAGAGTAGTTATATTCTTTCCAACTATCTTTTTTATAAATTTTCTTAAATATAAGTTTAGAAGATAGCCAAAATAGAAATTGTAACAAAAATTTCTATGTACTTTAATTATCTTTTTATATTCATCAACATTCTGGTTATAAGGACTTATTGTTCCATTTTTAAAAATACCGTATTGATGAATTTTACTTGCGACACCATGCTCCAAACAATTAAGTCCCAGTTTGCTTAAATGATACAAAAAACTGTTTTTTGTGAAATAAAAATTATGAGCATTTTGTAATTGGTCTAGATTATATTTTAAATCCATAGATGGAACTTCTATATAAAATAAAGAATTCTCACTTGAAAATTTTCTAATCTCCAGCATATCATTCCTAAAATCTTGAAAGTGCTCGATTACATGACTTAAAATAATAATATCAAATTTTATATCTAATTTTTTTAAAGCCTCTACTCCACCTTGTTCAAATCTAATTCCTATTTTTTTTGCCATCTTTTTAGACTCTTCACTGTAGTCAATTGCGTATAAATTACCTAATTGTTTAAAGTTAACTAAATTAGAATGATGCCCACTTCCTATTTCTATAATATTTAAATTTTTTTTATGTAAAACAAATTTTTCTAAAAAATTAAATGCATTAATTGAGTTATCACCTTCTTCTAAAAAAATGTCATCTATATTTTTGTTAAATTTATGATTGTATAATTTTCTATAAATATCTGATTGATAGAAGTCTTGTAAAAATGATTTTTTAAGCATTGGGTTTGCAAAAATCAATCCACAATTCTTGCAGGTTACAATTCTATTTTTAAGTAAGTATCTATCAAAGTTGAAAAGTTTTTTATTTTTATGTGAGCCACAAACACATGCTTTTTTCTCAGTATTTAAGTGAAAATCTCGATTATACTTCTCTATATAATTGATCAAGTCCATTGGTACGATTTTGGTATGAAAAAAATATTTCTAATTGACATTAAGTTTGAGCTAGTTGTTCTTGCAATATCCTTATCTATCATAACTTTATCAAAAACTTTAAATTCATTATTTTCATAATAATATACCCATGCACTATAATTATTTAATATTTTTTTTATCTTAAAAAAATTACTCTTATTAAACTCAACAAGTATTATTGGGTTGTATTTTTTTATTGTATTTTTCATACCCTCAATAACCTCTAGATCAAATCCCTCAACATCAATTTTAATAAATTTAGGTCTACATTTAATCTTTAGCTTATCAAATTTTTTTATCTCAATTGGATCGTCTATGATATTAATTTTTTTTTTTTTAAAAGTTATGTCAATACTATTTTGTACGTATTTTTTGTCAAAACTACAAAAATAGTGAATACATTTATCCTTATAATATGGGTAATAAAAATTTTTTAATTCATTTTTGTTGCCCAAAGCATAATTAAAACCATAAATATGTTTATATTTTTTAACTAATTTATTTTTTATATATGTATCAAATATGAAGCGATTAGGTTCAAATATATAAATCTTATTAGAAAAACCTAACTTTCTAAATCCCATAGAAGATATGCCAAGATTGCCACCCACATCTATAATAGAGTCATTAATTCTATTTTTAAGCAACAATGTAATGCCATAATAATCTTTTTCATGTGGTAAAAATACTTTAAATAGAGATATGTTATTATATATAAGAATGTTCAAGGATGGATTGGATTCGATTAATCTTATTAATCTAAACTTTAGACTGTTTAATAAATTTATAATATTCATAAAACTTTGTTATACATTACTATATTAGCTGCACAATGTTAGAGATTTTCTTATACTCATATTTAACATCTATTTACTTTTTTTTTGCAGGTATTTTTGCCTCAATAAAAATATTAGACTTGAATATAAATTTAAAAACTAATTTTTTTAAAAGTGGTTTATACGGGATAATTTTTATATCTTTTATTGCTTTATTTATTAATTTTTTTTTTGAACTTAATAAAAATATTAACACTATTATATTTAGTTTTTTTTTTATTTACATATTCTTTATTCAAAAAAAATTTATTACTAAAATTTTATTTATTTCGATACCTGTTGCAATAATATGTAGCTTACTTTTAATATTTGAAACAACATACCGTCCAGATGCAGGACTTTATCACTTACCATACACTAACATTTTAAATAATGAAAAAATAATAATTGGATTATCAAATATTCATTTTAGATACGGACATACTTCAATAATTCAATATTTATCAGCTATAAATAATAATTGGATTTTTAATGATAAAGGTATCATCATTCCTTCTGCGATTATTTTTTCCTACTTTTTATTATATTTGATTCATGAGCTTAAAAATGAAAGCAATAAATTAATATTATTTTTTAATTTTGTTATACTTGCTTTTTTATGTTTAAAACTAAATAGATATTCTGATTTTGGTAATGATGCATCCGCACATATTTTTTATTTTTTTTTAATATCTTTAACGCTCAAGAACTATGAAAAATTTAACAAGAAAAATATGAGTGAAATTCTAACCATAGGTGCCTATATAGTTTTTAATAAAATTACTCTTTTTTTAGGTAGCTTTATACCAATCATAATTCTTCTTTTTAAAAAGAAAATTAAGTTATTTGATTTTAAGCTTATATTATTTTTGACAATATTTGGTTTATCCTTTTTTACAAAAAATCTGCTTGTTTCAGGCTGTCTTGCTTTTCCAATAGAAAAAACATGTATAAATAAAGTTTTTTGGTATGATTTAGAAGGAAATAGAGGCTCTAATGCTAAAGCAACAATGATGGAAAATGAAGCCTGGACTAAAGGCTGGAGTGACCAAAAAGAAAATCGTAAAAACTTTGAAGAATATTTATCTAATTTAGATTGGATAAAATTGTGGTCAAAAAATCATGGAAAAAGAACTTTTAATAAATTAATTCCATTTTTATTATTTTTAATAATTTTTTTTCTACTTATATTTAAACTAAGTAGAGATAAAAAAGATCAAGATACCCAGACTTATTTTTCATTATATAAAAAAATATTTATTACACTTTTAGTTATAAATATTGTTGGTTCAACGATGTGGTTTTTTAAATTTCCAGTTTTTCGTTATGGTTCTTCTTATTTAATTTCAACAATTACACTATTTTCAATTATAATTTATTGGAATAAAATAAAGTTAATAGATACTTTAAAATTAAAAAAAATAGTTAGTTATTTTACAATCTTCTTATTAGTTGTTTTAATTTCAAAAAATTTTCTTAGAATATTCAAAAATTATGAAAAAGTTTATAATCATAGTCCTTGGCCTAAAATATATGCTGAAGATAATTATAATTTGAAGAAAATGAATAGACCAATATTTAAAGATAAAAAAATTATTTTTTATCAATCAATAAATGAACTATGCTACTATAATAGTGCTCCTTGTACACATATGTTAGATTCTCAATTTAATATAGAAGAAATTAATTTAAAAAAATTGTTTGGGTATAAGATATATTATTTTGATAGGAATTTTTAATGTTCAAAAAAAAAGAGTTTAACAAATTTAGATCCACTTATAATAAACATCTTTATTCTGGTGTTATCGGAAAATTAATGAAGAAAAATCATGATTTAATGGAAACAAATTTTAAATTATTTAACGATGACTCTGAAGTATTAGAAATTGGTGCTGGCACATACCCTCATATGACTCATCTAAAACATAAATATAAAAATTATCATATTTCAGATATTGATGATGATGATTTTTTAAAAGAATTTTATCAAAAATTTGATAATAAAGTAATTTTTAAAAAAACTGATGGAATTAACTTAGAATATAAAGAAAAAACTTTTGATAGAATTATCATTTCTCATTGCTTAGAGCATATCAATTACCCTGATATATTTTTAGATAAAATTATAAATTTACTAAAAGAAGATGGGGTTTTAAGTGTATCGCTTCCTACAGATCCTGGTTTATTATGGCGTACTGGAAGATTTTTTATTAAAAACATATTTCAAAAAAAAACTCATAATATGGATAAAAATGATTATGAATATATAAACGCTATTGAGCATGTAAACTCAATTTTTAATCTTATAGTTATATTAAAAAAAAAATTAACTCCTTTAAGTGAAATACATTATCCATTAGTACTTCCTTTTCCTGACTTAAATCTATTTTATATTGCTGATTTTAAAAAAAATATTCAATAGAATTTTTATTCTATCTCATATCTATAAAATTTTCCTAAGTTTTCAACTGGCTTTGATATCGCGAGTAATTTTAAAAGTCTTTCAGAGGCTACTAGTCCATTTTTGGAATTAACAGATTTTAATAGATCGGACTCAATCCAGAATACAAAACCCTTATCTTTATTCATAAGCTTAATATGATCTTCAATAAGATATTGTGGCATTTCAAAAACTATTTTTTTATTATTATATATAATATCTGAGTAAAGCATATAATTTGCCAAACTTTTTGTAATTTTTTTATTTGATAGTAAATACTCCCATCCACCATATGAACCAACAACAAATATCTCTTTATCATTTGGATGATTTTTTAAATCATAAATTAATCCCGTATAATTTTTCATTTGATTACAATGACTATTAACTTTCCAACATTTATAATTTATTACGTTAATGGTATCGGGATATAAAGTAATCAGGAAAAAGAAAAAAGTAAGAACATAGAAAAAAAATATTTTAAATGAAAATTTGTCTAAAAAATTATAATTATATGAAATACAAAAAATTATTGGTAAAAATAACATAAAAACATGAAAGTTTTTATCTGTGCCAGCCCATAGCCACACAAATCCTCCTAAAAATATCATCAAAGCTTGAAAAACAAATTTAGAAGTAGAAACCTTTTTATTTAAAATATTATTAAAACTAATTTTATATTTTTTTAATAATTCGTTTATAATTTCTACAAAGATAATACCAACGCCCGTAAACATTAATAAATAAATATGGTATGGGGAATTAAAGATCTTTAAAAATGGTTCTCTTTGCCATGCACCGGCTGAAACTTGCGAGTTAAATATATAATTATGCCACCAAAACTCTTTAAAAGAAAATTCTAAAGAAAAACTAAAAAATAAAAAAACTAAAAATAATTGAATAAAAAAAATAAGAATAGAAAAAATTTTGATTTTTATGTTTTCAAAATAGATCAATCGAAGAAAATATAAAGGCAAATAAACAATCACATCTATCTTTGTAAAAAGACTTATCATGAATAAGAAGTAAGATAATGAAAGGTTTTTATAATAATTTTTTTCTAAGCTTTGTATTAAAAAATAAAAACTTAGTATTTGAAAAGTAAATTGAAAAAGGGGTAAGCTGATATTTATATTTTGTTGATGAAGGATTGATATTAAAAAAAAAAAAATTAGAAAAAAATTTTTTTTTGTCTGATTTGAAATAATAAAATAAATTGAACTAAAAAATAGAAAGACAGTTAAACACAAAGTAAGATAACTTTGAAAAAGACCAACACCTATGAATTTACTTAAAAAATGAATAAAAAAGTAATATGCAGGGCCCTTAGTTTCAAAGATATTTGAATATAATTTATATTTTTCAGAAATATTAACAGCTTGATTGTAATATAACCCATAATCATAACTCCAATAATGGAATAATAATAAACTCCAAACTGCGCTCAACAAAAATAATAAAGAATAGTTTCTACATTTTAAAATCATATATATTTATTAATTTGTTTGATAAAATAATAAAGTTCATTAAGAATGAATTATCATTTTTAAAAAATTTTTTAAAGAAATATAATTTATAATTATTATGAATTTTAATAATACTTACAATATTGCATTTTTGTTTCCACTCCATAATGAAGAAAAAAGAATAAACAATAATATTAAACTAATTAAATATATAAAGAGAAAATTTAAAAATTATTTAGTTGTTTTCATTCTAAATAATTGCACAGACAATACACATAAAGAAATTAAAAAAAAATTTTCAAAAAATAATTTATGCTACACAATCATCAATTCGAATTTTCATAAAAGAGGGAGTGGTATAAACAAGGCACTTAAATTAATAAAATGTAAATATTTCGCAATTTGTGCCATTGATAATGCTTGGGGTGAAAATTTTTATAATAGGGCTTATAAATTAATAAAAAAAAAATATGATGTGATTTATGGTCCAAAAAATCACATAAAATCTATTGTAAAAAGAAATTTTATCAGAAAAGTTATTTCTGGAATCTCAATATTTTATTTAAAATTTCTTTTTGGTAATTTAATGGATCAAGACTCTCAGTGTATCAAATTATTTAGGAGTGACATTAAATTTTTAAAAGATTTGCATAATTATAATTATTTTACCGAAACAGAGTTTTTTATTTTGAGCAAAACTTATAAACTAAGATATAAAAATATACCTATTAAAATTAAGAAAACAGAAGGTAGTAAAGTTAAGTTTTTTAAACTATTAGAATATATGATTGAGGCTTTACACTTTAAGTTCTTTTTATTATCGAATAAAAAATTGATCGAAAGAAATCATACTTAAAAAAAAACATAAAAAAACTTACAATAATTGAAAATTTTACTTTTAACCTAAGATATTTTGCAAATTGAGTAATAATTATTTCTTTGTGTAATTTTTTTAAATAAGGCATTGACGATTTTTCTAAAGTTGGCTCTAAAACAAAATTATTTTCTGAATTATTTCCATGTATTAATGTTGCATAATTATAATATAGTCTTTTATTTATCTTATTTTCTGGAGTTACAAATCTCATTGCATATAAGACTCTATCCTTGTTCGTATTATTTTGAAAAGAACCATGAACCATATTACTATGAAAAAAAACACATTCGCCTGGTTCTGATATAATATTAACAAAATTTCTTTCAATTTTATCTTTTTTATATCCAATCGATTGCCCCCTTGCTAATAAATTATTACTATCATTTAAATCCTCGTGCTTAAATTTAATTTTATGAGACTCTGGTAAAATTTTTAAACATCCATTTTCAACTGTGGAACTTGATAATGCCATAGATACTGTAATAGCTTTATTCTCTTCTATGCCCCAATAATGCTGGTCTTGGTGCATTGAAACCCATGACTTAGAATTCGCTTTTTTATGGAAAATTAATGAATTCCAACACAAAACATCATTACCAATTATTTGGGTCACCACATCAAGAATCTTTTGATCAAAAATAATTTTGTTTGCCCAAGGAAAATATAAATGTGTTTTAGATTTATGTTCTACTAAATCACATCTTTTGTTTTTATTTTTATAGTAAAAATTTAAATACTCACTGTAAATATTGTTAGCGTAAGCTTTATCAAGGATTTTTATATTTGAAATATAACCTTGATCAAAAAATATTTCTTTATAGTTTTTATTCATATATTCTAATTACAGATGACAAAAAAAATTTTATTAATGGGGTCAACTGGTTATATTGGATCACATATATATGATTTATTAAAAGAAGAAAACTTAATATACAGATATTCAACAAAAAATAAATCATTTATTGATAATTGTAGTGTTAATAAATTTGATTATATAATTTTTGCAGCAGGTATCCATATACAAAGCAACGAAGATAATAAAAGTCAATTTCGTGAAGCTATAAATATAATTAAAGAATTATATAAATTTTTTAATAAAACTCAAAAAATAATATTTATCTCTTCTTTCAAAACTTGTATAAATAAAAACTCTAAATTTATTTCAAGCGATCAAAAATATAATTTTTATGCAGAAGATAGCATTTATGGAAAAACTAAAATTCTATCAGAAAAAGTTTTTATCTACTTATGCAAAAAATTTAATAAAAGATATAAGATTATATGTCCAAGTCATGTAATAGGAAATGCAAGGAAAATTAACTCAATAAATAATTCACAATTAGAAAAAATACTTAAAAAAAAAATAATATATTATCCTGCTTGCTTAATATCATTAGTTAATATTAACAATTTATCAAAATATATAATCGAATTAGTGAATAATAGTGATTTAGATAATAAAAAAATAGTAATAAGTGATGTGACTATTCCTTATCAAGATTATGTTAAAAAAATAAAAAAAAATAAAATTTATTTAGGTATTAAATTAAATAAGACTTTATTGTCTTTTATATTTTTATTTTTAGAAAAATTAAAGAAATACTCTGTAATAATAAAAAATCCAATTCATAAGAGTCAAATTGCTTACTTAAAATTAAACCCAATAGTTAATTCTGATTATGAAAGAAAACATTCTATCGAAGAAGCTATTGATAGTTTAAGAAAATTAAATTAGATAAGTTAATCTAAACTATTTATTTTCTTAAGCTTGATTAACTTGTTAATATCTTGTGATAAGTTAAATTCTATTTTTTGATTAGTCAAATTATCTATGTTTTTACTTGATAAATTTAAATTACGAAATACCATTTTTAAAAATTTAATAATAAACAAAATTAATATATTTGGAATATATAATTTAACTCTTTTAATTTTTTTAAAATTGAAATAAATATCTAAAAACTCATTATAAGAAATTTCTTCTCCAGTAAAAAAATTAATTATTTTTTTGTAAAAAAGATTATTATTAACTATTAAATTTATGAATTTTCCCAAATCATCTCCAAAACAAACTGTTTGGAGATATCTACCAAAACCAGGCACTGGTATAAAAAAAAAATAGGTGATCAATTTATTTAAACTCTCAAAGGATTTTCCCTTTTTACCTCCTAAAATTAATTTATTCTTATAATCTATATCTATTATTGTTGAGGGTCTAATTATTATAAAATTACCTAATGATTTGTACATTTTTTCACAATTTAATTTTGCAATTCCATATTCTGATTTAGTGCCTGAATATGCATTAACACTTGATATGTATACATTTTTTTTAATTTTTAGTTTGTTAAAAACATAAAGTAGTTTTTGTGACAATTTGGTATTCATGTCTATTTCTGAAGCAAGTGAACTTTTATGTATATGTATAAAATTCAAACTACAATCAAAACTTATATCAATTAATGAAAAATATTTATCAAAAAATAATTGATCATCTAAATTTAATATGTCTATATGTTCAAATCTTTTATTATAATTTGTAACTGATATTAATTTATTAAGATTATTTAAAAAGTGTTGAGCTGGATAAGTATTTGATCCAAACAATAAAAGTTTCAAAATTATAACCTATTTTTATTAATTAAATTATTAATTATTCTATTAGAATTAATAGCAATATTGAATGTTGTTGGTGAACCAGGCACATCAGGAAAAACTGATGCATCTAAAATAAAAACATTCTTACACTTTAACAATTCTCCATTTTCTGAGGTAGATGTTTCGCTACCAGCTGGACCACACATTGGAAAACTTCCACCGTAATGATAACTAGATCCTGGTAAATTTAGGGCAACTAATTTTGGGATAATCAAAAATTTTTTAAAGAAAATTTTTTTTAAAAACAAAACACATTTTTTAATAACAACTTTAGATTTATTATTAATTTTTGAATATATGAAAAACTTACTCTCTCTTCCTGACCCAGTATCTTCAATAGTTATATCTGATGAATGATCTGAATGAATATATCCAACAACAACTGTTAATCTGTTAAATATAAAGGGGAAAACCATAGATAAATATTTTGCAAATTTACCAAACAAAGTCTCAAATGGTTTCAACATTAAGTCATTAAAAGTATAAAATTGAAGATGAATACTTTTTGGCGAAATATCTTTGTTATAAATTTCAAAAAATAATTCAGGTAATGTATTTTTTAAATCAATTAAATTATTGTCTAATTTTCCCAAATAAAATGCTGGAAAATAGAATCTTTGGGATTCCTTAATTATAATTTTTTTTTGGTTTAAAATTTTACTTCTTAATATTAATGATCCTGTCAAGATTGGTCCACAAGCTATAAATAAATTTGCACAACTATATCTAATAATCTCATTAGTTTTGGTATTAACTGTCTCTAAATAAATTTTATCATTTATTTTTTCAAAACTTTTAACAAATATATTTTTATGATAATTTAGTTTTTCAGGATATTTTCTAGTTAAAGAATTCAATAAATTTTTTGCATTAAACATACATTCATACGGACAACCATAGTGACAAAGACCACAACTTTGACAATTTACTTGATTTACAGAATATTTATTACTTACTGCAAATTTTGATCTTCCAAAGTAAAATCCTCTATTATTTAAATCTTCTTTTTTTTTATCTAAGAATTTTATTATTTCTTTTGATGTTAGTGAAATATCAAATGTGTGCTTCGTTCCTATTTGGTTGTTAAAAAATTTTGATAAATTGTCTTCGGTTGAAGATATAGGAATTATTTTCTCTACTTTTTTTTTATTTTTATAAAATTCCTCATACGAAATACCCCAGTTCTCAAGGTCTTTTTTAAAAAAAGGAGAGGAAAGTGTTCCCCAAATATTTGATAGTCCACCTTTTGCATTAGAAGAAAGAGTATTTGAATTTAAATCATATGAAATATTTTCATTTTTTGTAATATCAAAAACAAAATCAGACCCATATGGAAATTTTAAATTTGGATCAAAATACTTTTTTAATTTTTTTTTAGATTTTTCAACATAATTTTTAAATTTTTTAGTATTTCGGGTTATTAAATAATCTTTAACAACATCTTTTTTTTCATCCTCAATTTCTTTACCAACATCTAATATTGTTACATTTTTGCCATTTTCTAAAATTTCTGATGCTGCTGAAACGCCTGCAGGTCCTGAACCAATAATAATATTCTTAAAATACATGAATTTTAACTTTATTTAATCTATTAGTTAATTTTTTATTATAAATTGTCAACTAATCTGTTTGGTAAAGACTTAAATTATATTAATAAAATTGCTTATTTATTTTTTTTTAATAAATAAATTTTCTATTCTTGTACTATAGATATATTCTAGAATAAACAATCAATATTAAATATGAAAAAAAATATTTCTATTATTATACCTTGCTTGAACGAACAAAAAAATATTACCAGAATTTATCAAGAAATAAAAAAAAAATTTAAAAGAAAAGATTATGAAATAATTTATGTTGACGATGGATCTAAAGATAATTCTCAAAATGAAATAATAACACTAAGTAAAAAATTTAAAAATGTTAGATATCTTTTTAGAAAAAATGATAAAGATCTATCAAGATCTTTTTTTGAGGGTGTCAAACTATCAAAATCAAATTATATAATTCTAATGGATTGTGACTTACAACATGATCCTGAAATACTAAATAAACTTTATGATACCTTATGTGTTCAAAATGTTTCTATTGTTTCGGGAAGCAGATTTATGAAAAAATCTATTAACAATACAAAAAAAATTAAATATATCTTTCGGTTGATGCTAAGTAAAATTTTAAATCATGCAATAAATTTTTTTTTAAATATGAAACTTACTGATAATCTGACAGGAATATTTATCTCTGAAAGAAAAAAAATTTTAAAACAAAAAAAAAACTTATACCTTAATGGATATAAAATATTTTTAGATTTTTATACAACTCTTAATGAACCCAAAAAACATATAGAAATTCCAATCAAACTTAATGAGAGGATTAATGGTGAAAGCAAACTAAGTTTAAAAACATTAATCAATATAGTAAAATTAATTTTATATAAAAAATTTAAATTTTACCGTTAATTTTTTTAAAGTTTAAAAAAATTGTTACGTAAATTAATATTAAAATCGACAATGAAATAATAAACTTTGAAGTTATAATAAAAAATAAAATAGGTAAAAAATAACTAAAAAAAATTATAATAACAGCTTTTGTTTGTGATAATGATTTTGTTATAATATGGTGAATATGATTTTTATCTGGATTAAAAGGATGCTTTCCTTTTAAAATTCTTTGTGTAAACACACGCAACATATCAATACCTGGAAACAATAGTAACATTAGAACCATTTCGACTGTAATTAAATTTTGATTGTGAGAATTTATTAATGAACAACTTATAATTAATGAACAAAACCAAATCCCTGAGTTACCAAGAAATATTTTATTTTTGTAGTTATAATAACTAAAAAATATTAAAGAAATTAATAACAATAAAAAAAAGATTTCATTTATTCCATTGATAATAAAAAATGAAAAGATTGTAATTAAATATATTGCTGACTGAAGATTTATGCCATCAAACATATTAAGTGCATTTAAAAATAACATTACACATAAAATTGTTACTAATGATGAATATTTGCCAAAATTAATACTTAAATTTAAAGAAGAAAAATTCACATTGGTTAATAATAAATTTTGATTAAAAATTAATAATAAGTAAAAAATTGCACCCGATAAAAACAATCTTAGAATTGAATTTAAATTTTTTCTATCATCAAAAAAACCTATAAAAAAAAACAATATTGAAAAAAGATAAATATTCAACATAAGGTCATCTTTTACAATTCCATCAGAAAAAAATTTAAATCCAAGAAATATTAAGATATTAAAAAAAAAGACAAATCCACCTATGTTTGAAATTTTTGAAATATGTATTTTTCTATTATTATCAGGTGCATCATATATATTAAAATAATTTGAAATTCCTTTGTAAGTCTTAAAAAAGATAAAATTTGAAAACAACGATATTACAATTAACTCAATCATTTAAGTTTTGTTTATAACGAAAATGTAAAAAAATACCTATTAAAAAAAAAGTAATAATATTAATCCAATTATTAAAAAAATTTCCATTAGGTAATAACGGGAAAAAATGTAAAAATAGGCAAAACGCTGAGAAGCAAATCATAGTTTCATTTCTTATAAACGATGGGGACAAAATATTTTTTTTTAAATTAGAAAATATTGTTATTAGTATGTAGAGAAAAAATAACATTAAGAACAATAATCCTATCATTCCTGTTTCTGCCAAAATCTGGAAATATAAATTGTGAGGATGAGTAGCACATCCACCGGGAACAATATATTTAGGATCTTTACACTTTTCTCTAAACATTCTTGGTCCTACACCAAATAATGGATTTTCTTTTGCCATTAAATAGCTACTTTTCCAATGCCTTAGATGACCAATAGGTATCTCATCTATTTTTTTAAGCTGAATATTCACTTCATCTTTTTTTAAAAAAGAATGAGTGATTTGTAATTTTGTTGTTTTAATAAGTCTGTTTTCTCCAATCAAACTTAATAGAATAAAAGAACTAATTAAGATCATCGAGGTTAGAAAAATAATTCTTTTTGATTTTAAGAATATGAAAAAAAATAACGTTGTGAAGATAAAATATATAAATGCAGTTCTTTCTCCAGTTAAATAAATTACAAAACTATAAATAAATATAATAATTGAATAAATTATGGACATATAAAAAATATTTTTTTTAATCATAAAAAAAATATACATTTGAAGGAAAAATAATGGGCTTAATCTTGTAAGATAACTTCCTAGAATTAATTCATCTTTAAAAAAACCACTCAACCTGCTACTTTTATCAAGGTGTTCATATCCAAGAAAATTATAACCAACTAAATATTGAAAAAAAGCATCTATTACCACTATCAAACAAGTAAAAAATATTGATAGGAATATTTTTTTTACTAATTCATTATTGTTATCAAGTAAAAACCATGTAGCTAAAGAAAAAATACCAAATCTAAAAAAAAATAGAACTGATATTGGTATTTGATTATTTTTGATTAGTGAAATTGATATTAAAAAAATACAAAAAATTATATAAAATATGAATAATTTACTTTTATAATAATGAAAAATCTTATTTTTAATAGAATAGAGTATAAAAAAAATAACGATTATTATCAAAAACAAATCTGAGATAGCTCTACTAAACACTAGTGCCAAAGGAATTAGCAAATAGATGAGTTCAATAAGTATTATTGGATTATTACGAATTCTATTCATTAAAATTATATATATTTAATAAAAATTATAAAACAATATTATATTAAAGATCTTAAAAACTTGTACGATAATTTTTTTTTAGTAATTAAAAACCCATCATGTATATAGTTTAGAATGACTTTACAATTAATAAAAGTTGATAAAAATAAATTTAAGTCATGGATAATTTTATTTTCAACTATTATAGCTTTATATTTTTGGGACTTTGGAGCTAAATATAATTTAGGAATCGATACTAGATATTTAACTTTATTGCCATTGTTATTTTATTTAAAAAAGGAATCATTAAGTAATAATGGTTTATTTATAGTTGGGGTTATAAATCTATATGTAATATTTACATATATTTACAATTATTCAGTTTATGAAAGAGTTATTACTTTATTTGATTTTAAATCTTTCTTTGGTTTTTCGCTTACATTGTTTGTAGCTTTTTTCTGTAAAGATATAATATTACTAAACAAAGAAAAAATTACTAAGTTTTTATTTGTATTAACACCCTTTTTTTTTATTAATTCTGATTTTTTTATTTGGAATGATATAAATTTATTATGGCAATGTGCTTATTTTGGTTACACCGAGGCGGCTATATTTAAATTATTTTTTCTTGAAAATTCTCATTATGCAATGGTTGCTATCCCAGTATTTTTATTAAACTTATTTTGGATTTGTAAAAAGTTTAAACTTATCAATTTTTTATTACTTATTTCCTTTTTTGTGGCAATGATTATTTTTCAGTCTACAACTATGGTAATGGCTATGCTTATTATTTTACCGACAACTATATTTATTAGTTGGAGTAAAAATAATTCTAAATTTATATTGAGTTGTCTCATATTTCTCTTAATTTATATCTTTATATTTATCAATATTTATGGATGCTCTAGAAAAGTCTCTGATTTACTTTCACATACTTATATTAACGCAGTAACTACAGTCCAGGCAGACTCTAAAATTGAAAAAGCTAAGGGTGTAAATGATAAATTAGAAATTTTGATAGCAAAAAAATTTATAATTTTTTATGAGAAATTTGATGATTATTTTTATACCTCTTTAAAATCTGATCCTAAAGCTCAACTCAATAAAGAAAAATTAATTAGTAACACTGATCTAATTGCAGGCTCAGATAAAAGTTATGAAAAACAAAATTCATTATTTAAGGTTAATGTTTCATCGCAAGTTATTAAAAATTCTTTTGTGGTTGCCATCAAGACAGTTAAAGAGAAACCATTAGGTATAGGCTTTAATAGATTTGAAGATGCCTTTATGAAACAAATTAGTTCTCAAAAAGCTAAATATTCTGATGAAATAATGCAAATTAATAGAAATGATGGAGCCTCTAATTTCAATAAACTTTTAGGTGAATTTGGATATATATTAATAGTTATATTAATATATTTAATAATTTTTATTTTTTCAAAAAAAGTTTCTATTGAAACTAAATTGTTTTTATTCCCAATTGTGATAACTCAGATGATTAGAGGTGCTGGATATTTTAATGGAGGCTTCCTACTTAGTGTAGCACTTATAATCATGGTAATTCATGGCACAAAAAAAGAAAATTAGAATTATATACGCTGCAGGAATACATTCGGGTGGAGGTCTTTTTGTTTTAAATTATTTAAAAAGAAAAATGAATTTTAATAAAGATATAGTTTATTTAGATGAGAGAAATACAGAATATAAGTTTTTTAAGAAATTTGAGGTATATTTAGTTAAAAATAATATTTTTTCAAAAATTTTGTCTGAATACACAATAAAAAAAAAAATAAATAAAAATATAAAAGAAATAGTCTTTTTAAACGGCTTACCACCAATTTTTAGATATAAAAGTAAAGTAATCACCTATTTTCAAAATGCTAATATTGTAAATTTTAAGACAAATGTAATGAAAATGATATCATCAGATTTTTTTAGATCATTAAAATTTTTTCTTTTTAATAATAATGTTGATAAATGGGTAGTTTTTTCAAAGTATGCCAAAGAAGATCTAATGAACATTATAAAAAAAGAAAAAATCTACAATGAAAATATTATTTTTGAAGTTAAAAAGAAAAAAAATCGAAAACTTAAATACGACTTTATATATCCAGCAAGTGGTGAAAGTCATAAAAACCATAAAAATCTTTTAAAAGCATTTGTAATTCTTGCTAAATTAAGAATTTTCCCAAAATTGCTAATTACTTTGAACAAAGAAGACCTTCGTAAACTTAATTTTAATTATTACGTTAATAAATTTAATTTAAAAATTACAAATAAACCTGAAAAGAATAGAGAGAAATTTTTGAAAAACTATTACAGATCTAAAGCTTTAATTTTTCCTTCAAATACTGAAACACTTGGTCTACCCTTGATTGAAGCAAAGAAATTTAAGATTGACATATTGGCTTCGAATAAAAATTTTTCAAAAGAATACACAAGTAAAAAAAGATTATTTAATCCTAAAGATCCTGAAGATATAGCCAATACAATAATTAGATATCTTCAAAACAAAAAAAATAAATTATGAATATCTTAATTTTTTCACAACATTTTTGGCCTGAAACTTTTAGAATAAATGAAATTGCCGCAGAGCTCTCAAAAAAAAATAGAGTCTATGTTGTTTCAGCTTGGCCAAATTATAATATAAAAAGTAAAAAAAAAATATTTTGTTATGGAGTAGAAAAATATAAAAACGTAAAAATAATAAGAGTTCCAACTATTAAAAGAAAAAATAATAAATTTTTAAATATAATTTTTAATTATTTAAGCTTTATAATTTATGGTATTTTCATTTCACAAGATAAATTTGACAATACAAAATTTGATGTTGTGATTTCATATGCAACTAGTCCTATTTATCAAGCAATACCAGCCATAATATATTCTAAACGTAAAAAAATACCTATATTTTTGTGGGTACAAGATGTTTGGCCAGAAGTCCTTAAAGATTTAAATATAATAAATAATAATTTTATTATTAATGTGCTAAATAAATCAGTTAAATATCTTTATAAAACTTGTGACTACATATTAGCGCAATCATCGTCAATTGAAAAAATTTTAAAAAAGGATTATAAAAATACATATCTTGCTTACAATCCATCTAATATAAGTAAATTTAAAAAAAGAAATAATGCAAATAGAAGGATAAAAAAAATTATTTTTGCAGGAAATGTTGGTAAAGCTCAAGCACTTGAAAAATTAATCAATTTTGGAATTTTAATAAAAAAAGAAAAATTACCACTTCAATTTGAAATAATTGGAGAAGGTAGTAACAAAAAAAATCTTCAGTTTATTATTAAAAATAAACAACTTAATAAAATTATTATTTTTAAACCTTTTATGAAGCCAAAAAAGTTAGAAAAATATATTTTAAATTCAGATGGTTTATTGGTTTCGCTTGGAAAAGGTTCTGCACTTTCCGTAACAATACCAGCAAAATTTCAAACTTATATAGCTTATGGCAAACCAATTTTTGTATTTTCAGACAATATAGTTGCTGAAATAATTAAAAAATACAATATAGGTTTTATTTTAAACAACAAAAACCCAAAAAAAAACATTTATCAATTCTTAAAAATGAATATAAACAACCTTCATCAAATAAAAAAAAATAGTGAGTATCTATATAAAAATTTTTTTGAAATTAAAAAAAATACTAAGGTTTTAGAAGAAATATTAACTACTAAAAAAAATGAATGGAATAAAAAATGAAAGTATTAATTGTTGGTGGAGCAGGATATGTGGGTGGAGTAATTGTAGATTTACTATTATCCAAAAAAAAATATGATATAACGGTTTACGACAACCTTTTATATGAAGAAAGTTATAGAAAAAACTGTAAATTTATTAACGGAGATATAAGAGACAAAAAATTTTATAAATCTAATCTTAATAAGTATGATGCCATTGTATGGCTAGCTGCACTAGTCGGTGATGGAGCTTGCTCTATTAATCCAGCTTTAACTGATGAAATTAATTATCAGACACTAAGAAATTTATGCAAAGTTTATAATAAAAGAATTGTATTTATATCAACTTGTTCTGTTTATGGTGCCCAAGACGGTATTCTAGATGAAAATTCCTCTGTTAATCCTCTTTCCCACTATGCTAGCTCAAAATTAAAATGTGAAAAAATTTTAAAAGATAAAAATTCCATAATATTTAGACTAGGAACTTTGTTTGGTGTTAGTGATAACTATTCAAGAATAAGAATGGATTTAGTTGTTAATACTCTAAGTGCTAAAGCTTTTTTTGAAAAAAAAATGTCAGTATTTGGAGGTGAACAATATAGACCTCTTTTACATGTTAAGGATGTGGCAAGAGCAATCGCAATTTCATTAAAAACAAAAAAAAAAGGTATTTTCAATTTATCATACAAAAATATGAAGATTATCGATATTGCAAAAGAAATTCAAAAATATTTCAAAAAAACAAAAATAATTAAAACAAAAATTAAGTTTCAAGATGCTAGAAATTATAAAGTTAAAAATAATAAAGCTACTAAAGAACTGTCCTTTAAAGCAAAATATAATTTAGAATATGGTATTAATGAATTAAAAAAACTTTTAATAGAGAAAAGAATTAAAAATTTTAATGATCCAAGATATACTAATCAAAAATATTTAGAAATATTTAAAGAAAAAATTTAAAATATGGACCCAAAATTAATTAATGGAAATAGAATATATGATAACAGAGGATCGTTGAGATTCAGTAATGAACTAGAATTTAAAAAAATAAAAAGATTTTATATGGTTCATAATTATAATAAAAATTTTGTTAGAGCTTGGCATGGACATTTAAATGAAGAAAAATATATAGGATGTATTAAAGGAACATTTCAAATATCTGCAGTCAGAATTGATAATATTAAGAGACCAAATAAGAAAAATAAAATTCATAATTTTTATTTAAATGAAAGTAATAATAACTTTGTTTATATTCCTAAAGGATATGCAAACGGCTCAATGTCTCTAGAGGAAAATTCTGAACTCTTAATATTTTCTACTTCCTCAATTAATGAAAGCTTAAAAGACGATATTAGATACAATTCAGAATACTGGAACCCTTGGAAAATTAATCATAGATAAACATGAAATCAATTTTGATTATTGGTGGATTGGGAATGCTTGGATCTGAAGTTTTAAGAGAATTTACAAAAACTAATTATAAAATTCACGCAACATATAGGAGCAAAGCAGATTTAAATAAATTTAAGAAAAAATTAAAAAAAAAATTTAAAATAAAATTTCATCAATTTGATATTAAAAATTTTAAAAATAAAGAATTAGAAAAAATTATACAAAAAAAAGAATTTATTATAAATTGTGCTGGAATAATTAAACCCTACATAGATGAAAAAAACATTAAAAGTATTAATAATGCAATTCTTGTAAACTCTTTATTTCCACATCAATTGAATTCTATTGCAAAAAAAACAAATACAAAAATATTTCAAATCGCTACTGATTGTGTTTATAGTGGCAATGTAGGTAATTATTCAGAAAATGATAATCATGATGCTACAGATGTATATGGTAAAACCAAAAGCTTGGGTGAAGTGAGGTCACTGAATTTTTATAATTTAAGATGTTCTATTATTGGTAATGAAATTAAGAATAACAAATCTTTGGTTGAATGGTTTAAAAATTCAAAAAAAGAAAGTACTTTAAATGGATTTAGCGATCATCTTTGGAATGGTATTACCACTAATGCGTATGCTAAAATTATAAGGTCAATAATTGAAAATAATATTCAGATACCTAATTTTATCCATATAGTTCCAAAAAATAAATTGACCAAATACACTCTTTTAAAATTATTTAAAAAAACATTTAAAAGAGATGATTTAACAATAATAAAAACTAAATCTTCTCAAACAATTACTAGAACCTTAAAAACTATTTATGTTAAAAAAAATTTAGAGATTTGGAAAAAAAGTTTATTTTTTAAAATAGAAAAAATAGAAAAACTTATAGAAGGTTTAAAATGAAAATTTTAACAATTGTTGGAACAAGACCTGAATTAATAAGATTAAGTAGAGTCATTCCACTTATAGATAAATTTGCAGAACAAATTATTGTTCACACTGGTCAAAATTATGATAAAAATCTTGATGAGGTTTTTTTTAAGAATTTTAATTTAAGAAAACCAGATTATTATCTTGGAGCAAGAGGATCTTTTGGAAATCAGATATCTATTATATTAAAAGAATTGGAAAAAATAATAGAAAAAGAAAAACCAAATAGATTTTTTGTTTTGGGAGATACCAATAGTAGTCTTGGTGCTATTATGGCCAAGCGAATGGGTATTAAAGTCTATCATGTAGAAGCTGGTAATAGATGTTTTGATGAAAGAGTTCCTGAAGAAGTTAATAGAAAAATAATTGATCATTCAAGTAATTTTTTATTGCCTTATACTTATAGAAGTGCAGAAAATTTAGTTAAAGAAGGAATTGATCGAAAAAATATATTTGTTGTGGGGAATCCTATATTTGAAGTCATAAATTTTAATGAAAAACAGATTGAAAAATCAAACATTCTTAAAAAACTTAAATTAAAAATAAAAAAATATTTTTTAATAACTCTTCATAGAACAGAAAATACTACTGATCCAATTAGATTAAATAATTTTTTAAATGCATTTAAAAAGATTAATAAAAAATATAAAATGGAATTAATATGGCCTATTCACCCAAGATCGAAACAAAGTGTTATAAATAACAAACTTAATATCCCTATGGGGTTAAGGCTAATTGATCCATTGGATTTTTTTGAATTTGTAAAATTAGAAAAAAATAGCATATGTGTTATTACTGATAGTGGCACTGTTCAAGAAGAATGTGCATTACTAGGGCTACCAAATATAACTATTCGGGACACAACAGAAAGACCCGAAACAATCGAGGGAGGATCAAACTTTATAACAGGAGATTCAAGTGAAATGATATTGAATGGTGTGGATATTTCTATTAAAAATAAGGATAATTTTAAGTGCCCAGAAGAATATAGATATAAAAATGTTAGCAATACAATTTTAAAAATTTTACTCCAAAAAAATTAACTATTTAATTTTAAAATTTTTAACTTAAATCATTTATATCATTTTGGACCATAAGCTTAACTAATTCTTTGAATTTAGTTTTAGGAGCCCATTTTAATAATTTTTTTGCTTTTGAATAATCGCCAATTAAATTTGTTACTTCGTTTGGTCTATAATAGTACAGAATTGACTTAACAATTACTTTTTTTGTATTTAGGTCAAATCCTACTTCTTTAGCTCCTTTGCCTTTGAAGGAAATTTTAATACCTATACATTTAAAAGCTTCTTTCAAAAATTCTTTAACACTTCTCGATTGTCCTGTAGCTAGCACAAAATCATTTGCTTCACGGTGTTGAAGAATTTTCCACATACCTTCAACATAATCATCTGCGGAGCCCCAGTCTCTTTTTGAGGAAAGATTTCCTAAAAGTAAAATACCTTTTTTAGATTTATTATACTTTGCAACAAATTTAGTAATTTTTCTTGTAACAAATGTTTCGCCTCTAGAATAACTTTCGTGATTAAATAGAATTCCATTTGAAGCAAAAATTTTATATGAGTCTCTATAATTTTTAGTTATCCAATAAGAAAAAAGTTTGGATGTTGCATATGGGCTTTGTGGACAAAAAGGTGTTTTTTCATTTTGTGAACTACCTTTTAAACTGCCGTACATCTCTGAAGTGGCTGCATTATAAAACTTAGTTTTTTTTTCAAGTTTATTAATTCTGATTGCTTCTAAAAAGTTTAAGGTTCCTAGGGAATTTACAGAAGATGTGTAATGAGGAAGCTCAAAGCTAATTGCCACATGACTTTGGGCAGCAAGATGATAGATTTCGTTTGGTTTAATATCATTTAAAATTTTACAACAGAATGAAGAGTCAGAAACATCGCCATAATGAAGATGTAATGATTTATTTTTTATAAATTTATCTTGATAAATTTCATCAAGTCTTATTGCTGAATGCAATGAAGAAGATCTTCTTTTTATACCATGAACAATATAATTCTTTTTAATTAAAAATTTTGCTAGAAGAAAACCATCTTGTCCTGTAATACCAGATATTAATGCAATTTTTTTATTCATTTTCAATGACTTTATATATAATAAAATCATGAAAAATAAAATTTATTATTCACCAAAGGTAACAGTAATTCTTCCTGTTATTGATGAAAAAATAAGCTTAATTAAAACTATTAAGATAATATTAAAAGATAATAAAAAAGATATTGAAAAAATATTTTTAATTTTAGACAAAAAAAAAACAAAAATAGACTCTATTAATTTATGTAAAAGATATTTAAGATCTAATAAAAAATTATTTTCAATAATATATCAAAAAAGACCATATCTAGGAGGTGCAATGCAAGATGCATTTAAATATGTGTCATCTACACATTGTTTAATGATGTCTTCAGACTTAGAAACAAATCCTTATAGTGTAAAAAAAATGATAAATCTTTTAAAAAAAAATCCTGATAAAATTATAACTGCTTCCAGATGGCTTGATAAAAAACAATTTACTGGATATGGATATACTAAGATTATTTCAAATTATTTTTTCCAAAAAATATTTTCATTACTTTTTGGAGTCAATTGTACTGATCTAACTTTTGGATTTAGAATTTTTCCAACAAAATTAATTAAGATTATAAAATGGGAGATGCTTAATCATAGTTTTCTTTTTGAAACAATTATCAAACCAATAAAATTAGGTACAAAAGTGTTAGAAGTTAAATCAAATTGGAAAAAAAGAATTGAAGGAAACACAAACAATGTTTTTACAAACTATCTCTGGTATGTATACATAGGTTTCAAAGTTTTTTTTCAAAAAAAAAAAAATTACTAGTAGATGAATAAAAAAATAATAGTATCGACAAGTATAAATCCACCAACAGAAGCGATTATAAAATTTGATAATCTGAAGGATTGGAAATTAATTGTTGTTGGAGACAAAAAAACTCCAAAAAATTATAGGCTCAAAAATGGAATATACTTGTCACCAAAGGATCAGGATTCGATAGATAAAAAGTTATCAAGAATTTTAGGATGGAACTGTATTGAACGACGAAACATGGGTCTAGTCTATGCAAAAAAAATTAACGCAGAAGTTGTAGCATTAGTCGATGATGACAATATTCCTTATAATAATTGGGGAAAAAATATTTTAATTGGAAAAAAAACTAAGGCAAAGTTTTACAAAACATCTGAGCCTGTATTTGATCCTATATATCAGACTAATTATAAAAATCTATGGCACCGAGGATTCCCCATTGATAGATTGGATAAACGAGAAAACTTAAATTATACAATCAACAATGTAAAAGTTGATGTACAAGCTGATTTTTGGAACGGAGATCCAGATATAGATGCAATAGCAAGAATAATGCAGAAAAAACCTAATTGTCGTTTTAAAAATGAATTTTTTCCATTTTATTCAAATAAAATCTCACCTTTTAATAGCCAAAATACTTTTTTAGATGCTAGATTGTTAGAGTTTTATTTTTTATTTCCTGATCAAGGAAGAATGCATGATATATGGGCCTCTTACTTTCTGCAATATAAGAAAAAAGTAAATGTAATTTACTCAAAGCCCAGTGTATTTCAAGACAGAAATGAACATGATTTAAGTATTGACCTTAAGAATGAATTTCTTGGGCTTAAATATTCCTCAAAAATAATAGACGAAATGGCTAAAAAAAAATTTAAAATAAATAAATTTTTTTCTAAAAGGTCTATAGAAGCTTATAAATTATATTTGAGACACTTTATATGATAAAAAAAAATAAGATTTTAGTTACTGGTGGTAATGGCTTATTAGGATCCGAAATAGTTAATATATTAAAAAAAAAAAAAATTAAAAATTTTCATCCTTCTTCTGAAAAGTTAAATTTTACATGTTACCGAAAAGTAGACGATTATTTTAAAAAAAAAAAACCAACTCATGTAATTCATTCTGCAAATAAAGTTTACGGCATAGGTGGTAATTTTAAGAAAAAATTTGAAACAATTAATGAAAATATGATTATTAATTCAAATTTATTAAAGGCTTGTAAAAAACATAAGATTAAAAAGATTATTTGTATTGGTAGTGCTGCAATATATTCAGAAAAATATAAGAATAATATTAAAGAAAAAAATGCACTTAAACAAAAGCCTCATATTTCAGAGTTTTATTATGGAATTTCAAAAAGAGTAATGTTGCATCAACTAAGAGCTTTATCAGAACAAACTAATATTAATTTTTGTTATATAATAATGAATAATTTATATGGTAAAAATGATAATTTTAATAAAGATCATGGTCATGTTGTTCCATCATTAATTCATAAATTTTATTTAGCAAAAAAAAATAATAGCAGGGTGCAATTGTGGGGAAGTCCAAAAACTAAAAGATGTCTTCTTTATGCTAAAGATGCAGCTAGAATGATACTGCAAATAATGAATAAAAAAATTGAAATTATTAATCTGAGTGCAAAAAATGAAATTTCCATTGGTGAATTAGCAAAATTAATTTCAAAAATTTATAATTTTAAAGGTCAAATTCAATGGGAAAGAAAAAAATTCAAGGGTGTTGATAGAAGAAAATTGGACCTTTCGTTACTTAATAGATTTAAAATTAAAGAAAAGTATTCTTTATCAACAGGATTATTTGAAACTATAGAATGGTTTACTAAAAACTATAAATATATAATTAGAAAATGAAAATATTAATATCATATATTGTTAGAAAAATTATTATTTATCTTGATGTTTTTATTCATAGAAAAAAAATAAGTAAATTTTTAATAAAATCTAACCTAAAATTTAAAACAATTTATGATATTGGGTCTAATAATGCAGATTATAGTTTATTATTTAATGAAATTTATTCCAAAGCTAATATTTTTTCATTTGAACCTAATCCAGAACTTTACAAAATAGCCTCAACCAATACGAAAAAATTTTCTAATATAGAAATAATAAAAAAAGCAGTTGGAAACTCTAATACAATTAAAGATCTTAAAATTGATCAAAATTCTTCTTTAACAACTACTCTTTCTACGAGCAATAAATCATCTAATACATATAAGATTAAAAAATTTTTGTATGGTGAAAATCCACAAAAAACTGTGAAAATTAATATTATAAAACTTGATTCTTTTATTAATAAAAACAATATTCCAGATTTTGTTAAGATAGATGTCGAAGGTTTTGAAGAAGAAGTATTAAAAGGTTTACAAAAAAATATTAAAAAAATTAAATTAGTTATGATAGAGTTTCATTTCGATAAACTTTACAAGGGGTATAGTACTACAAGATTAAATGATTATTTCAAAAAAAATAATTTTAAACTCATTAAATCAATTAAATTTCCAATATTGAATTGGGAAGATAGATTTTACTTAAATAAAACTAACGAACTTTAATTAATGAATAGGATTTATTAATAAAAAGAAAGTTGTCCTTTACTGTTAATAAAGCATTAGAATTTTCACCATTTACAACATGCAAATCTTTCAATACACAATTTTTTGCCTTTCTATTTTCAAATGAAAAATAGTGAGAAACATGTGAACCTACTGCACCTACACAAACTTCTTCGATTAAACCTTGCTCATATATAATTTTAGCTATTCTATTAGATAAATTACCAGTCAAATATTGATTTCCAACTAAAATAATATTTAGTGGAACACATATTAAAAAAATAGCTAATAAATTAATTTTACTTTTATAATAATCTCCAAAAACAAAGTAAAAGACTGGGAGAATTACGATTAAATATCTTTGTGAAGCCAAACTGGATGCCACTATAATTAAATATAATAAACCAATAAATATTAATTTTATTTGATTATAATTATTTAATTTAAGATTTTTTTTAACCTCAAAAAAAATAATTAAAAAAAATAAAAAAGAAATAACTCCTAAAATGCCTTTTAATGGTAATTTATTTAATAATGTGTCTAAAATTCCAAAACTCATTTCAACAGATAAAGATAAATAATTATTACTTATAAAGAAAACAATAATTCCTAAAAAAGAAATTAAAAATTTATATCTTAACTTTATGTTAATCAATAAATCTAAAAATCTTCCACTAACTATTGGTATTAAAAAAATTAATAAGAAAGATGTATATAGAATAATATTTGAAAAATATTTTGAATAATTATTAACAACACTTAAAACATCCATATAATAATTTGTAAAAAGAAAAAAACCAAAGTTAAAATAAATTAATAAAAAATAAGTTGCTGGAACTATTGAATAAGTTATGCCAGTTATTATCAATTTTTTCAAAAATGATAATTTGAATTCTACTTTCAAAAAACAAATAGATAATAAAAAATAAATTCCTACGATAGGCTTTATTGTTGTAGCTATCCCCATGATTAATGCAGGTATTATAAAATTTGTATCGTTATTATCTATCTTTTTCAAAAATAATGAAAATCCAAATAAAGATAAAGCCATTGAAATTAAATCTGGTGTACTTCTATATCCAAATACCCAGATCAAGGGATTGATAATTAAAAATAAAAATACAAAAAAAATAAAGTCATTCTTGTCATCATTATTTTTTAAAGAATAAAAATTAATTACCGCTAGACCAATAAACAAATAAGACGATAGAGAAATAAGCTTTCCTATTATAATATTGTCTATAAATGGGAATATTAAAGAAAAAAAACTAACTAATATCGTAAAAAAAAATGTATTAGCTTGTTGATTAAAAAATTCTATTGGTATTTCTTTATTAAACTTTTCTCTGATAAAATCGCCTCCTTCGTAAAATACGTATTCAAAATTAACTGGATTAAAATTAATAAAAATTAAATGAAGAAGAATTGATAATAATATTGCTACATGAATTTTTTTATAATTACCAAAAAATAACATTTTTTTAAAATTTTAATTTTTAAATTTATTTGCTTTATTGTATTTTTTTAAATCGGGTTTTTTAATTGTGTATCCTAATCCTGAATGTGTTTTGTGTATAGGTAGCCCACATCCTGATCCAATATATCCAGGAGACATAATTGAAAAATTTTTTTTCCACCAAATATCATCAAACCAAATTCTTACATTATTCATATCACATGAGTCATCTGTAAAAATATAACTCCCATCAGTAATTTTTTTCCATAAAAACTGGATACTTTGTCTGGTTGAGCTTACCAAATCAACATCTAAAAATAAAAAATCTATCTTTTCTTGATGTTTAGGAAGGGTTGAATTAAAAAATCCTTTTCTAAATATACACTGAGTAATTTCACCATAAAGACTGATATTTTTTTTTACAGTTTCAAGAGATCCTCGATACATCCCTTTTTTATAATTTTCAGTAATTTTTAAATGATGATAATAAGTTTTATTATTTCTTGATGCTGACGGTAATCCTTCAAATGAGTCGTATATAATTAATTTCTTTCCTATTAGCTTGCAAATTAAAGATAACGAGCAACTAGAAGCACCTTTAAAACTACCACATTCAACAACATAATTTTTTTTTGATTTAGGTATGTTTAGCAAGTACTTTGCTAGCATTACGTGAGTTTCTAAGCTTGTAGCTGAATCTACGTTTTTAATAATATTAATAAATTTTTTTAAAATGTTTAATTTATCTTTTTGGTTTAAACCATATTTTTTTCCAGCCGAACTAAAAATAAAATCTTCTATAACAGGATTGTAAAAATTATATGTAAAAAAATTAATAAACTTAATAATAACAATTGGTAAAGAATAATAAAAAAATTTTAATTTATTCATTTGTAAAAATTTCTAATTTTTAATTTAATTTTTTCAGAATTACATTTATTCTTAATTATTTTCCAATTAATTTTTGAAGCGTCATCAACTAAATTGTCATTTTGGACAGCTTTTAAAATTTTTTGACTAATTAATGAAATATTATTTTTTATTATAAAGCCACTTCTTTCATTTCTTATTAATTCATTTGCACAAGAACTATTAGATTGGATAGGAAAAGCACCAAATGCTAATGACTCTATAAAGGAAGTGCTTATACCATCAGATTTTGAAATTCCAATATAAATTCTTGCTTTAGAAAATAATTCATACATTTTATTAACATCTAAACTATTTGATGCTGAAAAAATTATTACCTCAAAATTTAATTTATGTTTAATCTTATTATAATAATCAATTAATTCTGCATCAGCAGAATAAATAATGATTTTGTAACCTTTTAATTCGTGGGATATTTTTTCTAAGGCTTTTAATGCTTTAATACCAAGTCCAATTAAACCTTGGTAACCTTTCACTAAAATAATCTTCCTTTTACTTGTTGGAATTTTTAATCTTTTTTTTTCAGCTAGTTTAACTTTAATTCCACCACTGTTGAGGGTGCAGTCCAAAAATTTTGCCCTTGTACCTATTTTTTTGGCTAGAATATAATCTCTATTACATTCTGCTGAATAAAAATTACTTAATTTTAAAATTTTTCTTAAACCTTTTTGAAATTTTTTTATTTTATAAAAAAAATAGATATCACTCCCCCAGTTTGAAACAATCCATTTTGGGAAAGAATTTAATTTTTCCTTAAGTTCCAAGCAAAGAAATGAGGAAGTTGTAAGTTCGTGAGAATGAACATATTTAGGATTAATTTTAAATATAGTTTTTTCTAACCATTTTAAATAAAAATTTTTTTTAAATAAAATATATAAAATCTTTTGAAAAACAAAATTTAAATAATTATTAGAAAATAATGTAATGATTTTTATATTACTCTTCTTGTCTTTTAAATTTGAAATTTTATATAAGTCAGGATTAATCATACAAGGAAAGACTGGAAATACATAAACTTGATGATTTTTAAATTTATATAAATTATCTATCCATCTTGCTAAATGAATACTATTAACCATTCCAACAATAATTATTTTCATTTTAAATTAAATTTTCTAATTGCTGATGTAAATATTAATAATGATGGTGTAAAAATAAAAATATAATTGAGTTCTTCCCATTTAGATAAATCATTAATATTATAAACAAAACCTGAAATCCCTCCCAACAATAGAGGTATCATTAATATTAAAAGAATGCTCAATAAAAAGTTGAAAGCAATTAATTTTAATATTAAATTTTTAAAAAAAAATGAAAGAAAAAATAAAAATATTAAAAAGTATTTGATATTGTTTAAGTGCCAGAATGCTTTACCAATTAAATGAAATGGAGGAAAAAAATTAGGCATAATTAAATAATAAGGCAGAAAAAATGATGCGAATGATAAAAAAGTCAATGGTAAAAAAAAGAACATTACTTTTTTTTTCTCAAATTTAGTAAAATAAACCAATGCTAATGGAAAAATTAAAATTAAAAATATACTCCTGCTACCAAAAAAAAATAAGAATAGAATGAAAGCAAATAAAACTTTAATATTATTATTTGTCTTAAAACCATTAATTAAAAATATATTGGCTGCTAAATAACTTATTGAAATACTTATAAAATCCGAACCCGAAACGGCCAGTTCAAGAAAAACTAAATTTGATAATAAAATTAATGATAATAAATTTGATGATTTATTGTCATTTAATAAAATAAGATTACTTTGTTTAAATAAAAAAATAAAAATTATAGGAACAATTGCAAAATACCCTTTCCAAAATAATAAAGGGAAGTAAAATAAAAAACTTAACAAACCAGTAGAGCATGGATTTCCTAAATATGAAGTTGAGTAAATAAATTTTTCTTTATTTACAATATTTTCCAAAATATCCATATAGCAATTATCTTGATCACTACCTTGCATCATTAATTTTAAATTATCTTGAATTGGGTAAAATTTTACTAAAAATAAAAAAAAAACTAATAGTAAAGTATAAAAAAAGTAGTCATTCAAAAAAAAATCTATAATTTTTTTTGAGACCATGAAATAAAATATGACGCAACTTAAAAATAAATAAGCATAAAAAAAATTTATATTTTTATCAAAAGTTGATGAATTTAAAAAATATCTAATTGAACTAATTTGATTTAAAAAGAAAAGAAAATATATGAAGTTTGATTTATAAATTGTATTAATCATATTGATTAGAACTTAAAATAAAACTAAATTTTATTAAATAGATTTTAATAATTCAGATATGTTTAAGCCATGTTTTTCATGAAGAAAATCTCTTCCACCATTTTGAAAGTAAAAAATTTCATCTAAACCTATTCTTTTTACTTTAGTATCTAAATTGCTGTCGCTTATTATTTCAAGCAGCTTTGAACCAGTCCCACCTTCAATCCATTGCTCTTCGATGCTTATAACTTTTTCATATCTATTAAGCAAATCTACAAAATTTTTTTTAATTGGTTTTATTCTGTATAAATCAACCAAGCCAATCGTTTGGTTTTCTTTTTCAATTAAGTGATAAATTTTATTCAACAAATAACCTGATGAAATAATACACTTTTTTTCCCCTCTTAATATTTCACTAAATCCATCATCTAAATTAAAATTTTTCTTTTCATAAATACTTGGCAAAGCATCTCTATCTAACCTGATAAACCTAAAACCTTTTTTGGTAATGCAATGATTTGCAATTTCTATTGTTGAAATTTCATCTGAAGGTGTCAATATTTCAATGTTAGGAAAAACACGCATTGTAGCTATATCTTCAGTGGTATAATGAGTGGGTCCAGCATCAGCATAACCTAAGCCTACTCCTATTCCAATTAAATTTACGTTTTGATCCATTGCTGCAATTGAACATTTAATTTGTTCATAGCATCTTGATGTTATAAATGGTGCCATTGCATAACAAAAAACTTTTTTTCCCTTTAAGCTTAACCCAGCTGCCATAGCAATCATATGTTGCTCTGATATCCCACAATGGATAAATTGCTCTGGAATATTTTTTCTAAATTTATCTAAGCTTGGAGCTCCCATATCAGGTGTTAAAAAGTATATATCTTTATCTTTTATTGCTGCATTATAAAGCTCATCTATAAAGGTATCTCTCATGAAGGGATACTTATGAGACCTAGTTAAATCTAAATAATTTCTAAGTTTATTCATTGATACAATTTTTTTCTAAATCTTTTCTTGCAATTTTTATTTCATCCTCATTTGGCATAGTATTATGCCACCTAGTAACATCCTCCATATAAGATATGCCCTTTCCTTTAATTGTGTTCGCTATTATTACAGATGGTTTGCCGTTTCCTTCTTTTCTTTTACTTAATGAGTCTAATAACTGATTATAATCATGGCCATCTACTACATCAACATTCCATCCAAAACTTTTCCACTTTTCATCTAAAGGTTCCATGCTTAATAGTTCTTCATCTTTGCCTAAGATTATTTGTTTATTTCTATCAACTATAAATATCAAATTATCTAATTTGTGATGAGACGCAAACATTGCTGACTCCCATAAAGAGCCTTCATAATGTTCGCCATCGCTAAGAATTATAAATGATTTAGTATTTTTTTTATCAATTTTATCTAGATATGCAAAACCACAAGCTATCCCTGGTGCTTGAGCCAATGACCCAGAGGTAGAGTCTATTCCAGGAATACTTTTGTCACCATATATTCTCAAAATTCCATCAGGAGTTCCAAACCTTGTTAACTCCTCTTTTGGAAAATATCCAATATCAGCAAGAATTGGGTAAATACCCATAGCAGAATGCCCCTTGCTAATAATAATATTATCTCTATCGGCTTTATTTGGCTCTCCAATTTTATAGTTCATTATCCCTCCATAAAATAAACTTATTACTATTTCAGTTTGGGATAATGCTGATGCAATATGACCTTGATTTATTTTGATTACCATTTCAAAAATCTCTTTCCTTAACCATTTAGATTTTGAAACTAGGTCTTTATTATTTAATATCATGAGTATATTATATAAATGTTAAAATGATTGATACTCTATTCATAACCCCAAATAATGCAAATGAAATTTATCAAAAACTTTCTAATAGATACTCTGCAATTGAAACTCCAACTTGGTCCTTGCTTCTTGCAGAAGCATGTAGAGCTAAAAAATTTAAAGTATCAATTCTTGATTGTTTAGCTGAAAATTTAAATTTAAGTGAGGCATATGAAAGAATAATTCAATTAAATCCCAGATTAATTGTTTTTGTCGTTTATGGGCAAAACGTTAACGCTGGTACCACCAATATGAGTGGAGCAACTAAATTATCTAAATATTTAAAAGAAAAAAAAATTAATATACCCATTTCTTATATTGGCTCTCATGTTCAGGCTTTGCCAATAGATACAATTAAAAAAGAGCAAAGTATAGATTTTGTTTTTACTAATGAAGGAGTTTACTCATTATTAAATGTTCTTAATCTTAAAGAAATAAATTATGAAAATTTAAAAACAGTAAAGGGTTTGGCATTTATATATAATGAAAAAATCCATTTTAATGAAATCGAAAAAGTAGTACCACAGGACAGAATGGATATTGATTTACCAGGATATGCTTGGGATCTTCTGCCATATAAAAATAAACCTTTGGACTTGTATAGATCACCAATGTGGCATGCGGAATATGATGAAAATAAAAGATCTCCTTATGCAGCAATACAAACATCATTAGGATGTCAATTCAAATGTAGTTTTTGTATGATAAATATAATTAATAGGAATGATAAATCAGAAATTGGAGTTGCAGGCAATTATAGTGGTATGAGATTTTGGTCAACAAAATTTATAATTAAAGAATTTGATAAGATTATAAGTATGGGTGTCGAAACAATTAGGATTGTAGATGAAATGTTTTTACTAAACCCAAAATATTATCTTCCTTTATGCAAAGAATTACACAAAAGAAATAAAAATGATAATTTAAGAATGTGGGCTTATTCCAGAATAGATACTGTTAAAAACCCAGAGGTACTAAAAATAGTAAGATCTTCAGGTATTAAATGGTTGTGCCTAGGTATAGAAAGTGGTGATAAGAACGTAAGACTTGAAGTTGCAAAAGGTAAATTTGAAGAAGTAGATGTTAGAAATGTAGTTAAGCAAGTTCATGACGCTGATATAGAGATTATGGCCAATTATATATTTGGTTTACCAGGTGATACTGAAGATACCATTAATAAAACATATAAATTAAGTGAGGAGCTTTGCACGCTTGGGTGGAATACTTATGCTGCTATGGCTTTGCCAGGAAGTCAGCTTTTTAAGGAGGCTAAAGAAAAAAACATAAAACTACCAAAAAATTATGAGGATTATTCATTTCACTCATATTCAACAATAAATCTACCAACAGAAAAACTTAAAGCTAGTGAAATATTAAAATTAAGAGACAAAAGTTTTACTGATTACCATTCATATGGGCCTTTCTTAAAAAGAATTGAAAAAAAATTTGGTGCTTTAGCAGCTAGAAATATAAGAGAAATGACTAAAATTGAACTAAAAAGAAAAATTATAGAAGATGATGAAGCAATTAAGCTTCAAAACTAAGAATTTAAGGTAATATTACCTTTATCAATCTTATATATTTTGTCACATATTTTTAATGATGAAAGTCTATGAGTTATAATTATCATGGTAATTTTATTTTTCATTTGTGAAATTGCATCGATAAATAACTCTTCTGTATCTAAATCAAGCGAGCTTGTAGCCTCATCAAGAATTAAAATTTGAGGCCTTCTATATAAGGCGCGTGCAATACCTAGTCTTTGTACCTGTCCTCCAGAAAATTTTATACCCCTTTCTCCTACAATAGTATTTTCTTTATTATCCAAATCTTTAATATATTCGTCAATCTTGGCAATTTTTAAACATTCCCAAAATAAATCTGGATTAAAATCTTTCTCATCTTCTCCAAAAGAAATATTTTTTTTTATTGTATCGTCTAATAAAAAAGTTGATTGAGGAATATAACCAAATAAATTAGTTCTATGATTTAAAACTTCGTTTAACTCATATTTTTTATCTATTATAATACTGCCAGTATTATTTCTTAAAACGCCTACCAATATATTAGCAAGTGTACTTTTTCCTGATCCTGTTTTTCCTATAATTCCTATAGTTTCATTTTTTTTTATTTCTAAATTTAAATTCTTTAAAATATTTTTTTTACCAAAAGAGAAATTTAAATTAGAAATTTTTATTGACTCATTAAATATAAATTTTTTTATAAATTGTTCTGGCTTAATATGATTAATAGTTTTTTTTTTATCATGTAATTTAAGTTCTTCAATTGTTGTTTCTATAATTGAAATATAATGAGTTAAGAATTGGAATGAACTTAGAAATCTATTTAGGCTTGGTACGATTCTAACTGCTGAGATACCAAAAATAGCAATAGTTGAAATTACCATTTCTAAATTATCATTAAGTTTTATCATTATAATTAAAATTGATGAAAGACTGATAATACCAAGCATTTCCAACCATATTTTTGGAATAGATTGATATGTTTCAAACATACGTCCTGTATAACTATAATTCTTAATATCCTTTTGAAATTTTTCTTTAAAAAAAATCTCTCTAAAAAAAATTTTTATTTCCTTGATTGATTGCATAGACTCATAAACAGTTTGCATTTTTTTCTTCAAAAAAATTTGTCTTTGGTCTCCAAGTAAAATTAGTTTCTTTTTGGTTAAGGATTTAAATGCGAAAAAAGCTATCAATATAATTAATATTAAAACGATAGTGCTAGTAAAATTTATATAAAATAAAAAAAATAATATACAAATTAAAAATAGAACCTCTATTAATAAAAATAAAAATTGATTTAATCCTTCGGTAAATATTGCTACATTATCAATATTTCTTATAGGTATTGAAGAATTATTTTTTGTAAAGTATTCGTAATCATTTTTAATATAATGATCAAATAAATTAACAGAAAAATAATTTAAAAGATCATACGTAAATTTATATTTATAAAATGAAAGTATAAAACTGATTAAATTCTTAAAAAGAAAAATTACAATTAACGAAATACATAAAAAAATTACTAAATTTTTTTTATTTATAGTAAAAAAGAATTCTAAAAAATTCAGATAATGTATATATTCTAAGAAAAATTTATCACTTATTAAAAAGCCAAGTAATGGAAAAACTAGGCCTATACCCAGCATTTCAAAAAATACATTTATAATTATTAAAAAAAATAAAAAGACTAACTTTATCTTATCTCTAGCTTTTAGGAGCCTAATACCATCTAAAAAAATATACATATTTATTTTGAATTTTTTGAACCTATCATTTTATTAAAGTAATATATTAAATTTAATATTGTAATAATTAAAATCCTAAAATAACTGTAAATTAAATTATAAAAATTTGAAGTATATTTGCTTACTTTTAAAATTATCATAATGATGATCAATAATTTTTTTTTTTTAATCTTATAAAATTTTAAAATTTCCTTACTAATAAACTCTGAAAGATTGAAATAGCCCCTAATTCTAAAAGATATGTTGATTTTAATTAATTCGTAAAATGAATAAAAATTAAGAAAATAAGGTAAATTTTTTTTAAAATAACGTAGATAAAAATTTTTCTTTTCTATCATAACCTTTTTCGATTTTTTATTAGTATCTTGGTCCATATGAATTCTAGAAAAGAATAAATATTTATTTAAATTTGCAAATTTAATATTATGATCATAAAATCTCAACCACATGTCATAATCTTGGGTAAATTTTAATTTTTCGTTAAATTTTCCACATTTAATTATTATTTTTTTGGGGATTAAAAAGGTGCCACCGCTAAATTTATCACTTAATATTAATGAGTCTTTATTGGTAGATAAAAATTCATAATTTACTTTCCTAAAAAAATTATAATTTTGATACTTTACAAATGAGTTACATGATACAATTGTATTATCTAAATTTTTAATCTTATTATATTGAAGCAATATTTTATTATGGTGAAAATAATCATCATAACTACACCAAGTAATATATTTTCCTTTTGAGAAATTAATTCCCTGATTTAAAGATTTTGAAACACCATAATTTTTTTTATTCTGATAAACCTTGATTCTATTATCTTTAAATTTTTTTTTCAATAATGACTTTAATGCTAAATAATTTTTCTTAGATGAGAAGTCATCAATAATTAAGATTTCTGTATTTTTATATGATTGATTTATGATCGAATACATACATTCACTGAAGTAATTAAGATCTGAATTGTATGTGGTTACAATTATTGTAATTAATGGATTTTTTTTCATAAACTTTAATTATAATTTTTTTTAAAAAAATTAATTGTATCTTCTATTTCTTTATTTAAAAAAAATTTTTTTTTATAACTAATTTTTTTTAAATAATTAGTTTTTTTTTGTCTTAAAATCTTTCCATTATCTAGATAAATAACTGAAGATATCCCTGTTTTTAATTTTATAAAATCTGAAAGGTATTTTAAAAATACTTTAAGACTAATTTCTAAAAAAAAAATATCCTTCCTAGTAAAATTACCTTTAAAATCTAATAATTTTGAAATTCTAAAAATAAAATAATTAAGTGGTAAAATATTTATTTTAGCATCGATGTTATTCAATATAAAATTTTGTTTTTTTAATGCACATTTTATGAATTTATTGCCAATTGATAAGAATTTACCTTTTGAATTTATGATATCTCTTATTCCAAAAAAATGTGATGCTCTTAATATTAATATCTTTAAATGATTATTTGAATTTTTTTTAAGAATATTTTCTGCTGCAATATGAGCATTGCTATACGAATCTTTTAAATTAAGATTTTTTTTATCATTTTTATAAATATTAACAGAGGATAAATAAATTATTTTTTTAATCTTATTTTTTTTAGCAAACTTTATTAAATCTATTGTAATTTGTTGTTTATTTTTAAGTGTTACAATATTTTTTTTTTGAGAATTAAATTTATTAGCCCCTAGTGTGTGAATTATTAAGTCTACTTTTTTATTGAATTTTTTTTTTTGATTTATCACTTTCTTATTTAAAAGAATAACATCAAAATTTTTTTTTTTATCAAAAAATATAGAATTGGCTATATAACCTTTGTTTCCAAAAATTAGTATTTTCATAATTTATTTACTTTATTAAAAAAATTATTAATTATTTTGACCAGACATATTATTTAATGAAATAATTTAAAATCTGTTTTTTTGAAATTTGCAGTAAATTTCTTCCATTGTTATGTGCCTTGTGCCAATCTGCTACAAGATTAAGTGAATAGTTAAGATCATATTTGGGCTTCCACATTAATTCTCTCTCTGCTTTTTTTGAATTTAACATCAAAACTTGACTTTCTTTATAATCTTCATTTTTAGATAATCTTTTAATTATCTTTATTTTATTATTAAATTTTTTGTTTAATAAATTTACTACATTTATCACAGATTTATTGTTTTTTTTTTTAGGTCCAAAATTCCAACTATTATCCTTATATATTTTTTTTTTATATAAATTCTCCAAAAGTATTAAATATCCATAAAGTGGCTCTATAACATGTTGCCATGGTCTAATTGAATTTGGCTGTCTTAAATATATTTTTTTTTTAGTAAACGATCTAAAATAATCAGGTATAATTCTATCAACTGAGAAGTCACCTCCGCCTATTACGTTACCAGCTCTCACAGAGGCTAAGAATACTTTTTTTTTTTTTAAAAAGGAATCATAATAAGATTTAATTGATAGTTCTGCTAAAGCTTTTGAATTACTGTATGGATCTTTCCCGCCTAAAATATCACCTTCAACATAAAATTTTTTTTTATTATCATTATGATAAACTTTATCTGTAGTTATAAATAATACTGTTTTGATAAAATTAATTTCATTTATAATATTTAAAATATTAATAGTACCCATCGTGTTAACTTCATATGTTTGTCTAGGATAATCATATGAACATCTTACTAATGGTTGTGCTGCCATATGTACTAAAAAATCTGGTGAAGTGTGTAGTATGCTTTTTTTTAATTTCTTATAATCACAAATATCCCCATAAATTGTTTTTTCACATAATTTTTCCATTTTAATTAAATTATAGAAACTTTTTTTTTCAGGTTTTAAAGAGTACCCAATTATTCTTGCACCTAATAAGTTTAAAAAAATAGTAAACCATGTACCTTTAAACCCTGTGTGACCTGTTAAAAAAACTTTTTTATTTTTCCAAAATTTTTTTAATTTATATAATTCATTAGTCATTCCAGATCTTCCAGGGAGCTTTATTTTTTGTCCACAAATTATTTAAATAATTTTTTTCTCTTAAAGTATCCATTGAATACCAAAATCCCTTATGATGGAAAGATGCCAACTCTCTATTTTTTGAAAGCATTTCTAAAGGTTCTTTTTCCCAAATAGTGTAATCATTTTTTAAATATCTAAAAATTTCTTTTTTTAGAACAAAAAAACCTCCATTAATTAAAGTGGAATTATTTTTGGGTTTTTCAATAAAATTTTGAACTATATTTTTTTTATTTGTGTTAACCATTCCAAATCTTATTTGAGGATTAACAACAGTCATTGTTGCTAATTTTTTATTTTTTTTATGTGCCTTAATCAATTTACCAATATCTATGTTTGCCACACCATCTCCATAGGTCATTAAAAAATCATCATCAATAAATTTTTTAATATTTAAAATTCGTCCTCCAGTCAAAGTCTCTTCTCCAGTATTAACTAAAGTAACCCTCCAATCTTCTCCTTTAGTTTGATGAACAGTAGTTTTATTTTCTTTAATATCAATTGTAATATCTGAGCTATGCAAAAAATAATTTGAAAAAAATTCTTTTAATAAATAACCTTTATAACCACAACATATTATAAAATCTTTTAACCCATAAAATGAGTAAATTTTCATGATATGCCATATTATCGGCATATCCCCAATATTGATTAGTGGTTTGGGTTTTATAATGCTCTCCTCAGATATTCTAGATCCTTTTCCACCAGCTAAGATTACTACTTTCATAAATTTTGCGTATTAAATTATACTTAAACTATTAATCATTTTTACACTGTAATTAAAGAAAATAAAGTTTTAATTATAATTCATTAACAAACCCAACGAATTATTTATGCAATTTTGTAAAATTTAAAATATAAAAATTTAACTAATCTTTTTCTTAAGAATTTAATATTCTTTGTAAGAGTTAATAAAAATAAAATTATATAAATAACAAATTTTTTATTAGATACAAAAAAAAATTTGTTTTTTTTTAAATTTTTAACAAGTTGTTTTTTTAAATTATTCAAATTTTTTCTTAAATTATTTTGAATTGAACCTATAATCAAAAATAATAAAATATAACTTTTTAATATTAATAGATTTTCTTTAATTTCTTGTACATTTGAAAAATTTTTCTTTATATAAATATCCATAACTTTGAAAAAAATAGGAAGTTTACTAAATTGTCTTGTTATTGTAGTTTGTTGATTTTGAGAAATAGTATAAGAAATTAAATTTTGCCTGATAATTCCTATTTCGTATTTGTTTAAAATTCGTAACCAGGCATCTAAGTCTGCACTGGTACCAAACTTTTTGTAATCAAACTTTTTTATATCTTTTTGATAAATTACTGTTCTTACCATTGCTGAAGGGCATATTAAAAAATTAAAATCTTTAGATAATGTCTTAAAAATTTCTAAATTGTTATAGTTAAAATTATCATTTAATTTTTTAATAGGGACTTTTGCTTTATTGATTATATTATCATTAATGTCTATTAATAAACCTTCTGTAAAAACAGCTCCACATCCTAAATTTTTTTCAAGAAAGCAAACTTGTTTAGAAATAATATCTTTATTATAGATATCATCTGAATGATAGATGGCAGTATATTTTCCATTTGCAAATTTAATACACCTATTCCAATTTTCCTCTGCATTTACTAATTTTTTAAATTTGTAAATTTTTATTTTTTTATTTTTAAATGAATTTATAATTTTGATAGTGTTATCTTTTGAAGCATTATCTACAATAATAATTTTATAATTTTTATATGTTTGGTTTAGTATGCTTTTTAGTGTTTTTTTTATAGTTTTTGAAGAATTATAAGTTGGAATACAAATTGTAACTAAAGGTATTTTATTGTTTTTTCTTATCATTCTTAGCTAGACAAAATATTATTTTTTAAAGTCTCTACATAGTATTTATTTGAAAACGGAATAAATTTATTACTATTTAAAAATTCTTTAATTGATTTTTGATAATTTTTATATTGATCATTTGGCATATTTTTCAAAAATAAATGAATATCTTTAATACTATCAAAATCTCTCATATCTATAAAACATTCCTTTGGAATGTGATCTGTAATATTGGGGCACCCCAAATATATTGGTATAGTGAGAGCAAAAAAACAATGAAATATTTTTTCAGTGATATAACCGTTGTAACCTTTGGCATTTTCAACACAATATGAAAACTTATATTCTTTTAACAAATCTACTTTCTTTCCATCAAAAGAACCTTGATAATTCTTAAATTTAGGTGCCAATAATTTAGTTAAAAAATTAAATTTATTAAATATTCTTATTATTTTTGGTCCATTAAAAACATATTTATCCCATCCATAACCAAAAAAATCTAAATCATTTAAATCATTTTTTTCATACCATCTAATGATTTCTAATCTTTTATGATAAAGATCATTAACATTATTACTAGATTTATTACTACCTATGATGACACTAAATTTTTTTTTCAAATTTTTTGGTAAGATTTCTATTTTTTCAAGTGGATATGAGGGTGTGTTAATTTTAAAAATTTTTACATTATCAATTAAAGAGTCATCCCAAGTAAATATCTTATCAAATTTTTGAAAAATCTTTTTATCCCAAGTCTGAGGATAAACTGTTGGGCATTCTAGGTTCAAAAGATATTTTTTTTTTGATGAATTTAAAGCATCCAATACAAAGCTTTTTTTTGAATCTGGATAATTAAAAAAAATAAACGCATCATATTCCTTATAATTTGTATGCTTATTAATTATTTCTAACTTATGATTATTCAATTTAGACTCTAAATAAAATTCGTAAAACGATCTCAATACGTCTTCTCCAAGACAGCTACTCGTATCTGGCTTAAGCATGAAATTATTTTCATGATGAACTTCATGATAGTTCCATAAACCTATCAGCATTGTCAAAAATTTAAATCTTTTGGATCTTTAAAATTCATACTTTTCACTAATTTTAATGAAGAATTTGGACTTAGATAAAAAATTTTTTTGTTATTATTCACTGCAATCTCCGAATATATAGAACAATTATGCAAAATTAAATCAATTACTTCAGAAAATCCTACTGCTCTATTTGTGAAATAATTATAATATTTTTTTAATAGATGAAATATTCTTTTTGAAAAATTTAATGAAGGTTTATTTTTTTCTAACTCTTTTGCTTTAATTGAAATATCTTTAAAAGTTTTTTTATATAGATTTTCAAGCTCTATTTTGTTTTTTTTTTCTGCAAAATACTCCTGTCCTAAGTCTCCTTTTTCAAAAAAATTAGGTTTAGTAAGACTTCCCGATATAGGTAGGTCTACTCCCTGTATATAAATAGGGTTGCATCCCAATATTAGTGATAAGCAAAGGGCGTATTCAAAAACTGATCCTCCTTGTTTGGCTATTTTATTATTATTATAAATTTTAGACACTAATTCTTGAATTGTATAAACGCCATTTTTAGCGTCTATCAAATCACAACATTTTTTTCTTGGGTCACAATCTTTTCCTTGAAAATGTCTTTCATCAAATACAATCCAATTTACTTTTAAATTATTATTTAAAAATTTCTGTGATTTATCCCATAACAAACCATAAAGTTCGGTTTCTGCAAAAAGAAATGTTGTGTCTTTAAACTTATTAATAATTTCTAAATGATAGTCAATTTCAGGGACTGGGAAGTGAGAATTTGAGCATACCCAAAAATCAGGTGCAAATAGGTCTTTTCCTCTAATTGCAGAGTCTCCAATTGATATAATTGACCCATTAAATTTTTTATATGGAAATTCACTCATCGTAGGGCCTGGTCCAATGATTAAGCAGGGTCTGTCATAATTTTTATTTATTAAAGATGAAAGATTAGTTTCCATAGGAAATAATATTCTTATAAAGGAAAAATAACAAAAAAAAATTAAAATATGTTTAATTATTTAGATTTAGTAATATTGGCAGGAGGGAAAGGTAGTAGATTAAAAGAAATAACAAGAAACACTCCAAAACCATTAATTAAAATAAATGGGATACCATTTATACAATACTTGCTGAATCAATATAGTAAATATTATTTTAGAAATATTTATATTCTTGCTGGATACAAGGGTTATAAAATAAAAAAACAATTTCATAAAAAAACTGCAAATTTAATTCCTATACATTGTTCTATTGAAAAAAAAATGAAAGGAACTGGAGGAGCACTTTTTATTTTAAAAAATAAAATTAAGAGTAATTTCATATTAATTAATGGTGATAGTTTTTTTGATTACAATATTAGCTTGTTAAACAATTTTAAATTAAACAGCAATTTAGGTTCTATGATTTTAATAAAAAATAAAATTTATAAAGAAAATCAAAAATTATCAAAACTTGGGATAGATAGAAATAAGTTTGTTATAAATAATTCAAAGTCTTGTTATATGAACTCTGGAGTTTATCTATTTTCAAAAAAAATTTTTAAATATATTTCAAATAAATATATCTCTCTCGAAGATGAAATCCTACCAAAATTAATCAAAAAAAGAAGAATAAAAGGAATTTATTCAAATGGGTATTTTATGGATATAGGTACAAAGAAAAATTTAATTTTAGCTAGAAAACAATTTAAAAAACAATTTAAAAGACCTGCAATTTTTTTAGATCGAGATGGAGTTATAAATGAAGACAAAGGGCATGTATATAAAATTAAAGATTTTAAATATACAAAAAAAATTTTTTCAGCGTTAAGAAAAATAAAAAATCATTATATTTTTATAATTACAAACCAAGCAGGAATAGGTAAAGGTCTTTATGGGATAGATGATTTTTTAATATTACATAATAAAATAAAACAAGACTTTATTAAAAATAAGTTGTTTTTAAATGATGTAAAATTTTGCCCTCATCATCCCGATGCTACTGTAAAAAAATTCAAAAAAAAGTGCCAATGTAGAAAGCCTGGAAATAAAATGATACAAGACATTTTAAGGTCCTGGAATATAGATACTAAAAAAAGTATTATGATTGGAGATAAAAAGTCAGATGAAATTGCTGCAAAAAAATCAAAAATTGAATTTCAATATATTGATAAGAATATTGAAGAACAAATTAATAAATTTATTAAAAATTAATAATTAATAATTATTTAGAATTTCTGTTTTAGAAAACTTAAAAAATTTTACCAATTCATCAATTCCAGTTTCAAGTGAAACTGTTGCTTTAAATCCCATTTTTTCAATTTTTCTGTTACTAACATAATAATCTCTTTGATCAGGATCTTTTCTATTTTTAACAACTTGAATTTTTAAATCTTTAACATTTTTTTTTATTTTTTTTGCTAGATTTAATTTAGTTATATTCGCAGATGATAATCCCAAATTATAGATATTTGATTTTAATTTTTTAAAATTATTAATTGCAAAAACAAACGCTTCAACAACATCGGAAATATGAATAAAATTTCTTCTAAAATTAGGTTCAAATATTTGAAGTTTTTTATTTTTTAAAGCCAGAAAGACAAGATTGTTGACTAGTAAATCTGATCTCATTCTATAAGAATAACCAAATACTGTGGCTAATCTAAAACAGATCGAATTTTTGTGTTTCAAAACAACTTTTTCAGCGTCAGCTTTAGTTCTCCCATATAATGATATTGGGTTGAGTGGTGAGTTTTCATCACAAAATTTATTTTTTTCTCCAATACCATAGCCAGAGTTACTAGTTGGATAAATTACTTTTTGTTTTTTGGATAAATTTTCTGCAATAAATTCTATTATTTCAAAGTTTAATTTTTTTGCCATTTTAGGTTTTTTTTGACATAAAGGCGCCCCAACTAATGCAGCAAGAGGTATAACAATTTCCATTTTTTTTAATAACTTTTTTAATAACTTTTTATTTGTGACATCTTCATAAATAAAATGAAAGTTTTTTTTTATAAATAAATGACTCAATGAGTCTTTTGAATAAACTAATTTATCAACGACATACACTTCATAACCCATGTCTACTAATCGAGTAGCAAGCATAGACCCTATATAACCTGCTCCACCTGTTATCAAAATTTTACTTTTCATTTATCCCTCTCACTTAAAATTGGTTTATCTGTTGGCCATTTAAAATTAATATTTTTATCATTCCATTTGTAAGAAAATTGATCTTTAACGTCAGGATAATTACCCATATATGAAAATTTATAATGAAACAAGCATTTATCGGTTACACAAAAATGTGCGCTAGCAAAATTTGGAGGTATTAACACCTGTACTCTATTTTCTCCTGTTAACTTCCATGTTCTATATTTTAAATATTCTTTATGATCTCTATTTGCATTAATTAATACCAACAGGACTTCTCCATAAACACAGCTTACCAACTTGTGTGATTTGCGATCTCCATGAAAACCTCTAAGAACATTTTTTTTTGACAACGAAAATTTATCATGATTGAAGTCTAGATCCTCAATTTTGTCTTTTTTCCAAGATGTCCAGTACGTTCCTCTTTTATCCTCAAAAGCATCATCTTTAAAATCTTTAATTTCTGATAAAAACATATGTTAAATAAATTTTATTTTATTCAATATCTTGCAAATTTTATTAATTTTTTTATGTGATAAAGTTGGATAATTTCCTATATAATATCCAAAAAAATGAACATGGTCCACGTTTGGAAACTTTTTGATATTTGTGTTTTTTACAATATTTTTTAGGTAAGGCTGTCTAAGTTGATTTCCTCCTCCAGCATTTCCTCTCCTAAATTCAATATTATACTTTGATAAAGTTTTTTCAAAATTCATTCTATTTGTAAAATTTGCTTTATTCAAAATCACTGGAAAAGCATAATTTGAGGATCCATTTATATCAAAGTTGATTTGATATTTATTTGAGTCTATTAATCCTAGAAAGAGTTTTAAATTTTTAGTTCTTAATTCATTATTTTTATCTAACCTTTTTAATTGATTAATTCCTATTTTGGCAGATATTTCATTACTTCTTAAATTATAACCTGAATAAAGAAAAATAAATTTTGGTGAGAGTTTTTTATTATTTTTAATTATTTTATTCTCAAGTTTTTTGTTTCCTAATTCTCTTGCCATACCATGGGATCGCAAAGATCTAATAATTTCTGCAATTTTTTTATTATTTGTGGAAACCATTCCTCCTTCAATTGTGCTCATATGATGGGCATAATAAAAAGAAAAATTTGACATCATTCCATAAGTTCCTAATTTTTTTTTTTCAAATTTTGCGCCATGAGACTCACACACATCTTCGATTAAAGGTATATTTTTATCTTTAAGAGCATTAATCAATTTTTTTGATAGTCCATTAAATCCTTGTACGTATGTAATAAAAACGGCTGCAGTTTTTTTATTTATTTTTTTTACTATTTGATCTTCATCCATACATAAAGTTTTTGGATTTATATCTACGAAAACAGGTTTAAAACCACAGTGTATAACTGCGGCTATATCAGAAACCCAAGTTAAGGTTGGAACAATAATTTCACCTTTATAACCCATAACTTTTAAGGCTGAAATAGATAGAAGATTCGCAGATGAACCAGAATTTACAAAAACACTATATCTGCAGCCCAACCAATTTGACCATTTTTTTTCAAACTCTCTTACATATTTGCCCTGGGTAAGAATTAAATTATCTTTTTTAAGAAATTGAATAACTTTATCAAGATCTTCTCTCGATATATTATTATCCATTAGAGGGTGTTTAAAATTCATCTAATCAGTATCTACAGTTTATGTATAATCTTTGAACCTTCATTTTCAAATTTAAAATCTATAATTATATATCGTTTTTTTATTAATTCTCTAAATTTTTTATGTTTGTCTTTTGGAACATAAAAAACAAAAAAACCACCCCCACCAGCGCCCAAAAGTTTACCTCCAAGTGCTCCACTATTTAAACAATATTTATATATTTCATCTATTCTTTTATTGCTTATAGATCTGCTAAGTTTTTTTTTTATTAGCCAACTTTCATTTAATAATCTTCCAAAATCATCAAACATTTTGTTTTTCAATAATGTTTTTGCAATTTTGACATGGTTTAGTATCTCTATTATGTAATCCTTATTTGTATTATTAAGGTTTGATACAAATGATCCTGCAATCTTATGAGCATATCTTTTAATACCACTGTAAACTAAAAATAAATTATTATTTAAATCATTAGTTGATTTTTCATTAATGTTGATCTTTTTAATTGAATATTTTTTTTTTGAATAAAAATTTATATTATTAAATCCACCATGTGAAGTGATCACTTGATCTTGATATCCTCCAATTTCTTTAAGAACTTTTTGTTCATATTTAATAGCTAAGTCTGCTAAATCTCTTTTATTAATTTTTTTTTTTTGTTTATTTAAATATTCTAATGTATTGAGAGAATTCAATAAACCAACAATAAAACTTGAACTTGAACCCATTCCTGAATTAGAAGGTAGGTCCCCATCATAGTGAATTTCAAGTCCATGATGACCAATTGGATGGTTTTCTAGAACTTTTTTAACAGCATAATGTTTTATTTTTGAAATTTGCTTTACTTCTTCCAACTGTGAATAACTTATTCTATATTTATGATCAAAAAAATTTGGCAGAAATCTACATGATATATATGTGTATTTATTGATAGAAGTTGAAATAACTTCTCCATCATTGTTTTTTAACCATGATGGATAGTCTGATCCACCTCCAAAAAATGAAATTCGATAAGGTGTCCTACAGATTATCATAATTATAAATTAATTTATTAATAAATCTTCTACAGCCTCAAACATAATATGACCAATAAAAATATGACATTCTTGAATTCTCGCAGTAATTTTACTTGGTACTAATAAACTTAAATCTGCTAAGTCTTTAGCTTTACCCCCATTATTTCCTAAGAAAGCTATTGAAAATATTTTTTTTTTTTTAGCAGTTTTTAAAACTTCTATAATATTTTTAGAATTTCCACTCGTTGTAATTGCGATCAAAACATCTTTTTCAGAGCCAAGGGCATCTAAATTTCTTGAAAATAAACTATTAAATGAATAGTCATTGGCGCAGGCAGTGATAGTGGACGTATCTTGTGCTAAGGAAATTGCAGGAATTGGACTTCTGTTTATGTTAGGCCTCAACCTTACTAAAAACTCTGCAGCCAAATGTTGTGCATCAGCTGCTGAACCACCATTGCCACATAACATTATTTTTCCACCATTGTTCAATGATTGGTAAAGTATATTTATTCCTTCTGATATTTTTTTTTTAAAAATTTTATTATTTAGACTTTTTTTAACTTTCAGAGACTCTTTAATTTTTTTTTCAAAATATCTACTAAAATTTTCATTCATATAAAAATTAAATTTTAATATGTGCTCTTAATTTTTTTGCAATTGGAATTTCCTCATCTAAAATTTTACCTAGTGATGGTTTTCCAATCGAAACAAAATATTTTTCAATTGACTCAGTTAAATGTTTCATGCCCGCAGGCTCTAGGGAAGCTGATTGATCAGATCCATACATAGCTCTATCTAAGGTAATATGTCTCTCTAACGATGTTATTCCAAATTGCAGAGCTGCAATAGAAACAAGAACTCCGTTTTCATGACCGCTATAACCCACATCACAATTATATACTTTTTTAAGTTCTTCTATGGTACATAAATTTGCATCTTCTGTTTTCATGGGGTAAGTTGAAATACAGTGCATTAGTTCATAACTACAATTATTTTTCTTAAAAATTTCTACAGCAGTATCAATGTCCTTTTTCGAAGACATTCCCGTAGATATAAAGGTATGTTTTTTTTTCTTTGCTAAAGCTTCTAAAAAAGTTTTATCTACAATCATTGCAGAAGCTACTTTGTTAAACTCCAAGTTATACTTATCCAAAAAATTTAAACTATTTAAATCCCATGCTGATGCAAACCATTTAATTTTGTGTTCTTTGCAATGTTCATCAATAACATCATATTCTTTTTCTGAAAGCTCAAGTCCATTTTTTTGATCTCTAGTTGTATTTCCCCAAGGGCTTTCTCTTGGAGTATCTAGTATTTCTTTAGAGTAAACTAACTCTATGTCTCTTTTTTGAAATTTAACTATATCAAAACCATAAATTTTAGCAGTCTCAATCAGTTTTTTAGCAATTTCTATATCACCATTATGATTTATTCCAATTTCAGCTAATAGTAGAGGTTTTTTCATTTAAGATTGTTTCTTTTAACATAATAATCTAAAAAAACTAGGATATTATATGAAAAAGTTTTCTTTTAATTTAGAAAATAAAAATGTTTTGATAACTGGAGGTAGTGGATTTCTGGGCAGTCAAATAGTTGAAGCCTTTTTACGTGAAGATGCTAATGTTTTCATTATAGATTTAAAAAAACCATCAAAAAAAACATCAGCTTTATTTTTTAAGTCTAATATTTTAAATGAGAAGAATTTATTAAAGATACTGAGCTACTTTAAAAAAAAAAAAATACAATTAGATGTTTTAATAAACAATGCAGCTATTGATTACATTCCAAATAAATCTAAGAATAATAAATTAAATTTAGAAAATTTTTCAAATAACTTATGGGATAAAGATCTCGCTGTAAGTTTAAAGGGTAGCTATTTATGTACTAAAATATTTGGAACTTATATGTCAAAATTTAATAAAGGAGCTATTCTTAATGTTTCATCAGATCTTGGTATTATTGCTCCAGACCAAAGAATTTATAAAAAATCAAAATTTGTTAAGCCTGTGACTTATTCAGTTGTAAAACATGGAATAATAGGATTAACAAAATACACAGCAGCTTATTGGGGTAAAAATAATATAAGATGCAATGCTATAGCACCTGGTGGAATTTATAATGGACAAGATCCTTCATTTATAAGAAATATTAATAAATTAATACCTTTAAGAAGAATGGCAAAAAAAAATGAATATAATGGATTAATTCTTTTTTTGTGTAGTGAAATATCATCTTATTTAACTGGATCTATAGTAGTTGCAGATGGCGGTAGAACAATTATTTAGTAAAATTTTTACTTTTTTGCGATTGATAAAAGCATTATTTCTTTTGAAAATCTAATCCATTTATTTTTCATCCTAAAAATATCAGGAATAACAACTCTCGTCACAAAAGATAAGAATTTTAAAAATAAAGATAAATTATTTTTTTTAAATAAGATTGGCAACTGAATAAAACTTTCTACACTTATCTGTTTAAAATTATTCATTTCGTGAATATCTTTTAATGAAATTTTTGTAAAGGGAACTCGATGAGTAAAATCATCATAAAATGATTTATAAATATATTTCCATTCTGGAGTCAAAGTAATAATAATTCCCCCAGGTTTTAAAACCCTGTATGCTTCTTGAAACACTTTTTCTGGGTAATAAAAATGTTCTATTATTGACTTTGAATAAATTATATCAAAAAAATTATCATCGAATGGTAATCTTTCATTCGCCAAGTCTGTTTTTTTAAATTTAAGGTTTGGAAAAAATTTTTTACAATAATCTGAGAGATCAACACCATAACCATCTAAACCATAATTAACAAATTCATTCAAAAATTCTCCTCTTCCGCAGCCTAATTCTAAAATTTTTTGATTTTTTTCAATTTTTAACCTTTTGATTAAATAATTAATCAATTTATTTGGATATTCTGTAATTGGTTTCTTTTTTTCATCATATATTGTAGCTAAATAATTTTGCTGATTCATTAAATTATATACTTTTAGTTTGGCCACCATCTACTTTAAATAATGAGCCAGTTATAAATTTACTATTATTTTCACTAAGCATTTTGCAAATTTCAAAAATATCTTTGGTAGATCCAAATTTATTCATTGGCACATTATTTTTGATATAAAGTTTTGTTTCTTTTGGATTTTTTATCATTTTTTTTTGCCATGTTGATCCTTCAAAAAGGATATTACCTGGAACAATTCCATTAATTGTTATGCCAGATCTAGCTAGTTCTCCAGAAATTAATTTTATATAAAAATTTAAAGCAGATTTTGCTACTGAATAACCTATTGGTGCACCATCAATATTTTCTATACCACATATTGAAGATATACATATTATTTTACTGGAATTTTTTTTTAAAATTTTTTTTGAACAATCTATTAATTTTACTGTAGATAAAAAATTATTTTTTAAAGCACTCTCAAAGTTGCTATTATTTTTTTTGTAATCACTATTGCCTAAATTACAAATTAAAACATCTATATATTTATTCTTTTTTTTTATGGTTTTAACTAGAGACTCAATTTTTTCTTCATTAGTTAAATCACCTAAAAAATAATCACATTTACCTAGGCTATTAGATGCTTTTTTAAGTTTAAAAATATTTTTTCCATTAATAATTACCTTGTGCCCCAATAACATAAAATCTTTTGCCAAGTAGTAACCAATCCCTGAGGAAGAGGCCGAGATAAATATTGTTTTAACTTTATTATGCATATTGAATTTTCCTTAAATATTCTAGGTTAATCTTAATCTCATTCATATGTTGATTAGTTTTTGATCTTGCTGTTTGTAAAATTAAATTTTTATTATATTTAATCTTCTTTAAATTTCTAAATAATTTTAAAAAATTTGCATTACCATTGCCTAGTCTAACTGTTTTTCCATATTTTAATCTATCTTTAATATGCACGTTGTATATCCGATCGCCATACAAATTAAACTCATTATCCATATTATAATTTAAACTAGCACTATTACCAACATCATAATTAATTCCGAAGTATCTCTTATCAAATAAGTTAATGAAATTTTTTAATTTTTTTGGAGGAAAATCTGACTCAAAAACAATTTTCACATTTGAGTTTTTAAGATATTTTGAAAAATATTTACATATATTGATTAAACTTTTTTTATTATCATTATTATCAATTGATCCATTATCTACAAGAGGAATAACAATAAGATTTATATTAAGTATTTTACAACTAGATATAATTTTTTTCAAATCTTCAATTAATTTTTTATTATTCTTTTTTTTCCAAAATGGATTTTGCATAAAACAATCTCCAGTTATTGAAGTAACTTTAATCGAATTTTTTTTTGACAATCTTTTAATTTCAGACTGTCCTTTTTTGTTTAAAATAGGATTTTTACTTAAATTTTTATAATCTAAGGTCCACTCTATTGATTTTAAGCCCAATTTTTTTGCTTTTACAAATTCTGTTTTCCAAAATTTTTCCGGAAATGCTTGAATTTTACCTTTAATTATTTTTGATAATCTTCCTTGCATAACTCCAATATGGTATTTCATTTTTCTAACTCCTGAACTAATTCTAAAAATGCACCCTCTGGTGTTCTGCAATAAGTCATTAAAACTTTTCCATCAGCAGATTTTTGAGGTATTGAATTAAATGAAATTTTTTTTTTTTTCATAGATTTGTATAAATAATTTAAATTTTTTACAGTCACAGAAATATGTGTAAATCCATTTTCATAAGGCTTAATTTTTTTGAATTTTATCTTAGGTGAATTTTTAAAGTATAATAATTCCAATAAATTATTGTTTTTATCTGCAAGTTTAAATGTTTTAACTTCAACATTTTTATATAGCATAATTTGATCTATTAATTTTCCACTTTCATCCATCTGTTTTTTAATTTTAAACTTTAAGTATTTTTTCCAAAATATTAGAGATTTTTTAATATCCCTTGTGACAAGACCAGTGTGTCTAATTTCAATCATTTCGAAATATTATACTGATATTTTTAGCAATTATTTCGCAACCTTCTTTGATTGCATCTTTGGTTATTGTTAATGGAGGGCCAATTTTGATTGACTCTCTTCCGGTATAAACTAACAATAATCCATCTTTAATACAAAGTTCTACTAATCGTTTTAATTTTTGATTAATATTTTTATATTTATTATTAAAAACCATTGCAGCAATGAGTCCTTTTCCATAAATGTTGATTAATTTTGGATACCTTTTTTTAATATTAAAAAGATTTTTATGCAAAAATAAACCATTCAACTTAGCTTTTTCTGTTAAATTTTTATTCTCTATTTCTTCAATTACAGCTAAACCTGCATTACACGCTATAGGGTTTGCTGAATTGGTGCTGCTCATATTTCCAACTTCAGGTAAATCCATTATTTTTTTTTTTCCAATAACACCTGATAATGCAACACCTCCTCCCATTCCTTTTCCACAACATATCAGATCTGGAATAATATCGTAATGTTGAAATCCAAAGTTTTTGCCTGTTCTACTAAAACCAGCCTGCATTTCGTCAAATGCTATTAATATATCATTTTGCTTACAAACTCTTGCGAGAAGCTTTATATATTTTTTAGGATAAAATAGTGCACCCCATCCCTGAAAAGTCTCAATCATTACCCCACAAATATCTTTTTTTAAATTAATTTTTTTTTTTAATTTTTTAATTGATTTATCTAAAAAAGCTTCCTCATTTCCATTTTTTATTAACCATGGATATGGGAAAGAAATATGATGAATATTTTTGTCATGATAGCCAATCCATTCCTTTTGTTTTATATTGCCACTCATCATTTGAGAAGCCATAGTTCGTCCATGCCAATTACCTTCAAAACAAATAATTCCTAATTTTCTTTTTTTTCTTTTTTGACCATACATTCTCATTAATTTAAAAGCTGCTTCTGTTGCTTCAGTTCCTGCTGACATAAGAAAGGCTTTTTGAAAACCTTTGCCTGAAAATTTAATCAATTTATTTAAGTACTCATTTCTAATTTTATTAATATAAGCGTAGCTATGAATTAGATCGCTGTTTAATGCTCTACTGATATATTTTTTAATTCGACTATTTGAATGACCCACGTTTGCAACAAATATTGTAGAAGTAAAATCAATAAATTTATTTCCCTTAATATCATAAATATTGAAATTTTTAGCTTTAGACCAAGCTATTGGCAACTGTCCATGCATTGATCTTGATTCAACTTTACTTAAATTTTTAAATAATTTTATCGTCCCAGGTGCTGGTATAACAGTTGAAATAGAAATATTTTTTGTCTTTATAATTTTTTTTTGCATAAAAATTTCAAATATTCAAAATCTTCAATTCTATCAATCTCATGAGAATATGAAGTTTTGTAAGCTTTCACTTTATTTCCAAAAAGCTTTTTATTTTTAATAATAAAACTTTTTTTGTATAAATCTATTATTCCATTTGGACTATAAGTTTTACTAAAATTTTGTCTAGGTGTATTAATCTCATCCATATTTAGTTTTAAATTTTTTAGCGGTTTTAACTTTCCATCTATTATTTCAACTGATTTGTATGAGCTTTCTGACATCTCATGAACTGATCTAAGGGAGCTAAATTTAGAATTTACAAAATTTTTGATTGCAAAGTCTATATCTCTAATTTTTCTTAAAGGTGTGGTTGGTCTAATGTGGGCAATATATTCATAATTAAAATTTATATTTTTTATAGCATGCTCTATCATTTGATAATCAGTTGAAAAATCTTCACTTAAGTTTTTTGGTCTCAACAAAACTTCAACTGGACCATATTTTTTTGCTATTTTTGCATATTGTTTGGAGTCAGTGGATAAGTATACCTTCGATATATATTTCGATTTAAAACATGCTTCGATCGACCAAGCAATTAATGGTTTTCTTTCAAGTAACTTGATATTTTTATTTTTTATAGATTTTGAACCAGATCTCGCTGGTATAATAGCAATAACTTTTTTTGATTTCATCGCTTAAAGTTTAATTCATTCTCTTGAGAATAAAAAATGAACTATATCAATATTGTTAAAAATTTTTTTCAGTGCATAAATCAAGCCGATTGAGCTATTAGTACTGGTCAGCTGCACGCATTGCTGCGCTTCCACATCCAGCCTATCAACGTGGTGGTCTACCACGGCTCTA
>MDSV01085115.1_pt1 | contig 61224 bp, 31 predicted proteins | sample 810851 | NCBI WGS metagenome assembly MDSV01 (sample SAMN05326640, study PRJNA326480) | marine metagenome | isolation source: seawater | place: Atlantic Ocean: North East | collected 2012
GAGTGTTGATATAGAGCTCAACGGGAGAATGAACGGTCAAGCAAGTGCAGCCCGGATACCAACAACATTGAGTTTCGGAGATGAAGAAGAATAGACCTAGCAAGACTCACTTCTCAAGAATCATGAAGATTGAAGATTAGAACTTGGGTTTTACAGTGACAACAGAAGTGTTTTCCAAATCAAGGACTTCATCATCCTCGTCAATGTCATCTTCATCATCAGATTGGCGCTTTTCGCCTTTTGTTTCTTTATCGTAGAAACTCTTTGTTTCTAGCTTTTTTATCTGCTTTTGAAGAATTTCGAACTCGATTTCTAAGTCCTCAACCTCATCACGTACCGATTCAATTTTGTCACCGATTCGAGATGCCAGTTTCTTCATCTTACGCAGGATGCGCTTCTCAGACATAGTTTGTCCTGTAGCCCAACGGTTATCAATTCTTATGTCAAATACAGGTCTGTATCGGTTCAATGATGAACTTATTTGAAATGAATTCGTGACACTGTCTCAATGAGAAAAAATAGATTGCTGATTGTACGAAAATAGAGTTTATTCCTCTCTAAGACGCAACAACAATGGGTGGATTTGCACCGTTCAAATAATAATTTCTTTCGTATTCTGTAGCAATGTTTTGGTCCCACTTGGACAATTCTTTTGCCATAATTTTCTTGTACAAAAATGGTGTAAGTAATACCAAATACAGCATTGACAAGTAACCGTACGGTAAGAGAGGGGCATCATCATGGCATGGGTCGAGTTCCCAAAAATTCAATGCAGTAGATCTGTGATGGTCTGAATGTCGAGTCACATTGCAGAGATAGACACTGCTTAGCAGGTGATTGGAATTCCAAGAATGTCTCATTCCAACTGGTTTCCCCTTTTCGCGGACTAAACCATAGTGTTCGATATAATTGATTGCTTCGAGTAATAATTTTGCTGCAAATGCACACAAGAGGAAAGCAAGTAGGCCAAAAATACCTCCAAACATAAACGCAAGAATCGTGATTGTTGTGCACCGTAAGTATCCAACCAACATTCGGTTGTGAATGCTGAATACATTTTGATTTCTTCGATTTAATCGAGCTGCTTCCAGTTTCCACCCACTGATTTGCTCTTCATAACTGGCTTTGATGAGGAACAGGTAGATGTTTTCTCCTCTCTTAGCCGATGCAGGGTCTTCATCAAGACACACTTCCTTGTGGTGCCCATAGACATGTTCAATGGCAAAAGTGCAATCCCAGGAAAACGCAAGCATCCAATTTCCGACGAACATGTCAAATTTTTTCTTCTTTCTATGCGTTAGTTCATGACCAGGGACTGTACCAAGAATGCCCACGAGTAATGTGGTTTGGAAAAGAATAGAAAATTTATCAGCGAGGGTAAAGGAATTTACAACGGCCAAAAAATCCACATTAAACAATGCATACAAACCATCAACATACCAATCTGGGGAATTGTTTCCAAAAACCGAAACAACAAGGAAAATTAAACAAAACAATATTGGTAAATTTATGTAAATTGAAACATTCAAAATCGTTGGGTACGAAAATTTCTGAATTTCTGTGTCTCGAGGCAAAAAATAGTCTCCGATTATCAAAAACAAGGACCAGGCGATGGCAAAAAATGTTGGGAAATTCTCACCCAGTAGCACAAAAACGATGAACAGAACTCCGGTAAAAGCCGGAATGTAATGTTTAAGATACTTCAGCATTGAACACACCCTTGTTGTATCTTGTAAATTATCAACCCTTTTGAATTATACGATTATTCGTCCAAAAATCGCTAATTCCGTCTTTCTCGGGCATCTTCTTTGATTCGTTCCAGAGCATCGTTTGGAGCAAGTACACTTTGGAGTGCTTGCAATGCTTTCTTTGATTTCTTGTCTACTTTCTTTGGCATGTGCAATTTTAGAAGTACGACAACATCACCTCTTCCACTTCCCCGAGCCCTTGGAAGTCCACGTTTCTTAATTTCAATAGTGTCACCAGAGTTTGAATATGCTGGGACCTTAATACTCAAATCCTTACCATCAATGTGCTCAAGTGTAACGGTTGTACCCAACAACAAATCCGAATAGCCAAGTGGAAGAGACATGATGAGATCTGCATTCGAACGTTCAAACCAAGAATGTTGCTCAACTTCAATTTCGATAAACAAGTCGCCGTCTTCACCTTTACCCTGTGGAGCAGGTTCACCTCGGCCGCGCATTCGTAATCGAGTGCCAGACTCGGCTCCAGCAGGTACATTAAATCTCAATTTGGACGACTTTACTTGTTTTCCGTTCCCCTTGCACGAGGGGCATTTTTGGGAGATTGTGTTTCCCGAACCATTGCATGAAGGACATTCGCGAACGACATCTTGGACAAACGGGCCAACTTGTTGCCGCATTCTCACCCTGCCTTGACCACTGCAATCGCTGCATTGAGTGATTTTTCCATCCTTTGCCCCAGTCCCATCGCAATCTGTGCAAGAGACGGGAAGTTCAACTTCAACTTCTTCCGTACTGCCCTCATAAATTTGCTTTAAATCGACGCTATGGTACATGCGGATGTCAGAGCCTCTACGACGAGAACGTCTCCCACCGCTGCCTCCACCAAAAATATTTGAGAAAAAATCGCCACCGAGAATGTCCTCGAGATTAATATTGAACCCACCGCTACCGAAGCCACTGAAAGGTGAACCACCCGGTGAATTATGGCCAAAACGGTCGTATTGGGCACGCTTCTGTTCATCAGAGAGTACGGCATAGGCCTCTTGAATCTCCTTGAACATTTCTTCGGCGTTGTCCTCTTGACTGCGGTCGGGATGGTATTTTCGAGCCAAACTTCGGAAAGCGTTCTTCAGTTCAGAAGCAGAGGCAGATTTCTCTACGCCAAGAACTTCGTAATAGTCGCGCTTCTCCGACATGATGTCCACCGAACAAGCCTAGGGGCTACAAGCACCCCTTTCAATATCACGCTTAATCTAGTCTGTCAGACATCCAGACCGCAGTTGAGGCAGAACGGCTCGCCGAGCGGGACAACAATATTGCAATTCTTACACAACCGTTGTGAAGAGGGGAGAACTTGGACTGCTGGCTTTGGATGATTCTCTTGCGAGGAAGGCAACATTGCCATAGATTCTAAACTCTCAACGCTTTGCTGGTCATTGTTCTGTTCATCCCAAGCGTAAACAGATTTACTCTCAGACTGGAGTGAATCTTGTTCTGATAGTGGTTTTCCAGAGTCCGAAACATACGAATCTATGCCACCACCATCACTAACCGATGTAACCCGTAATTCTGCTTGGCTGTCTTGGGAACCGCTTCGAATTGGGGCTACTGGTCGCTGAGCAGTTACTGGCGATGCAGCTGCTGCTGCACGCAACCTAGCCTGCCTTTTCTCTTCTCGACGCTCGCTCAAATCCCCTTTCCCAAAGAGGCCACTTACAAAGTCGAGGAAAGAATCCATTGGCGATACTTTACGTTTCGCTCCAATTGTCGAAGTGATGAGTTCATCGTCGAGAACCTCTGCACCAGTGACTCTCCTGTTAGCCTTGCGTATACGCTCTGATTCCAGTAAAAGGTCGACTTCAACTTTCTCATCTTCGTGCAATTCGAGTTCAGGGGATTCTTTATCGATACTTGATACACTTTGTTGGAGAATCAGATGGCCTTCAGGACCAATCTCACTGTCCAAAGAGACATTGGTCTGCCAAACCCCTGCCTCTTCTGCTTCATACACTTTCTTCATTGACTTCATGGCTTTAGAGCGATGATATTCATAATCTCGAACCGTTCGAGTTTTTCTAAACAGCAAAAAACCAAGAAACAAAGAAATACCGTACCAGACGAACATCAGAATTGGTTCAAACTCAAAGATTTCTCGAAGAGGAGTCACAGTGAAATGAGTTACACTCATCAAAAGCAGTGGCAACACAGCGAGACCACGAGAGGTTGCTGAACGCTCCTTTGCCATGGTACTCATACTTCGCTCATGTTCACCACTCAAGTAAGTTGGGATGTCTTGACTAAACAAATTCAACGATCAGTCGGGGCTCTGCCTTTACGAAAAAGTCCGTCAACTAATCCGATTGAAAAGCTTGTGTGAAGCATGAGCAGACATAAGGGGACTCCGAAAATAGCTGTTATTCGTTTTATTTTGAATGAAGAACGTAAGCCTTCGACAAGCAACACGAACAAATAAAGCGATGGAAGAGCAATACCCACATTCGGTTTCCAAAGCATCAAACATAGTGTCATCACCAATCCAAACCAAGGCAAAAATTCCCGAACACTCGCTCTGGTTGGGTGCTTGCGAACAGTTTTCATTCTCCAGAATCCGTACCTATGTCCCATTTTCCACCAGTTGGTTAATTTTGAACGTTTGGCCATCCGGACGTATGTTTTGGGAGTTCGAGCAACGGCATAATCATGTTCCAGCAAACGCATTGACAAATCACTATCTTGGCTCGTAATAAATTCGGGGTCCCATCCATTCACACGGGTTAATGCGCTACGTGAATGCATTGCAAATGCAGGCACTTTGGTCTCACTGGATTCAGTAAACGACTCAAATTGTCCATTACCGCTTCCAAATGGAGAAGAGAGGGCCCCTTCTATCCATGATTCAGATGTACCGTGGACCCCTTCTCGAGACATAACACGTACACCTAATGCTGCAAGAGGCTTTGGAAAAAGTTTGGAAAGACGCGTCCACTCGTCCATTCTGACTTGAAGATGGCTTGGCTCAACCGTACAATGGCCGATTAATTCGACGGTAAATTCTACAGATTTTGGCAGCAATGACATCGCCAAATTCCTTGCCTCTGCAACATACTTGCCAGGGTTGTCATGAAGTTCAATAACCGGTCCATTCGATTCTTCGCTTTTACGAATAGCATTTTCAACGATTAAACGAGTTGAATCAGTTGAACCTCCGTCGAGTATCAAAATCATGTGCTGAGATGGTGGTAAAGATTGTTTCATGAGAGAATCTATGCAAGAACCGATAAATTTCTCCTCATTGAGTACCGGAATTACTGATGCAATCAAGGGATTCCTATCAGTCATAATTGGTCGTGAAAGTACACTGTTTTCACCTCTTCGCCATTTTCGCCGATGAAAGGCATGTTCATGAGCGAGTAAGTTTTGGCCGGTTCATGCAAGAACCAATGTTACGCCTCAACGGTGTAAATGAAAACTTGCACATTCGAGTTGAAACAAGTTTGAGAGGAGCAGATTCACCTGAAAAAGTGATTCAAGCATTGGTTGGCTTGTTTCCAGAATTCTCTGCCTCGGATGAAATTTTAAAACCACAATTGGGATCTGCAAGTAATACTGAATTATCAAACGAGGGCGTCTCTTTGGAGACCTTCCTAAAGAAATTACATGAACAGCGAATTCTTGATACTGCATTGGATTCTATGTCGCTACTATTGGAAAACAACCAAACCAAATTTCGTCTTTCTCGTCAGGCAGCAATTGTTGGCAAAGTGGCCTTTCCACTTCCGAATGAAGAACCACTTGGTGGAGTAATAACTGTGACTCTAAGTGGTGAGCATCTCGGTGACTGGCTGGTTGCAGCCACCTGGCATAAAGGACGAGATGTGATACCGCGAAGTATTGCTGATGAGAGTGCGATGGACAGTGATGGAGATGCAGTGACTTGGATTTAGCCGTTGTAGTTATTCTCTCTCATCCATTCAACAACCATACGGTCATTTCCTAGCCATTCAAGTGGTGATTCATCATCAAGGTTTCTCCAAAGAATCGCATCGTGTGAGGTCCATAGGGTTTGGTCATTTAAATCCGCTAATTCAATTTGAAGCGGCATTATATGAAGAGCAATTTCGATATCAGGTAATGAGTGATACCACGTTCCAATTGATGGCAATGCAGAAACTTTCCAGCCAAACTCCTCAATCATCTCTCGCTTAATTGCTGTTATTTTGCTTTCATTTTTCTCGACTTTACCCCCCGGAAACTCCCATTTTCCCGCATGAAGTTCGCCGATTTTCCGACGAGCTACCATGTAAGTACCGTCTCGCCAAAGAAGTCCACCAACGACAGAAAGCACCGGTCGAAAGAACATCCGTTGCAGAATTTCATGAAGGAAGTCAGAGGCTTTTTCAACAGAGCATTTTTCTTCAACTGGAAAATGCACAAACAGGCATGGAATATGGTGGTTCTCTTGGTCCTGCAAAGATTTCAAAGAACGGTATAATGTCTCATTACAAACAAAAGTCCCAGCATCCTTTGAGACCTCACAGTCGACGGACCAAGGTAGATTTGTCCAAGAATTCACTGGCAAGATTACACTTAAATCTCCCGAATCTGAAATCGTTGAACTCAAAATTTGTCTTCCCGAGTTATCCGGTATCCGCATTTCAATTCGGTTTTGCGCCAGCGTTTCAATACGTGGTAAATCACACGAAGAGCACAAACCTATGTGGACAATTGCATCCCATTGAAGACCTTCTTCAAGTAAATTGGAAACTGTAGAGGAACCTTGTTCGTCGACAGTTAGAACCATTTTTTCGACGTCCAAATCAATTGATTCCATCGGGTGTTGACGAAGTTTCGACCATGGGTCTTGTAAGATTAACGAAGAGGGAAATTGTTGTACAATTTCTTGAGAAATGTTTTTTTGAAAATCGGCAAATGGCTCAAATCCTGTTATGAGTATCCGGGCCATGAAGGATGGTTAGGCAGTAAGTTATTGATGTTCATGTCTAGAAAAGGAGCGTCATGTTGACAAACTTGAACCGTCAGGCAAGTTCATGGAGAGTCCACATCGAGACGATACGACTTTTCAAACTCCAGATGACGACAAGGGTTTTCTTCAATGGCGGCCTGTTCGATTATTTCGAGAAATCTGGAGAGAAATCACCTTTGGAGTTGGTGCATGGGGTACATTGCGCCCACTCATAACAGCGCTCCTAGCATCGATTCCTTTCCTGTTTCTTGGACAACATTTCAATCGCCAACATCGTAAAGGATTTGACTGGATGCTACTACAAATACCTCTAGCTCTAACAATTGTTCTATGGATTGGTCTTTGGCTTTACTCAATCTTTGATGCATGGAGAGCAGCTACTCAACTGAGTGCATCCGACTAAGGGTTCCACAATTGCGAAGATATTGCAATACTTCCGTCGGCAAGACCCTCTAAATCTGCAATGTCATCACTATCAAACTCTGTTGGAAGTTCGTTATCAAAAAAGTTCGAAATGCTTGCAGATTCAACAGCCCAATACATGACTGAATCTTCGTTGTTTGAATGGCCAGGATGATCAGGGTCTTCATGGTCAGCGGGAGATGTGTACACGAGATTTACCAGTCCAAGTAGGTGACCCGCTTCATGAACAAGTACACTGTTCTCAATTTTTTCTGCAGATGGACGGCGAAAAATATTCTCAGCGTCATCAATAGTATCCTTGAACAAAGCAACTGTCGATGCATCAACAGCCACACCAAGCACACTCTCGTCTTCATACATACCTGATGGGAACATAAACTGCCATGTGAGAACAGAACCATCTCTGGGCGAGACCGATTTTGTATTTTCCGATGCCTCTCGAATATCGTTCGCTGACCAATCTCCGTCATTCAAGAAATTCGTCTCGGTAAACACCACGTTGATGCCTAACGGTTTATTGCATACTGACTCTAGTCTCTGGAGAAGTAAATTGGTTGACGAAGTGTCAGGTTGATAGCCAGGGGCATAATCGATTTCAAGGACCATGGAGGTGTATTTTGAATCATCTAGACATGCAAGCGTTAGACCGCCGGGTATGCCTTTTTGTTCAACAAATGGCAATTCTTCAGCACCAAGGCATCCTGAAAGAAGTGGGGCAAGAAAAACTGCTACAAGGCCAAGGCAGATAACACGCTTACTGGCCATGTTGTCCCGTAGTGGTTGGTATTTTCAAACCCATTGCTTACCATTCATCAGGAATCTCAAGAGGAGAGAACAATTGTCCTGGGCTTTTCGCACGTGAGAGCTGTGTTCGAGACAACGCTTCCCAAGGGCGCAAGGCGAGAATACCCTCTGCCAATGACGCATCAATCTCGACTAAAGTAACTCGAATTAAGGTCGACAAAATATCCATCCTGTCCTCATCGATAATTTTGAACACCTTTTCCAAATCAAATTGAAATTCAGATTCTTGATTTTCACCAGTGTCAATTGACCAAGGATGGGTCACAGATTCAGGGAATTCTTGCCCTGTCTGCTGGATATGCTCATCCAGTGTACGTGAAAGTCCAGCAATGTGCTTACTGAGGACTAAACTCACCTCAATTAAAGGCATATTCAATTGATTGATGAGATTAACCATCCTTTCTTGGAGAGTCACCATACCCTCAACAGCAGTATTTTGGTCTTCCACCATTCAAACAACTCACTTTTTCAAGGCTTCAACATATTGCCATCCAAAATGATTCCACTGTTCTTGTGTCCATCCAGCAGGAAGTCCAGTAGGTGGAAGAGGAGGTGGCGCTCGGGCTCCAACAGCCGCAACTGGTGCAGCTGGTTGAGGAGATGGGGTAACTGGTTTCGGGGGGACTGCTGCGGGTTGGGCTGGCAGAATCAATCCATTCGGTGGAGGAACACTTGAATCGATAGCAGGTATTGATTTCGATAGATTCATTTCTTCAAGAACTTCTTCAGTTTGGTCTTCCGAAGGTTCATCCAATTCAGCTTGTCGAATTCGTCGATTCACAACAAGTAACCACATCGCCATACTGAGAGAGAGAAGTGAAATGATATAGAGAACAATGCTAAAAGTTCCTTCTTGTGCTTGCTGCGCAAGGGCTTCACCATCTCGAACTGTCTGTTCCTTGATTAGAACTGGGTCCATTGATTTACGATCCATTTCGACTTCATCAACCAAGACCAAAAGCCGAAATTCGATACTTTCTCCAACTGCTGCATTTGCGACTGTTGGAAGAGAACCTGTCAATGTACCACCAGCACCAGCAACTAGGTCAACTCGGGCAGTGTTTTGCCAGAAACCACCTTCCACAGAGCGTTGAAGAACAAAGGCAACATCACCTTTGCCACCAGTGTTGAGTACTTCGAACTCAAGGTTTACCGCTTGTTCTGCAATTGGACTTGGGTCATCCCAAGAGAACGAGTTGGCTTCGTTATCAAGGTCAATACTTGGGCCAAGAAGAGCGAGTGGCCATGAAGCGATAGGTTCAATCAGAGAATTCCCAATGGTGTCAAATGGATTTCCAGATGAATCAGAGCCAGAGACCCACACATCAACAGTGTACGATGGCAAAAGCGTTGTCGCACCTGCATCTGTCAAATCAAGATAACCTGTCCAGAAAAACTGGTCTCCAAATGGGGTTGTATCGGGTAGAGGTACGCTTCCTCTAGATATCTCAGCCTCACCAGCACGGACACGATAATGGAGCACTGTCGGATCACTGAGGTCAAACCCATGATCGTCAAATGTTTCTAACATTACGAGTAAATTACCGCATGAACCAATAGAAAGTTCCGAATTTGCCGATACTTCATCCAAAGAAATTGCGGCTATAGTCGGTCGGCTGTTATCAACCGTTAGTCGAACACGCGGTGTTTGCTGAGTCTCGTCCATTGCTAAACCGGGAAGGTCGCCGAGTTCAAGACGTAAGTCTAGCTTTCCAGAAGGTACTGATGGAATCAGTAGATCAAGGCTGAATTCTCCATCTTCTCGAGTCGAAGTTGTCCAAACATTGTCATAATCGCCAAATACAACATCAAAGGCACCTGGAGGAGCAGGCGTTTCGGAATCAGAGAACAATACGCGACCGTTTACTCTCAACGCTTGACCTGCACCAATAAGAGTTTCATCAAATTCAGCATTGTAGTGATTTTCTCCGTTACGGAGTTCGACTGCTCGAATGTGACCATCCATGGTGTCAAATCTGAAATCATTGTCAAGGCTCCATGCATCATTTGCCAAACCTGCTTTGGTTTCAAAGCACGGTTGAACTTCTCCCTCATTGCATGGTAAATCAGTTACGAGTAACTTTGGAATGAATAAACTGGAACTATCTGTGTCAAAGGATTCCGGGAATGTCCAAGTCATTTGGAATCGAGCAAGAATTTTGATAATGCTGCTGTTCTGTTCATCAAGACTCACGGATGAATAGAGATTGGAAACCGCAATATTCTCTGAGCCAGATTCCATTACTGCCGCTGGAGTACCATCTGCACCCATTGTCAGAGAGATAAACATCGATGTGTCATCATCATCAAAATCTCCGCCTAAGGCCAATTGAATGTATTGTATATCCTGCCATCCATTACGGTCGGAAAGAACTATTTGGGCAGTGTAAGGAATTCCAGGATGCAATGGTGCTTCGTCATCATGTCCTAAGATTGTTGAATTGTCCAAATCAAGTTTTGGCTCAAACTCGACACGAATACGGTATGTTCCCAAATCATTGTCCCAGTTAGGTGCCTCTTCGTTACCAACGTAGCCGCATGGGATACTGGCATCGGGACAAACCGGGCCGCCTCCCATTGCAATTGCATTATTTTGAGGGTCTTGACCAGTAATGAAATACGAAACATACTGACCGTGTTCAAGCATAGAATCATCAATCAGTCCGTCAAAAATGTTGATTCCTCCAGCCCGTGTATCTGGGGCACTAAGTATCTTCATTTCGTACTCATCTGCGTTTGGCAATCCATCGAAGTTGTAGTCACTGCATCCGATTGCAGCACTTGCTTTACAACCAATCCAATAATTGAGGGTGATTTGATTTGGTGGGTCAACAGAATCTTGAATGACAAAACTGACAGCCTGACCGCCGGGTGCAGGTGGACCTGCATGACGTTCGCTTCCATCAAATGGGGTTGAAGACAAAACCAATGGCGATTTTCCGTCAAGAATTAGGCGAATCGTGTTGTAACCAGGATTAGTGAATTTTGAACCGTTCTTCAGTTCAATCGCTTCAACATAGAATATCATACCACCGGGTTCAGATTGTAACGGTGAAGTAAAGGTGATGTTGTAATCGCCAAATGCAGGATTTTGTTCACGAGCGAGTTCGATTGGTTCACCAATTGGATCACCGTCTTGGGTAACATTTTGGCCGAGGATTCTCAAGGAAAATTGGCCAGCAAGAGGTGTGAGTTGTGAGTTTTGGAAATGTATTTTTCCACTAAAGGACATATTGTATCCACCTCGCACCCAATCAAGAGATGTCAAAGCTCTTCCAGTTTCGTCAAAGACTTGTAATCCGTCGAGTTGAATGTCATTTTCGACGACCATGTCAAGATTTTCTGTTTCCCAAGCAGATACTGCAGGACCAAGATCATCTTGAACGGAGATAAGAGCTTGCATACTACTTTCATCATCCCATGTCCAATTTACAAGCATTGGCATTCGAATGGTGACCAAGCCGTCAGATGCGGTCGTAGAGGTACAGTTCGCTACATCAAACTGCACGATTCCATTGCTATCACTGATGACTGAACAGGTGTCTCCACGTTGCCATTCAAAAGCAGGATTTTCACCGTATGAGTTGTCAAGTGCAACGAGAGTTTGGGTGACTTTATCGACATCATCACCCGGCGCAACCCGTATTTGTAATGTCCTAAAAACTCCATCCGGCGAAACCATTCCGCCTTCAATAGATGCATCTACAGCACGTGTTTGCATTTTGTATGCAATATCGATGTTTGAAATTTTTACACGACCAGAACTTGCAGCTTTTACAGCAATCGGAATGATTACATCACCTTCACCGTTTTCAGGAATAATTGAATTGAATGCCTGTACGAGGGTTGGTTGAGACTTCACCTCTACGTTGACGACTGAAGCATCGCTTGCTACAACTGATGATTCGTTAAGGAACAACAGAGATTCCCAATCCCAAATAAGATCGTTACCGATATCAAGCATTGGACGATCTGGATATCCTTCTTCGTACTCGAGGGTGATGGAATCAATTAAGGGAGATACCGAATTATCCGTCGTCGTCATCGTCACAGCGTAACGGATCGTGTCTCCAGATTCAGTTGATGGGAAACTCACTTCTTGATTGTTTAGGGCAGGTAACCATGACGAACCATTATCGTTGGAAACTTGAACTTGAACAGTACTGCTTGAGGGAATGTCAGCAACCCAACTTGGCCGTACTTTTCCAACTTTGGTACCCGTAGTGAAGGGAGATGAAGTCCAACTTCCTGAAGTCGTATACTCGGTTGCGTATTCAACATCGACCCACCAAGAAACTGCAGTAGAACCAATCAGCTGGGCTTTCCAAACCAATTCAGTACCTGGATAATCAAAGTGAATTGTAGAATTTGAAGTGACTGATTCCCAGTGTGTACCGTTGTCTGCAGAAATCCAATAATCAACACGATCCCCGATTGAGGCTGCTGACCAGTACGTCTCCATATTTGCAGAGAGGACGGGGTCGCCTGTCTTTGTTACCGGGCCGTACCACGTGGTTGTGCCTGGTGCCGGAGTCGTCTTGTACTGCCAACCAGTTCCGTATTCGCGATAGTACAGTGTAGATGACGACCAGGTGGAGTAGCCACAATCGACAGTAACGAATCGCGAGCCATCGAAATAAAGACCATATCCGAGAGCAGAAAGCAAACGTGTTCCAGTTTGAGGCACAAGGGAGGTTGATGAACCTGAGATTGTCCATGCTTCTAATTGGTCTTTGTCTTGACTGGCGGATGAACCCTTTTGACAGCGCATGAAGAAGGTCGAACCGTTGACTTCCAAACCACGAACTTGCTGACCGGTTTTACCGCATTCCCAAGAACTTCCCGAAGAAGAGGAATACGAATACATGTTTTGGTTTCGAGTGTATTGTCCGTCCGGCTGATCTCCAAATGAATAAGAGACTATGCGACGTTGCGAATTATGAACAATCCAAACTTCATCTGTGACTCTGTCATAGGCAATGCCAGTGTATTCTGAATATTGAGGTGAAACATCATACGAATCAATGCAAGTCCAGACATCATCTCGGGAAATATCCATTTCGAGGACCCTGTGATACTGCGTTGGTGCAGAGGTCGAATAATGGTAACGGTATCCAGACAAAATTGCAAACATTCGCTCATCATCAGTTATTGTCCAATCACGGAATCCATAACTTGCGTAATACGAACTTGGATGGAGATTTGGCAAAGTACATTGTGCCTGATCAAGAGTAATCACCGATTCCTTCGTTGCGTTGTTTGGATACAGTCTGTGGACAATGTTTTGAAAGTTTGACGTACTCCAAGTCGACATAAAGAGCCAATCGTGATGCTTGATAATTGCGCCTTGACTTTGCTTCGTGAGACCGGTTGAGGTTTTGAGAACCTGCTGGGAGAAGCGACTTTCAGTTGAGTTGGATGTGTGAGGTTGGCGGATAGAATAGGTACCGTTGTCAAGCCATGCATCAGATGATGGATTCATAGACTCATCATAGCCGTGGGGAAAAAAACTGGTCGAGTGATTTGAAAGTCCGAGACTCAATTCTCCACTGCGTGAATCCGACGATGAAGCACTTCCTTCAATCCAATCATCGCGAACATCGGTATCTGTTTGACTCCAGCCGGTCGCAGAAGCCCCAGATAGTGTCATCGAAACGTCAGTAACGAGAGCACCTTTTGGCAAAGAAATCTCGGCCCCTGTGTCGGGGTTAGCACCTTGGTAAAGAGCAACATGTTCTGTAGAACCATCATTGAATTCATAGATATGTCTCGAAATACCCGAAGCATCAGCTGAGCCAACAAAAACCTCAGCCATGGGGCTCATGGGGGACAACACCATGATGAGGAATAAGCCAAACATTATGCCGCGGCCGCTCGATAAGTTGTTTTGCATCACCGCTCCCCCTAGTCACCCACACACGCTACGGCCTTTGAAATCTGCGCCTACGAGTTTTAATTCATTCAGTCAATTTGGCGTGAGTCGTAGCGTATTGGGGAAGAATCTCCACGCACTCCGTCTTCTTCATCATCGTGCACTTCAAACCAATCAACCATCCAATCACCATCAGTGTCCCAATTTGTTGGGTCCGTACCTTCAGCAATGTGATCGTCATCAAAGTCCAGTAAATACCATCCATACTCGTGTTCGCCTACTGCACGGACCGGTGCAGTATTTGGAGAACCAACATAGTAAATTTCCCATTGGTCGGTACGATTACCGGCAAGCTGAATTTCATCATCACTCGCATCAAGAGAGAGGAAATTGGTATCTTTATCGTCGACGACATATGCAAATCGGAAATCGTTTCCTGATGACTTGTCCATCTTCAAATAATTTTCATTGCTCGCTCCATTCTCATCAAGTTTTAACAGTGCAGCACGTAATTGCCACCACTCAAGAACGATTTCGCCGTCGTATATGAGTCCGCTTAATCTCACAGCATTCGGTGAAGACAAATCTGAAGTTGTGATAGCGTAGAACTCCTGGAAATTCGTATAAGGTTCGTAGACGCAACCTGCACCGGTACAATCCCAATTACCGTCTTGGTCTGGATCAAAATTAGCGTCAAGAGGATCTGCGGGATTCATGGTGAACCAAGTTGAAGATAATTCAGGCCTCGAAAGAATTCCACCTGCGCCTTGCTGTGAAAGCGGAAGACACGAATTGGTGTTGGTAGTACATTCGCCTCCAGTGGCAGCATCAATCCAGATAACCTTAATCTTCAAGAATGAACTGAAATTATCGTTCGACTCATTCCATGCTTTCGCATATTCATACCAATCAGGCAACATATCGCCGTCTGAATCGTTGTCACTCGGATTGATTCCATACTTGAACACTTCACGACCATCTGTGAGGTTGAAATCTTGTTCATGAAGAACAACAACATCGTTTACAACAACAGTCCTGAATGAGACACTATCTTCATCTGAATCGTTGAGGTCTGGTCGTGTTTCGTTATCCCATTCCATCCAGTTGGTGAAAGGCAAATCACCTATTCCAGACTGGACAATGTTTCCATCCGGAGTGAAAACACGGTCCAACCATGTACCCTGCGAAGCCGGTTTGTCAAATGCGGTGCGATCATACCAGCCATCACGGTCACCGTCGTAATTGATGTCCCATGGATTCAATGGATTTGAAGCCCAGTGGTTAATTGTTGTTGGATCATCCATACCATACAGAGCATAGCAGTACTCCCAGCCATCAGGTATTCCGTCCGAGTCGGAATCTGAATTTGTTGGATCTGCAACGCCAAGAAGGGTTCTGTTGAAATTTTCTGAGTCAAAGGAATTGATCATATCCATACGATCAGAACTGGCTTGATCTTTTGATGCAAAATCATTGTACAAGGCTTGCTGAGCTTGGAAGAAGGACAAACTTTGTTCTTCCATGTATGCTTGAATTGCATCCTCGCCAAAATCAATTATTCCGGAAGAAACCGGTACAGAGAAACGTTCAAGATATTTCCCATACGTTTTAGATTCCCATTCACGTAAATTCGAAAACCGCTCATCCATCGAAATATTTCCATCTCCATCGCAGTCAAAACTGTCTCCGTCTGTATCCAAATTTACATCGCTATCAATGAGTGGATTCATACTCCATCTGTTCTCCTCCAAATCCCATACAGTGAACCAATATTCAAATCCGTCATACATGCCGTCATCATCAGTGTCAGGATTGGTTGGATCGGACATTCCAAGTAGGGTCGAAAGAATCGAGTTGGGTGGAACTCCTGCTTGCCAATCGTTGAAATCAGCGAGAAGACGCTTACCTCGTGATTCCTTCGTCAGGAGTATGTTAAACACCCGTTGAGCCTTTTCAGTAGGCTGTTGAATGTCTCCATCGAGGTGCAGTAGCGGGGCGTCAGATGGATGATCGACGCCATTGTCTGGTTTTTCAACAGCGAGTTGAAACTCTTGGCTATCGGTCAATCCATCTCCATCACCGTCGAATAATCCATCACCTGCAACCAAGGGATTGAGGGTCCATCGGCCAGCAGTGAGATTCCAAGAAGTGAACAACTGTTCGATGCCGTCAATCATTCCGTCGCCATCGGTGTCCACATTGTTCGGGTCGCAAGTCCATCCAGTTGCATTGATTTGCTCTGGAGTAATGAATGAGCCAAACGAATATTCAAATGTATTTCCTGGCCATTTTTGAAGAGCAAATGCAGACCCTACGGTTGTAACAAACCATTGTGGTGAAGAGCGATTTTCATCGGTCTCACTGTATAGAGGATCAATTGAGTTGTATTCCTCCCAATTCGCCATACCATCATCATCAGCATCTTCCCATCTATCTGATGAATCCATGGGATTCAGGGTCCAGTCGTCGTCGAGTACATTCCACCGAGCAAACCAAATTTCCCATCCGTCAGGCATACCATCCGAATCAGAATCCGCATTGAGCGGGTCTGCTGAACCAACACTGTAGACATTTTGAACAGCTGTAATGGACCCAGAAGCGCGTTGACCAAAATTGGCTTCAGGGGTGCCTGTCAAGGAAATATTTTGAAACAAATTCGTGGAAAAACCGTTCGGAATTGGCACTCCATCAAGCGTTTGGTTACCGGAGAACAAATCGGTTCGAATATGGTATTCTAGATAGTTAACAAATGCCTCTGAATCGTCCAGAACTCCATCACGATTGATGTCGTACCCATCACCATCAGGATTACCAAAAGCATCGGAAGCATTGAGTGGATTAACGCCCTGATTTGAAGGCTCCCAAGTGCATGCACCACCGCTTTCCCAACCATCGGGAAGTGTGTCTCCATCAGAGTCGATGTTATTTGGGTCGGCAGAGAACCATTCTAAACTTGCATTTGTTGATTCACCGTGTGATTCAAACAAGAGTCCGTCAATTGCTGCGTCTCGGACCAACGACCATTGATACTCGCATAGGTTGACCAGCCCATCGCCATCAGCGTCCCAATTCGCATCATCTGCACGGTTGGGGTCCAATGTCCAATTGTTGCCACCTGTAAAACTCGAACCAATCCATCGACGATGTTCGATTTCCCATCCATCAGGCATTCCATCCCCGTCACTGTCGAAGTTCGTCGGATCAGTCGCCCTGTCATTACTGGAAAGTGCCAGATATGTCGCATTCGCTGATTGTCCAGCAGCATCATTACAGATGTATTGCATTTGAACCGAATAATGACACCATAGGTTCGATTCTTCGAAGAAGAAACCAAAATATTCGCTACCATCTCCGATGCCATCACCATCAGTATCGCCAACCTTCGGGTTCGTTGAATTGTAGCCGTTCAATGTTTGGCTTACAAACCGATATTCATCGAGATTTGTCCATAGTCTTTCGAGGAAGCCATCATCTGCTTGGTCCAAGTCTAGACCATCGCCGTCCATGTCGAACAGTGCATCCCATGGGTCGGTTGGATCTAGGCCATTCGCGACTTCCCACCCATCAGGCATTCCATCGTTATCAGAATCATTCGCACCGGGGTTAATCAGTTCAAGATTTGCGTATCGACCCGGAGATGAACCTGTGAATATGGTAATGTTTCCATCGATATCCATGGAATCGATTGCTACAATCTCGCCATAAATTGGTTCTTGAATCTGATAACCATAAACCGCAGAGTAATCTCCGGAAATAGCCCACATACCCTTGACAGAACCAACAATGATTTCATCTGATGTCACATGCAGTGAGCGTACAGTATTGTATTCTCGAACATAACGGCCCTCAACGCCTGGGTGTTCAAGCAGTCCGCTGTGAGTAATTGTATCATCAACTAAACTCAACATGTGAACACCTGAAGGAGTTCCAAACCACAGGGTTTGAGCGTTGGAAAGTGTCGGTCCATCAAGCACCATTGCTTGTACTTCTGCTGGATTCGCAACCATGCCTAAAGAGAGCGAACGTAGTTCATCAATGGATGTTGGATACGGAGTTGATTCAGGAGTGTAATAAAAACGCCAACTCGGTTCAAATTCATCCCGCACAGTTGTCGTTTCACCGAGTAAAAGCCCTCTGTCAGTGCCGACATACAAGACATTTGCACCGCCTCCAGCAGGCCCATGTGCAACATGTGTTACAGTGGAATTCGATTGGCTTAATGCAGCCTCAAGATTGGTGGAAATCGCGTGTTCTTGGGCTATTTCAGAGGTAAGAGATATCTCGAAAACCGAACCTGCCCCTGCATGTCCTAATCCGAGTAAATGGATATTTTGACCCTCGATTACGAGCGGAGTAAGTGCAAACAACTCGTCTGAGAGCGACCATTCCCAATTTTCAAGTGGAGCAAGGTTGCCATCGGCCTGCAGAGGAGCAATTGCTAGACCAGCACTCGTCGCAACGGCAAGTGCAAACTCAGAACCTTGCTCTGAGAGGAGAACGGATTGATGCAGTTCAACTCCTTGCGGCATCCAATGATCATAGCTTGTCATTTGGGTATAATCGAAAACTGATAGTCCATATTTGGTGGTCGTGTAAAGAATGTTTGAAGAAGAATCCAAATCACGTACATCGTAATGAATCAAACTCATCTCATCTGGACTTGCGGTGAAACTGAGTGGCATGTGAAGGTGTGTATCGGTTTGGTCGCCGAGTCGAACCGATTTCAACCCCGGTAGAACAGAATTGCCGTCATCATTGTGAACAAAATACTCTTCAAGGGTAGAAAGCGATTCTCCTAAGGCGAGCGCAGTCAAGGTCCGACTAACGTCAGGTGTTATGCCACCGTCCCTGTTTGCATCCCACCCATCATTATCAGGGTCAAGGAGTGCATTGGTTCTGTTGAGGGGGTCTAATCCAAAGTGAACCTCCCAACCATCCGGAATCCCATCACCAAATGAAGGGAACAGGCGACGAATGGAAAATCCGTCCCAATGGTATCGATCCGAATCTGCGAGCAAGGGGTCAGTACCTAGCCAAATATCTTCATCAATTACCATCGTTGCATTCTCTGTACATGCAGAGAGCAAGTTTTGGAATGTAGCGTTAGAACCAGTGGCAATAAATGGCCAATTTGTAAAAATTGAACCCTCTGGAAGTGTAGCGGAACACCACAACCCATCGAGTTCTGTCGTGTGGTTCAACGGGGCACCTTGAATATATTCTTCAGGGGATGAAAACCGTTCGGTAGTCGAAAGCACTCCGTCTCGATTCACATCAAAGCCATCTTCATCGGGGTCATCATAAAGATCACTGGCATTGAGAGGGTCGAAGGTTTTGCATTCATACTTGAGAGAAAGTACGTTGTATCCCCCTACCCGTTCGCACATGTAAGCCTCGTAACCATCTGGCATTCCATCTCCGTCAGTGTCAGAGACACGTGGGTCGAGATAACTGCGTTCGCCTTCTTCATCAACGACTCCAGTCAACCCTCTAGGGAATCCTGGAGCGGTACAATTTGCAGGGTAAGGCCAACAATATTCTTCTGTTGAATTGAGGCCATCGTTATCAAAATCAACCAATGCATCGGAGGCATTGTTGCTATCCATACCCTGAACAAGGACTGGCCTACCATCAATGGCAGTCCAATTCATCCATTCTTCAAACAAGTTCTCATGAACATCCGGAATCTTATCACCGTCACTGTCCGTTGAAGGAGGTTTCGAACCGTCAGTCGTGTCAGGGTGTAAATTTGACACGGAGGAAATGGCTGGGAACTGCGACATGAACAGCAGACTGGAAACTACAGCAAGTGTTGTAAGAAGAGTGGTTATACTTCGTCGCATTTGGAGACCAGCCTACAAAGCATACGCTTCGCAAGTTCTTATGCCTGCTAAGACACTTATGAGGATGATGGAGCGATGTTCGTACATTCGTATCGAAATTCTACAGAAGAGAAACTCAAACTTTACAACTCACGGCATGGAATTTCCTTCTGTGGGTTGAAATCCACCCGTTGATGGTCGAACATCCGGTTTCTTCAAAGGCCTCTCGCGAAAGGAGACATATGTTCGCAATGACAATGACCTTGACGCATCTAGGAACAGGCAGTCGTGGTAATGCGACATTGCTTGAAACTGAAGCTTCAAAGGTTTTAATCGACCAAGGATTTAGCGGTGCTCAATTGGAAAAACGACTCGCAAGAATGAATATTCATCCAACTGAAATCGATTTCATATTCATCAGCCACCACCATGGCGATCACGGTGGCGGTGCACTGGTTGCTCAGAAAAAATGGGGATTGAAAGTTCAGGCAAATCATCGTACTGCAGAGGAATTGGGCCTGCTACCAGAATTGACTCATTACTTTGATTCACTTGACATTGTTCGCGTCAGTAGAGACTTAGCAGTCCTTGCGGTTCCGATTCCACATTCTGGGGCAGATAACGTCGCCTTTATCGCAAGCCATAACGGTAAGAGGGCCGCAATCATTACAGATTTGGGCTCGTGGACAGATGAACTCGTAACACACGTGCGTGGATGTCAACACATTGCAATTGAAGCGAATTACGATTACAACCGATTGATGAATGGACCCTATCCATATTCTCTAAAAGATAGAATCAGCGGAAGAGGAGGTCACCTTTCAAACGATCAAACAGGAGAATTCCTCGCACAGGTATGTACCGATGCCACCAAAAGCATCTCCCTTACACACCTTTCTGAGAAAAATAATCGCCCACATCTCGCTGAATCAACCGTTCTCTTACACATTGATGATATCTTTTCTGGTGATATCACAATATCACTACAAGATGGTCCAGAAAAGTCACACTATATTGGTCAGTTTGAAGAAAAACCGAGTAGTAAAAAGCAATCTCTTGTTTAATTCTCATCGCTTCAATCACCTCCAATGATGGATGGAGAAGGTCAATGGCTAAATGATACCAAAGCGTGTGCGTGTTGTGAACGCACAGCCGACCCCCTGCTGCCGCCCTTCTCTCCGGAGAGATACTCGGGCTGTTAGCGAGGTTCTTGGAGTCGTAATGATGCTGGCAATGGTTGTTACAATTATGGGAGGCGTCTGGATATTTTTGAATCCGTACATCACGGACTTTGAAGATAACACCAACTGGAACAGTGCGAACGGTATTGCTGATCGTTTTGAGGATAGAATAGATGTTGCGGGAAGTTCTCCTGAAGGCACTGGAATACGTCACACACTAGCGCTACAGTCCACTATGATTCAGCCGATTACCAAGGTTGAGACTTGGACAATTGCTGCCGACTTAACGGCCCATGAAAGAGTTACAGTTCGTGAAATCAACGGCACGACACTCGGGATACAATCAATGAATGAAACTGCCCGCAGCGTGACAATTGAAACCAAATTTGGGGTTGAAACATTCAATTTCATGTCAACATTTCAAGAAGTCATCGTAACACACAATTCTTCTCGTGAACACTGGATGTCAGTAACGATTTTTGATGCCGACAATCGACCAATTCATCGAAGCGTTTCGTACATCTTGTCGGGGATTCAGATTACGACATCTCTTGGTCAAGGAGAACATCAAATCGCTTTGATGAACGATGCGAGAACAGAACGTTTTCCTGATCAACCATGGAAAGTTTCGAAGTTCCCAAACATCGAGCTTGACACATTGGTTAGTGGAGACATACGGCTCTCTGTTGTTCTCAATGATGTGACTATCAATGGGTCCTTGGGTACAGGGAATAAAATCGGCATGGATATGATTTCCCTAGGGCCTATGACCCTGTTTACTGGGCCAGCATACCACATGAAATTCACTGTCACCAATGCACTCAGCGATTTAATTACCCCTCAATATCATGACAAATTGCTCGATGGATATACCTTAAACCGTGCCTCAGGAACTCTTGACACATTCACTGGCTATGCACCTTACTTGAGAGCCAGTGGTGCAGATGGCTTCACTGTTGAAACTCAAGAGGTAAACCTCTTCCTCGAAGTCGATGTAAAACGTGTGGAGGTTTCTCGATGATGTCGCAACTCCAACGCGATGAACAAGCAGTTTCTGCTGCAGTCGCCACCGTTCTTCTGTTTGGTGGAGTTCTGTCAATCATAGCAATGATGATGGTTTCGATGATACCTGTTATCGAAGAGTTAGAAGGTTCGATTGAGCGTCATGACATGTCTTCACAAATGACACTCTTGGCTCATCAAACCGCTGCACTCAGTGAAACTGGTATGCCAGGTGATTCGACAGAAATCGAATTGATACCAGTGGATGGCGCATTGAATTGGAACACCATGCAAAGCAACATGTGGTACTCCGCAACATGGTCAGAAGGCATGAGTTTCAGGGTTCAAGGCGCATTGGATTATGATGACCAACTCAACATCCGTCATCCTGAATCCAAAAACACTGCAATCTGCATCGATGATTTACGCCTCGGACCCTCCAACCCCTACATTTTTACTGTTCCAGCATGGGCAGACAGTATCTCCATGACTGCCGCTCCGGGGCTAGCACTACCTTTGGGCCCTATCGATATTGAAATCTATGAAGATTCTCAAAAACTCTCTGATGTTGAATTGAAAGTCGACGGAATGTACTCGATGAACACAACCGAAAACGGAGAAATAATGCTTCACTCCTCGCATCAGTTGCATTTGTTAATCGCTCGAGGTAGTGGAGGGGCAACTGTTGTTCAGCCAAATGATCCAAGTCCGGTAGATTCGACAGGCAGTTCTTGGTCAATTCCGCTGCCTTTGGGTGATAGTAGAATTCACATCATCAGCGAGTCAGCGAATCAAATCGTCATTAACAATCAATCGTCCAATACATTTTATGCATTACCCTCAAACCAAAATAGAGTAGGCGTATCTTTCAGTCATTCATTTAATCAATCCGATACGGAAGTTGTACATATCTCAAGCAGTTCTCCATCTCGGCTGATTCTGCAAACATATTCTCAAGAAAACACGGGACACTTTTCTATTCCAAGTACTGATGGACAATTTCTTGGACATTCATTCATCACACCGAATATCAACGGCGAAATGGTCTTTTCCAATCCAGGCACAGAAAGTGTGACTGTCACATGGAGAGGAGGAGGATTGTCGATTCCTGCCAATCAAAGTTCAACATTCCCATGGCCTCCAGCCGAGATTCGTGGCGCTCCACTTCTGGATGCGAATGGCGACTTGTTTGTGACTTGGAGAATGAATTCAAGTGGCTCCGGAATCTACCATCATCCAGCCGATGATACCGGAGCTTTATCTGGTCAACTCCATACCTTGAGGAGTGCTTCATCTGCGCAGATTCACATCGTCCATGCAGGTTCATACACCGAATGGAATTTATCCGGTTCAAACAGTGCTAACGGCACATTCCTTGACGATGAGAACAGTGAGATTATCGATATTTCTTCAGGCAGTAGCCAATTGATTGTCGAAGATGGCCACGCTTTGAAAGTTCTGTTTCTTCAAGGAAACCACGGACTCATTCAAGCAGTTCATGATGGTGCACAGAGATGCATGCCAATTAACACGCAAGCCAGTGGATGGATTGAATCAGTATTGCCTTGGCAGACTATGGGTGGTCGAAGTGAAGTTGACCTGAAGAATGCATGGTCTTCTGGCACACACCCTGCAAGCATGCAAATTAGCTTGATTGGCGTAAATGGGGCATCGAATCATGCAACTCTCGGTACAGTTTGGGGATTCCATTTATCTAGGCTAAGTTATGAATTCCGTTCGTCGATTGTTGGAATGGAAGTTGCCTACTCTGGAGGTGCAGTGGTAACGAACCATCCTGAATTTGAACCCTATATCGTGGTTGCACCTGCTGACAGAGGTGGCCCCGGGCCACGCTTTGCAGCAACTATACCCTCACTTCACCCAACACAAGACAGTACCAGTGGTGCCGGTAAAATGAATTTGAATATTGAACTAATTGACCGTTCATCACTCGCCTCATCAACTGCATATGAGGTTCGAAGAGGATGGTCGAATCCATATGGAGCAGCCATTGCTGAAGCATCCGCAGATGGTCTTGAATCGAGTGAAGACTGGACAATTTATCCTGGTCGAATTGATTTGTTGTCCGACTATGTAGGATGGGTTCCTGACCCGTCTTATGGAACCTCAGAGGCGGTTTGGCATACAAACGGTGAACCGATTCAGTTCACGTTGCAGATGGCATCTTTAAGCGCCCGAATGTCCGAGGTGATTTCATGAAGTCAACTGAACTCCGACAAGACCGATATGCTGCAGCAACTGAACTTGGGTATATTTTCACATTCCTGCTTGGAGTACTACTCCTCACGATGTTCAGTATGTGGGCTTATCAAATAGAAACCGCAACCCGTGAAAGATGGAATGAAAATGCCATACAATCAAATCTCGATGATTTAGCCGCAGCGGTCGAAAGAGCAGATGAAGCAAGCAGAATGGGTTCCGTTGAATATGCTGAAAAGGTCACATGGAGGCTTACTGAAGCAGACGAGTCAAGAATAACTCTCATACTCACCGACACATCAATTGAACTGATTCACGATGGAGGCACTCTCGACACCAATGTCTCGTTATCGGGTACTGGTTCGGGAACACATCAAGGCGAGGTGGTTTTGGCAGGTGTAACTTCTGTGTGGATTGTTCACTCTGATGGAGTCACAACAATGCAATATGATCGACCGCAGAGCAACTATTAGTTAACGGCCCATTACAGCAGCGTGTACCTGAGCCTGCACTTCTCGCATTCTCGATTTTGCACCAAGTTCACGGAATACCGCCAATGCTCGCTGGAGGTATTCCATGCGTCGTGGCTTATCTGGGGCTACACCACCGAGACGTGAAAGGAGTTCTCCAATCTGCATTCGTAAATCATTTGCTTCAGCAATTACAAGTGCCTCACGATAATGTTCCATTGCATCTTCAGCTCGGCCAGCATCCTGCAAAACTTCTCCTAGAAGAATAGTAATTTCAACCAAAGCCAGTAAATCACCAGCAGCACTCATCGTTTCAAGGGCTGTTGAATAGTGGTGGGACGCCACATCAGCGTCCCCGACTTTTGCGTAATACCGTCCTAAGACCGCTTGAGCCCTGGCATGAAGCAAGGCGTCTCCGCTATCCGAGACTTCGAATGCCTGTAGAGCATGGTTTCTAGCACGATCAATCTCTCCAAGTTCAATAAATGCTCGAGCAAGAGTCAGTTGCGTTGCTATGAGTTCATCATCAGGTGAATCTTGCAAAATCTTCTCAACCTCACCGTAGGCTTCGAGGGCTTTTGGAATGTCATTTTTACGACGAAGTAGATATCCCATATTGTTGTATGAACGAGCAGCACCTCTTGCATTTCCACATTCGATGAATTGTTCAAGGGCATCTCGATGCATGATGAGTGCTTTATCTGAATCACCCTGCTTCAATGCGAGGTCAGCAAGTGCAGAATGTACTTCTGCACTCAAGAGGGTCGGTTTAGCAGAGTTTCCGAGTTCTTGAGTGGAAGTGAATACTTTCTCTGCCTCAGCAAATCGACCGAGAAGAACAAGCAGTTCACCTTGCAATTGCAGAACTCGTACTCGTACCGATTTTTCGAGTTCACTAATCGGAAGGTCCTCCATCAATCCAAGTAATTCCATATGCCCTTGTGCGATAAGGGAACGTCCTTCTTCTGCAACAAGTTCAGCGGCTTTTTCAATTTCACCTGAACGAGTGAGATGGAATATATGTTCAATGATTATACCAGGAGTGATTGTTTGTTTGGAGTACCACTTGCAACATTTTGCATGAAATTCTTTTTTGGTTGTACCATCGAGACTTCTCAATAGGAATTCGCGTATTAAATCGTGCACATCATACACATCGACATCACCCTGTCGTGCAAGCCCCTGTTCGACTAATGAGTCAAGTTCATCGGTATCGAGATCTTGCTCAGAGAGTGCATGCAAGTGTACAGGTTCACGATAAATTGCGAGTGCAGACAAGACTCGCTTTTGCTCTGCACTAAGCTTAGAAAAGATTTCAACGGTCACATAATTTTCTAGGGTTTCATGAAACGCTCCGGCGGATGCACCTCTGTTAATCAATTCCAAAACAAGGGGGTGGCCTCTTGATAGGCCGTGTATGTGCAGCCATTGTTCATCTCCAAGGTCTTCAAAACTACTGAGCAACTGCCTACCTGCGTCAGAGTCGAGCCCATCGAGGGGAAGCACGAGACTAGCGATTCGGCCCTCTGCGTCTTTGGTAGGAACGACCGGTTTGAATGAGCGTGAAAAAATCACGAGACCAATTTCTTCTTCACTACCCAAAAGTGCCAATGACATCGCTTGAAATGTTTGATGAAGCGTCGTATCCGCAACTTTATGAAAATCGTCTATGACAATGAGGCTTGGTGTTCTACCGAGGGAATCGACAAGCAAACGGGCTGCATCTCCAGGTTGCGGCACAGGTGTTGCTGCAAGATAATCTGCAAATGTGGAATCTCCTATGTTTGCAAGCCAGTCAGCAATCGCTTCAAAAAAGGAGCGTGAACCCTCCCAATCTTGACAACGATGGTAAAGCAAATTTCTTCTATGCATGAAACGCTCAATAAGTTTTGAAGCAATAGTCGTCTTACCTATTCCAGCAATACCTGGTACAAGTAAAGTCGTAGCACGTGCTTCGATGAGGTTCGCCATGTTATCGAGTTCCTTTTCTCGACCATAGAAGTGCCGAAGACGAGGTAAATCGCCGAGTGACGTGACCAATTGCTTTTCGACATGCTTCGAAAGGTCTCTTTCGACCAAGTCTGCTGACAATGAGCGTGTGTCGAGTACGCAATTGTCATCCATGTATCGAATGATGTCGACAGGCCTCATTGAAAAGTCGAGATGATCATTGATTTCTCCCAATGTGGAATTGATAATCGAGCCATCATTCATGATGCTTCTCAATTGAAAATTTCTTAACCGTTCCCAAGTATCCTCCGCGACATTCATTCCCGGATCGGTGAGGAAGTAGGCCTTACGCTTACGAGAAACGCCAGAAACATGGGCCTGTCGTTCAATTAACAGACCTTGGTCCTTCAATCCGGCAATTGCCCGAGGAACATTCGAACGAGCGATAGCGACAGCATTGGCAATACCCATTTGGGAAAGCGCAAAGGGAACTTCGACACTGTTCTTGAAGTCTGAAAAATCAAGAAGATGCAGCAGAATTCTTTCATGAACACCAGGTTTGGGTTGAACTGACATATACATACTCCCCATATTCTCGTCGTATTTCACTCCGTTGAGCGAAAGATTTCACTGTCCTGGCTTGTAGTTTGGATCCGGAACCCAATTGTTCGATTCAGCATCCCACAACCATCCGGGATGTTGAGAGGCCTGTGGGGTCACTGCCTGAGTTGCAGTCGCTCCCAATGCTTGTGCAGCAGCCTGTGGAGTGGCTGCAGCTGCAGGTGTTGGGAGGGCAACTGGCTCTTTTCGTGCTTTGGCCCAAGCGTACGGATCGACTGCAGCGACTTGCTGTTCAGATAATTCGTCATCCTCATCGAGGTCTTCATATTCAAATTGGAAGAAGAACATTCCTGCACCGAGGAGAATGATTATTCCAACAACTATTGCTGCAATTAAGCCCAAATTCAAACCGGATTCGGAATCACCGCCAACACTGAGTTGGAACAAAGTATCCGAATTATCACCTGGCGCAACATATACTTGATCATCCATTTCAAAGATAATTTCGCTTGTGCCTTCCATTCCCGAGAGTTGGCTGCTGGAAATTTCCATACTCCATGTTGCATCAGCATTCACGCGAGTTTGATTGATTCGAATACCCTTCAAACTATCAAACCGAGCCTCAACCAAACTGTTTGGCAATCCTTGCCCACTGAAGTATGCAGGCGAATCTGGCCCGATTGGACCAGAACCATCTCGAATGACAGTAAAGGAAATTTCAACGACGACGACATTCAATGGAACCGAATATGCAACCGAATCATAGGCGTCACGTGCTTCAAACATCAGTCCAACAAGGGACCATTCTGAGACTTCGTTGCCTAATGAGTTTACAAACGCAGGATTGTAACTTGCTACTCCTCTATCCGATAGAGTGATGTAGTCTCCGTAGAAATCATCGTCCAAATTCGTATTATCGTCAAAGATATCGAAGGTCAAGCCATCGGTCTTACCGTCAATAATCCCGTCTGGGTCAGAAAAGTGTTCCATCAAATCAATACTTATTCCGCCATTGCAACGGTCTGCTTTCGAAGGGTTTGAATCACAGAACAGAGTTATCGTTTTTGCCCATCCTGAGGAATTAAACCTCGGCACTTCGTTTTCTGCATCCGTTGGGTTATCAATCGTAATTCGGATTCGTTCTTCATTTGAGAAATCTTTACCATCCCATGCTTTGATAACCAATTCATACTGCTGATCATGAATGAGTTTGGAAGTGTCCCAAGTCGTGTACCATGCGCCGTTAGGAGCAAAGTTCGTCACTGGAATTGGACCGTTGTTGAGCGCTATTCCACTTGCCAAATCAAAAATTGAGATTTCTACACGCGTGACCAATCCATCGTTGTCCAAAGCCACACCTTGAATCAACTGCGTTTCACTTGCACGAAGGGTGTCAGCATTCAGCGGTTCACTCAATTGCACAAATGGAATGGCGTTGTCGGTGTTGATATTGATGGTTCGAGATTCGTAAGCACATTCTGACCAACCGGTCTTTATGTTACAGAAATCACTGTCAGAGGCCCAGATTCGGAAATCGTATTGACCTGTTTGTAAGTCTTGGAAAATCCAATCATAAGCCCAAGCAGTTGAACCAGGGACTTGGAAGTTTGAGGTGTAACCGTTGGGGCCATTTACATCAAACCAAATGGAATTGATATCGCTACCCCATGTCCCAGTGTACGGGTCACTGGCGGTTCCTGCGAAAGTTACCTTACCGTTTTCGTGGGAAGAACCATCAGTTGGAGAATTGACCAACAGTGTTGGAGCAACCAAATTGAGTTTGTACTTTCGAACTTCAACTGGAGAATAATCAAGGCCATCGAATGAACGAACACGGAATGTCACATCACCTTCACCTTCAGGATGCGCTGCCATATCCCAATCGAAGGACCATGTTTTGAAAGGGTGATTTGCGAGCGTGATTTCGCCGTTTGCACCAGAGGTATCGACTGCGTAGCCCGCATTGTTCCAATCCGATTCTCCCGGAGGTAAAATTTCTATTCGCTTGATCAATCCAAATTGGTTTTCATAAGCGACTTGGTCGAGCGGATACGGACCAGAGATCCCGTCCCATGATGTTCCAGTCAATGTAACGACTGTAGCGAAAGAAAATCCATCGTTTTGATTAACCGTAACACTCGGTTTCAAGTTCACAAGGTTGATTACATCATCGATTGAACCGCTCAAAACAAAGTCGAGTTCGTTTTCGCCCTTACCAAATTTGAATGCTTCAACGGAATAGAAAGGCAATTCACGGCCGCCATTGCAATCCGAATCATCATCATCGTATTTGGTATCACCATCATTGTCGTAGCCGTCCGCACATGAATTCTCATCGATGAAGACCGCATTACCGTTTTCATCGGTAACACCTGGAATTTGGACATTCGTTTCCCCAACATTGTGATTCCAATTTCGATCAAGGAGGAAATCTGAAGGCAGTGAAACTTCTGGAGTAAAGCCAAAAGCATCGGTCTGCATGGTGTATAGTGGCAAACCTGTGGCATCTCGAATGACAACAGTTGCGTCGTATACATTGCTGTTTTGAGCTTTCACTTGGTACCGAACAAGTTCACCTTCCCGAACTTGACTTCCCCAAGCAGAGTTCTGATTTTGCACATGAATCTTCGACGAGTCAAAGTTTTGCAAATCTGCATAAGAAAATACTGTTGAATTCTCAACAACCTCTAGTGCAAGGGGCATAAATGCTGGAGGCAAAATAGCGGTAGGAGGGACTTGAAGACATTCATCAAGGACATAGGGACATTCAGGGCCGAGCCATCTCATTTGAACAGGGTACAGTTCGTTTCCTCCAGCATCTGGGATGTATTCGGATTGTACAGTCACACGAGATTCTGTAATGTTGTAAACTTGAGTAGCATTTGTGTATGTGTTTCCTGAAAAATATGCGATTGAGCCGAATTTATCTTTGGTAATCGGGTCATCATACAATGAAACATTGGCTGCAAAGCCACCGACCTCAATTGTGTTGCGCTGTGCATTAACAATTCCAGCCTTAATTCGCAACCCATCCCCGGCATTGTTTGTTACGGTGTTGTCATAGAGCGTTGCAGATGACATGAAAACGTGAATAGCAGGACATGGGAAATCTCCGCCGTACATTTTCACGGAATTGCATGTTCCGGTGTTGTTCGAAATTTGATTGTTCGCAAGGTAGAGGCGTGCTGCAGTCGGAGGTGGAACATTCCAATTTTGATCGCGGTAGTGGTATTCACCAATCAATACAGGTTCTTTCGCAGTGTCTTGGATTGTGTTGTTTTCTGCAACAACGTCCGAATCTCCATAAATCCAAAATCCGTTCCATCCACCAATAGGGCCAATTTGGTTGTTGTTTGCTGTTACTGTGGATGATTTGATATCAAAACCTGAACCTTCAGCAGCACCAGAAATTGTATTCCGATGCGCCTGAACAATTGCGCCGTCATATGCGGTAATGCCTGCCCCGGTTTCGGTAGTTATTACATTGTCAGCAACCATCAAACTATGGTTAATCGTACCTGTTACTTTGTGAGAATTTGTATTGATTCCACTGCACTTTACGGTAATTGTTGAGTTGGTCACCGAGCCTGAACTTTGCTCCATGTACAAACCGTAAGAGTTTTCTTTCAGTTCCAAAGTCGACATATCAATATACGAATCTTCAATGTTGATCAAGTTCAGACCTTGCTGGTTACACTCGGATTCTGTATCACCAGAGAAAACAGAGTCACGAACCTGCATGGTAGATAAGATTCCAGCACCTGCTCCATATGCAAGTATAGATGCGGCAGCATAACCATTTCCGTCGTTACCAACAACAAAAGTTGAATCAGAAATAACTGGAGCTGCCAAATCGATAGCGAGGACATTTGATGTGTTGATGTTTTGGAAGGATAGGCCTTCTGCAGTCGTGGAGGAGCCATCAAACACAAGAACTCCGTACGATTTCGTGGTCAGTTGGTTGACATCGAAAGGTATACCGTATGCGTTTTCAAAATGTGCATAGCGAATGGATGTAATGGCTTGGTCAATTGTGGAGCGAATAATCATGCCTGAGCCGCACGCAGTGTCTGTATTGTAGTTTGGATCGTTGGTGTTGTTCGAATAGCAACTTCCTATGATTTTGTAATCAGATGGAGTCGACCAAATGAATCGGGCTTGACTGCTTGATGAGCCAATACTGGCTCCACATGAAGAGTCTCCGATACATATTGCACCCTCGACATCAATGTGATTTCCATAAGGTATGTTGACGGTTGTACCAGCATTAACGATGAGTTTTGCACCCTCTGCGACAACAACGTCACCGTTTAAGTTGTGAGTGCCACTCCAAGTTTCAATTCCGGATATGATCCCAGACGTGGTATCATTGATTGCAGAGGCAGTCGGTAAAACGATGAGCCCGGTCATTGTGGAAAGTAACAAGAGAGTTACTAACGATACGCTTTTTTGAGTTGTTGAATTCTTCATGCATACACCTCTTCACCTCACCGTTGTGAGCGCCGGATATAATACTGCGCCTCATTTGTCGCTTTAAGAATATCAATTTAGATAAATAATATCACTTTCCTTTATGTTTTTGTATCATTTTAAATCAATAATATCATTATTTAAACACGAAATCGATGCATTGCGAGGTTTTCGCCAATACAAAACTTTCATCCATTGCATGTTTTGGTTCGAGAATTCAAATCTTCATACCACTTGTAAACTTGCAATTGCCCATAACCCCAGTGATCATCATGCGTCATCAATTCGTCGTATTTTAGAGAGGAGTTTCGCAAAGATTCCTTCACGAAGTCAATACAATCGCCGTTTGATTCCGAAGTAGGTTTGTACTGAGGAAATGCCTCCAGAAGTAAGGAAAGTGCACCGGTTACAAACACCGTAGAGTCGGATGTCCCGCTGCTTGAAAACCATGTATCACCAACACCTGTGCTGATAATATCAACACCCGGCGCAACCACTTCCGGTTTCAAGTGAGGGTCAGTGCGCATTTCACCGTTCGGTAGTTTCTGAGAGCCTGCAGAAGAATTCACCCATACTTCTTGCGAACGATCGGATGCTCCAACCGTAATCACACGTGCTACGTTGCCAGGAACCGATACAAGACCGTCGTCTCCCTCTCCACCATCATTACCCGCAGCCGCAACAACAAAAATACCCGAATCAACAGCACGGCGAACCGCAGATACACTTGTTCCTTCGGTATCCATTTCGACATTTTGCTCCCCGCCTAGAGAAAGAGAAATGATATCGGCTTGAAATTCATCTTGACACCAGCGTATAGATTTCGCAACCGTATCTTCGGAACCGCTGTTGAGATTATTCTCGTCCGCACCGAGTGCGGCAACCATGCCAAGGGTAATTCCTTGAGCAATACCAAGTTGGTGTTGGTCTGATATGAGTATACCCGCCATAAGCGTCCCATGAGCCACAAACCCATAGTCGACTGGAACCGTCGAATCTCCTATCATATCTTTGAACTCAACTTGAAACTGCGATAAAGCTGGGTGACTGAGGTCAATGCCAGTATCAACCATGCAGACACGTACGCCTTCTCCTGTATATCCGAGTTGTGAGAACTCATCAAACTCGGACTGTTCAATTGCCCACTCCGAATTCGGTGGGGGTAACTCGAGAAAGAGAACACCGGAATTCCAAACATACAGCATCATGATAACGACTAGAGAAAACAACACACCGTTTGCAAGCAAGAATTTTCGGCGCCTCATATTCGGAACTGGTGCAGCCTGTCGTGGAGCCCATCCTGTGACTTCTGCTCGCCACTGATCCTGAAATCCAACTGCTGAGGGGTCAATCACTGAAAGAATTCTCAAATCATCAGGTTCAGGAAGGTATTCGACATCTTCCAGACCCTTCATGACCTCGTCCCCAATTCAAACACAGCGGTGTTTGTTTTAATTGGTTGTCTAAAATCAGAATCTTGCAGAACCTGCAGTTCGACGTGAAATCTTGATACCACCGTAAATTACGAGCGCACCAAGAACGAAGATTGCCAGAGTAAACCATGGAGAATCATCTGATTCTTCGTCGATGAAATATTCAATACTGAAATCAAATTCGTCAACTGGATCTTCAATAAAGGAACTGTCTTCTCCAACAACCTCAATTCGAACTTCAAACCGGACTGTTCCGGATGCATCCCCTGCCTCAAGAGCAAATTCAGCATTTGAAGTGCTTTCGGGATTGGCAGTGATTGTCTGGGCGCCTAAGTCTCGACCTCCAACAATCTTTGCAGAGACCACAACATCATCGGTACCCAAGAAACCAGAGTTCTTGATTGGAATTACGAGTTTTCCAGCCCGATTTGCAATGTTATCTGAAAGAGTTACAATATCACCTTGGTCAACAGAAAGGTCAATGTTTGAACGCATAATTTCGACATCAAAGGAATCGGTTGTGACACCATCTTCACTGGTCACTGTTACAGTGATTACCTTTGAACCAGAATCAAAGTCAGCGGGAGCATATGCTGTGAACAATTGAGAACGGGAATCTCCTTTAGCAATCGTGATGACTGAATTCATCGGAGTTACCTCCCAGCCTTCAGGAATGTTATCCGAGAGTTCGATATTAAACGAATCATCGCCATTTCCTGTGTTCAGCAGTTGGAATCCGAAGGTGTTGCTGCCACCTGCGCCAATTCCAATAGCTTCGTCTTGCTCTGAAAGTTCGAAGTCAAACAATTGTGGAACTTGTACAGATACAGCGATCTCACTGGATGGTGAACCATCGACTACGAATCGAACTTTGAGGGTATGTGGCTCTTGAAGATGCCAAGCTGAGGATTGGTTAGCAACGGTGATTCGTACACCAATTACTGCTGAATTTTGAACAGAAGTGTCACTTGAACTGTTACCAATACCGAGTGATACTTCGTATGCATCGACGTAATCTGTTCCGTTCCAAAATTCAATACTCCAATCAGGTTCGTCAGGCGCCACACCTACTTGGCCAAGAACATCAAACACTTGCACAGTTTCAGTACCTTCATAATTCACTTCAACATCAAATTCGATGTGCTTGTATCCTTCACCTTCCTCAACAGCCATAAAGGATGTTTGAGAGACTTCAGTAGCATTCACTGTGCTGTTGGCAACCAAAGTTACTGATGTATCCGAATTGATACTTCGAGTGTAGGAAAGTGTTACTGGAGAACGTCCTTCTGCAACTGTTGTTGTTGTACCACCAATATATTCCATTTCAAGAGATAAATCGTGCTGGATGGTAATGAACGAAGAGTCCATTTCAATATCCGAAGAAGGCATCAAAACGCTAATCGTTCCGTCATTTCCAACCGGTATATCCCATTCAAGGTCAGAACCAATAGAGAAGGTAACGACCGCAGATTCATTCATCATACTGGAACCATTGCTGTCTGCACCAGCATGGTGCTCGACCAAATTGATGTCAGTCCACGAAGTGGTCAGGTCAACCCATCCACCCAGAGACATTTCGAGGTCAAGAGATGCACCTTCTGAAACACTCGCATCGAGCAAACCAATCGCAACTCCACCACCGTTTTCATCGGCATTCGCTTCCGTAACGACGACAATCCATTCACCGGGTGAAATGACTGTTGACCAAGTGAGTTGGTCGTTCGAGAATTCGGAGCTCGCCGTTACAGGCTCGCCCGCCATTCCAGTGCTTGGATAGAGAACGACCGAAGATCCGTTCAATCTTTCAGCATCGTTGATGTCAGTCACGTTACCGGATACAGTAACATTACCAGCAATAATTTCGATGTCATGTGATTCTTGACTCGAATAGACTGGGAATGCACTTGAATTCGAGATGTTGTAGGATTCAGTTCCAAAACCAAGTTTACTTACAGTTACTTGATATTCATCTTGAATAGGTACGAAGAGCCTCCATACACCAGATTCATCAGTTGAGACATTGGTATCTATCTCCGTGTTGTTCAAGCCAACAACAGAAACTGTAACGTTTTCAACACCCTCAGCAAGGCCGGGTGTTCCATCATCATTGAGATCCCAGAATACTTTTCCACCGATTTGTACTTCCAATTTAGCATTAACAATTCCTAGGTCGAGGATATTATCAACAGCATCAGCAGTTGAGAATGGGGTTGTCGATGTATTCAAACTCCATCGCAATTGCGGATCAGACTTGTTCAAGAACATACTCCAGTTCCCTGGCATGATGTTTTCGCTAACATTACCGTTTGTATCAGATTTTGATAGCGTAATATTCCCAAACCCATCGTGACTGACTAGGGTAATTCGTACATCACTCATGTTGGCGTCGGTATCCATTTCTTGGAGTTGCAAATTAATGGTAACAACTTCAAGGGATGTGAACGAGAGGTTGGTTCGCAGAGACGAGTCAGCATCAACAGTAAACGATTGGCGGAACGTCTGTAGGCTGTCATTCTCTGCAGTGAAAGGAGCAACAATAGCAACCCATTCACCTGCAGGAACATACGAAGCAAAAGAACCGTTTTCATCCGACCCAATGTTGTGCCACAAATCATCGGCTTCGTTACGAAGCAAGAACTGATTTTCGACCGAACCACCTGTTTGGTTCATCAAATTACCAGTTACCAGATATTCGTTTCGAAGCGGGAATGAAACTGCCTCATCATAGGACTCAAGACCGATAACCAAGGTCTCAAATGGTGCTGCTCCAAGCAAATTGTAGTCTGTGGCGTTCTGGTCACTTGCAATCGTGTGATTGAAGTTGATGCTGTAAAGACCTGGTTCAAGTGAAACTGTTATGTTTCCAGAATCGGAATAATCTTCACTGGAGAAATTGTATTCAATACCATGGTCGTTCAATGGCGACAGAGTGAATGCAGGTGAAACACCGGTTCCATTTTCAAAGACACCGTCTGAATTTGAATCCATAAAGATGTTCAAATTCAAGCTGAGATGGGCTGGATTTACAAACAATTCAATAGGGTTGATGAAAATTTCAGCATCCTCAACCAAGTTGTAATCAATTACAGACGAGGAATTCAAAATTGAGTCTTCGACCGTGAAGTCCCAAACTCCTGCTTGAAGATCAAACACGAATTCTCCGGTTGAGGAAATGGTCGTACGCCATTCAAGTCCGTCACTATCTGTAGCAATGACTACCTGCGAGTCGAATCCTGGAACAAATTCATCCCAAGTAGAATTGTTGTCGTAAAGATAGACAATGCCTTGTGAACCAACGGTCGGTTTGAGATACATCATCCCCATATCCAATTCGGAATCTCCGCTCAATTGGATTAATTCACCAGCAGACATTTGAGATGCGATACTGAACATTGTCATGTGGAAATTATACCCACTTGGCAAACGAATACTGTAGTTTCCATCAGTTTGCACCTTCGTATCAAATGACAGTTCATTTGCAACGAAACTTATATCCAAACCAGATGCAGGTTGGCTTTCTGCAAATTTAATTTCTTCAACCTGAGATGCCCAGGTAGAGTAGTTGTTATCGTCATTGAAGATACCACCATCCGGTGCACGAACACTACCATTGACCCAAGTTCCGATTGCGTACAAACTTGACAATGCCAAATCTTGGTCTTCAACAGTGATGTAATCGAAAAGGATGTAGTCGGAACCAGATTCGTCAGAGATAGTGTACGATCCTGTTGCCAATTCAATGTAAAGAACACCGTTTTCATCAGATGTTGTGTTTAACTCAGGGATATTGGTATCAGAGCTTGTAAAGGTAACCAAACGATTAGAGACATTAGCATAAGGTTCCTGAGTCAACGGGTCGACAGGGGAGCTGAGCGTTAGGGTGAGGTCGTACATATCTGGGACGATTGACTGCAAAGTAATGTTTTGAGAGTCATCGAACACACTGAACGAATGATTGGATTCATACCAGCCGTCACCATCTACATCGACGCGGTAATAATATTCACCGGATGCAAGAGGTCCTTCTGAGAAATTCCCATTCTCGTCAGTTTCAATGAGAATCATAGAGTCCGTACCCAAATCGATATCAACAAGTTGAATCTTTTGATTCGCTAACTCTCCTTCGGTACCGAGGAGCGTATCTTTGAAAATTGAACCGGGCATTGTCATTTCTAAATCATAAGTAGGCGAGATTCCTATGTCCACTGGGTCAGGAAGGAGAACTTCCTTACCGTTCTCTAACTGAGCAATCATGTTGTAGACACCAGGTAGGAGGCCTGTAATGTAGAACGAACCGGGTTGAACCATTGGACCAGAGAAAGAACCTACACCGATAAAGAGACCTGTACCGTTCAGTGTACCTGTTCCTTCAAACGAGCCTGTGGCTTCAAATGAATCCCCTACGTGTTCGGTGACCAATGTTGAGATCCCATCAGAAGTCAATCGGCCATTGGCATCAACAGACCCGTCAAGAAGGTATGAAATTGGTGTTGAGGTTGAATCAAGAACACAAAGCGTCTCATTTTCTGGCATTGGAGAAGTTTCGTTATCGATACAATCTTCGACACTTGAATTTGAAATCCAAGATGCTACGAGCGTTCCTTTTCCGTTCCAGGTACCGTTACTCGTGTAAACTCGATTATCAGCAATTACGCGTGTGAATGAACCTGTGAAATCATCGGCAAAAGCAACTCCTTCGCTGTCAAAAGTACCGTTTTCAGTGAATGTTACTTCCCCAGAACCTTGAAGAATACGGCTATCGGTTGATGTGAATGAACCGTTCGTTGTTGTAAGAGTGTAGTTCTCAGTCATGGACCAGATATTACGTAGAATGAAATCGGTGCTGACAAGAGGATCGCCGCTAAATGATTCATCGCCGCTCCAAGTAACAAGACCGGAGACGCCACTGCTTTCCACAGCAATATCGTAGTCATGACTGACATCAGCGTATCTATCTGCTTGTTCCGAAGTAATGTTATGTTGTGTCTCACCAAGCCAGGTCATGTTTGCAACTTGACCTAGAATTGCAGAAATTGCGTTGATTTGACGGTCATCATTTGTTACAGTAAGTATGTCGGATAGGCCTTGAGAATAATCGCCGGACCGTATACTATCTTGGGCTTCAAGTGCATTATAATCTCCAGCAAAAGCGCTTACTCGAATTCTTCCAGCAGGGGCGTCAAAAGACCAATGTCCATTTTCATCTGCATCCGTGAATCCAATCGGAACCCAATACGTATCAGGGTCCAAATCCTCTGGTCCTTCCCCAGAGAATGCATCACGTTCGACCAACAGACGAACGCCAGAGAGTCCTTCGCCATTATCACTCATTGTAACCTGACCTGAAATTTCTGCACCAGAATAGTACTTGAGAATCTTGACAAGAGTGTTGGTAGATGAAATTCCGACAGTTTGCTGTTCAGGTGTGACCGATGCGTTCGCTTCAGGCGAATACCAATTTGCGATAACAAAGTGATTGGTCATTGCGCCTGGGAGTGGTAGAGCTTGGCCGAGGATACTTCCCGGGCTTCCGGACTGTCCGAAGTGTTGAGCAGGTTGCGGATTCGCTGAACCAGCATCAACACCCAGAGTAGAGGCCCCATATCCAACATACGTTCGTGCAAGCATAGTGTCAAAGAACGCTGCATTGTGATCGACTCGCACATCTTCGACTTGCAATGGATCGATATCAGCACCAGATTGTTGGTTGAGGAAGTCTTGAGTTATTGCTTCATCGACTTCAGCACGAGTCATTTCATCTGGGAAATCTCCCCGAATGGTCTCGTACACTTCATCCATGTAGGTGGATACGTCTTGTCCGCTCAAAATCGTGGGAGCACCAAAAATACCCATTGGTTGACCTTGATTATAGTTCATATCAGCAGTATAGCGGCCGGCACGGGGGTACAATCGGTTGTCAATGGCATAGTATCGAATTTCGTGGTCTCTGTCGGTAGTAACACCAGGTCCCGCCTCATAATCCTGCACGGTGTAGTGGCCTTCAAGGTCGGTAATCAAATCATCATACAGGTCAACAATTTGGTCATCATCTAAACTGTTTAAGAGAAGTTGAACGGTCAATGCAAGTTGAGCGTTTCTGCGGTGGATAGTGGTGGCTACTGAGTCGAATTCCTCGACGAGGTCAGCAGTGTACCAGTAGTCTCCAATGATGTAATGAGTTACATCATCGATATTGTCATTTCCAGAGCGGATATTGTTCGTGAATGTCCTTTCAGCCTCAGATTCTTCGGACCAGTCGCCATCAACACAAGTAGAGGAGAGAGCATCAGTACACAAAATTCGTTCACCTTCATCGTAAACTCTCCAATACTGTTTGGAGTCATCGAAAACACCGTCAACATGATGGTAACCCACTGCCATAACCGTATCGTCATTCGTTCTGTAAACTTCATAACTGTTCAAAACAGCAAAATTCTTCATTTCATCAAGGTCGCTATCGGTGGAAATCTTGTTGAATAATTCCATCTGTTGCGGATTGAGGTAGTTATCCACGATGTTTTGATACCCTGAAGTAAACGATGATTCTCCTGTGTTCGCACGGTTGTAGTTGAGGTCGCCTTGTCCAAGTTGCCAAATGAACATCGAAACCAAGTCTTCTTGGCTTCTTGCTAGCAACATGTTACCAGTGGCAGGAATACCTGACTGGAAGTTGTCTGAAACGGATGGATGTTCACCTGTATCTAGCGCCTGGAATCCATAGTCCCACCATGAAACGAAGGCAGGCCGATGTGAATAACTGACATTCTGATCTTGTTCTGCTAGCCATTCATACGCAGTATTCCATCCGTTGTCATTGAACCCAGAACCGAAGGAGCCCAGATACCAATTACCATCGTAGTTGCTGTCATCAAGGAGAGAGAAACCTCCAATTTCCCAACGCAAAACATCCGGAATAATGTTGTAAATGGTTTCATCCAAATCATCCTCAGCATTATTGCTGGAGGGAATTGCAGCATCTAAACCATAAGTGAACTGTTGACCAAACAGCATAATCATAACGAGCATAATTGCTGAGAACGACGGCGTTCTCCAAACTGCAACCCGAGCTCCACGAATTCGGTCTTCTGGTGAACGGATGCCCATCTTTTTCCAAGTCTTGACCATACCTTCCCAGTTAGCCCATTTCCACAGAGAGACGATTCCCCAAGCACCCAAAACCGCAATTGCAGGGGTAGCATTGAACATAAATCGAGCTGCAGTCCAAGCCATGAATGATGCAGCAAGAATCCAAACTCCGAAGACCAACTTTGTTTGCTTTCTTTCACGAAGAGCAGCCCAAACACACAAAACACCCATAATCAGAGATAGAACAAAGGTAATAGGTCCAAATTGTGCAAACAATTGCCCTCGATTAGGTGCGTTTGCTTCAGCAACAGTTCCGAAAATCTTGGTCTTGGTGAAATATCCACTACCGGTGAACAAGACATCCCATGCATTGGAAAGATTTGCCTGTTTGAGTAGCCACAGAACAATGAAAAATGCAGTTGCAGCACCCGCAAGGACTCCCAAAACAAGAAGCCAAGGTTTGTCTCTAAATCCAGTTGTAACAAAGCTGATTGCGACTGCAAACACCATGATAAACAAGAATGGTTGAAGACCCGTTCCGTCAAGGATTAGGCTAATTTGAGGGTGGGCGTAGAATGGCAGAGCCATGAGGAAATTCACCATAAGCATGGTCAGGAACAAAACATTCAGCGTAGTAGAGTCTCTTCTCCTAAACATGTTAATTGCAACTTGTGCGGCATATGCCAGGAAAATGATAGAAGGTCCGACAACGAAACCTTTCCATCCAAGCGAAACGATTCCAAAACTTACACCAGCAAGAATTGCGGCCGAAAAGGCGGCTCTGCGTTCGCTTGCAACCGCTGAGAAAGAAGAAACAAATGACATCAAACTCGGAGATGAGGTGCGAAGTAATCTCTCGCTTCCAGCATACTTTACAGCACGTAACCAGAACATAAATCCAAGAGTGATGAACAGCATGATGAATGCGTCGTGGTCTGCAAGAGCCCATGTCGTGTGGCTGACGTGAGCCGGCATGAAAGCGATCAACCACGCAGCAACAACTGCAGCTTTTTCGTTGATGTGTTCACGAGCGATGTATGCGACCGGAAGAATTGTCAGCGTACCATAAACCGCAGGTAGGGAAAGTATTGCCCACCATACTGCGTCTCCATCGCTGAAAAACGGATTCAAGAGAGATGCAACCACAGCAATCGACCATGTGAAAATCGGAGGTCGAGGATTGATACCACCCACTGGATAGAAACGGTCAGCATCAAAAATCATGTGCGCATTGTTTGCAAGAATGTAATCGACAACCCGCTTCATGTACCAAGGGTCAGAACCTCCAGTCATGTCCCAGTTTCCGGTTCCGAAGGCATTCATCGAAGGAACGACATACCATTGTGTTCGAATCACCAGTCCAAAGAAGAAGGCCATTCCAATCATGACCGATGACCAATGCTGATTCCAAAATAATCGAGCACCGGAGTATTCATGATCTTCACGATTAACCCATCCGCCCCACTTCTCGTGCGTCGAAATTGAATAGATTCCCACCCCGATAAAGAAGGTCAATCCCAACCAAATGAGACTTCCCCAATTGCCCTCGAGCATTCCAATAGTGAACATTCCAGCATCGTACCAAGAAGACACGAGATACAATGTCCAAAGTGAAGCAAGTGTCATTGCACGGGTATGCCAGCGTTCAGAAAACATACCAGCAACAACCATTGCAACCATTCCGGTAAAGAATGCAGGCCAATATCCAAAGTGACCGTGATAACCTTCGACTGTCGTAATTCCGAGTTTGTCAGCAACACTTACTGTATCAAAGTGCCACAAACTGGCTGCATGAGCCAATCCCCAAACGAACAGTGCAATTTGCAATGGTAGGTTATTTTTGTTGATGAAAGAACTTGTATCGCCGTTCATAAAACTGAACCAGCCTTCTTCACTCACTGGGAAGAGGAAACCTCTTGCGAAGGTTGCAACCAACATTCCCAATAGCACGAAAATCGTCACGTGTGAAAAGAAAAGGTATCCAACGGCTTGATTCTTTAAGTTGAATGTCGAGACATAACTTGGTTGCTCTGTTTCAGGTGCGAGATTGTAGATTTCAGGAAGCGCAGCAAGCGCATCAGACGCTACCACAATTCCAACGTTCACTCCCATGGCCATGAAAACAAGAACTGTTGCCAATTCGTGACGATTTCGTAGAGTCAAGAAGTGAACTCCAAAGGCTACAACGGCGAAGAGTAATCCCGAAAAGGCTCCATAATCAAGAGCGTAAACGGCTTGTGAACCTACCAATGCAACCGCCAAGGCCGAGAGGGAAAGTGTGGACTTGGATACGGAAACTGATTCAGATTGGTTCAGCATTGACGGGACGAGTCCCAACATGCCAGCGACGCCGACGATAAGCATCGGTGTCAGGTTATCTGCATTAAGCTCGAAGTCGACGCCGACGAGCTTTATGGCTGCGATCGCCAACAAGACTGCTAGGGGGGCAATGAGCCATCCTAACGGTGCTGCTGGCGTGTTGCTATTTTTGCCAGTTTTTTGTTCCATTTTTTTTCCCTCAAAGGTGTTTGCGCGACAGCAGCAAGGCTGAGGCGTCTTCGCCACTTGAGAGCCTCTTTTAATGATGACGCTACATGAACGACATATGATAGCAACGCTGTACCCCTTTTTCACCAATGGTAAATCTATGCATAAATCTGTGTTTCTTGAGGATTTTATTTAAAAGTTAAAGCGCTCGGAATGCTATGTCTTTGCGATAATGAGAACCTTGCAATTCTATGTTTTCAAGAATTGCATAAGCTTGTTTACACGCATCCTTGAGTGAAGGCCCAAGAGCACTGCATGACAAGACCCTACCTCCTGTTGAGATTAAATTACCGTCTGAATCGAGACTCGTTCCAGCGTGATTTACCCACACAGAACAACCATCAACGGATTGAATATTCTTTGGGACGCCGGATATGAGTCGGCCTTTAACAGGCGATTGAGGATATCCTTCTGCAGCCAAAACGATTGTCACAGCATTGAGATCATGGAACTCAATACTCCGTTCTACAAGAGTATCGGTAGAAGCCGAATGTAGAAGTTCAAAAACATCGGACTTGATCAGTGGTAAAGTAATTTGACACTCGGGGTCTCCAAAACGCACATTGAATTCAACGACGCTCGGGTTTCCAGATTCAGGGATCATTAAGCCGACATAGAGGACACCTCTGTAAGGTGTATCTAAGGAAGAAAGGTAGGAGTGCATCGGTTGAACTATGGTCTCAATTGCCTTTTGGCGAATGCGTTCAGTCACTACGGGAGCAGGACAATATGCTCCCATGCCTCCAGTGTTTGGTCCTTTATCGCCATCATAGGCTCGCTTGTGATCTTGACTTGCAGGCAAGCATACAAATCCAGAACCATCCATGACAACCAGCATGCTTGCCTCTTCACCAGGAAGGAATTGCTCCAACAGAACTTGCCCATCTTTTTCGATAGAGGAGAGTATGAAATCCCTTGCTTCCGAACGATCTTCGGTGACAACAACACCTTTACCACCGGCGAGTACATCTCTCTTGACAACCCAAGGTTGGTCCGAAAAATCATCCAATGCTGCGTCAATATTGCTTTCCAAATCAAGTACATGAAAATCTGCTGTTGGTATGTTCGCACTCTTCATCACGTGCTTTGCATGTAACTTTGAACCTTCAAGATGCGCAAGAGACGCCACTGGACCAAAGCATGGGATACCTAAAATTGTGAGTTGGTCTGCAAGACCTTTGCACAACGGGGCTTCAGGTCCTGCGACGACAAGGTCAGCATCAATGTGCTGAGCAAGAGAGAGTATGCCTTCAATGTCGGTTGCTGAAACCGGATGGTTCGTGGAAAGAGTAGCAGTTCCAGCATTACCTGGAGCACAATGTATTGACTCAACATGTTCGGATTGTGACAAACTCAAACAGAGTGCATGCTCTCGACCTCCGCCACCAACGACAAGAACAACCTTTTCGCCCATAGAATCACTCCAGTGACGCCGACACATAATCTCATCGCGTGACGAAGATGAAGAGAGTTTGTCAGTACGAACAAGGGGATGATTCAAAGACCGCCCAATCCGACAATAATAATACTGGAGTTTCCATTGGTGGGCGAAATGAATTTTTTCGGGATTTGTGTTTTGACCCTTTGGCTTTATCTTCCCGGGTTTTTGGCCAATACTTTTGCTATGCTATGGGGCAAATGGTTGCCGAAAACTGGTTACGGACCTTGGCCGATTGATGGTGGAAGAACTCTAAGTGACGGAAATCGTATTTTGGGCGATGGGAAAACCTGGAACGGCTTGATTGGAGGTTCGCTAACATCGGGATTGCTTTGTGTGTTGATTGTTGCACTCATGGGCGACATCCCCTCGCAGAACACTGCTGTCGGAGAAAACGGCATATTCACACATCCACTTCAAGGTGCTGAAACTGCCTGGTTCTCGGTCGGAGGCGACCTTCTAACAGCGTTCATACTCGGAACTTTCTTGGGGTTCTTCTGCCTTGTTGGAGACAGTACTGGCTCATTTGTAAAACGTCGTAGGGGTTTGAAGAGAGAAGGAGAAATTTCATCCAAAGCACCGCTCTTAGATACGCTTCCGTTTGCAATAATGGTTTTCCTTGCAGGGCAACTGTTTTTGGGAACCTCAATCTTAGCAGATGCTGAACTACGCCTACCTATGTTGGCGTTGATTGCGTTTACTCCGATTCTGCACCGGAGTTTCAATCTTTTAGGATATAAGATTGGATGGAAAGATGTTCCTTACTAATCCTGAGAGAAACCTATAACTGAGCGTGATTTACACGAATTATGCGAACCGCTTTCTACCTGACAGTTTTACTCTTGCTCACTTCTCTCTCAGGAGTTCTTCACACTCAAGCCGAGCCACCTATTGACGGCGCAACTGTGGAAATTACTGAAGATGAAACATGGAATGAATCTGCATCCATGAGCGGAGAATTGTTCGTAACGAACGGTTCAACACTGACAATAACAGATGTGCTCACTGTTGCGACTGGAAATGTAATCAATATCGAATCTGGTTCGACCTTAACAGTATCAGGTTCGATTCTGGGTGATGAGGTTGATTCGGGACTCTCGGTTTTGAATTCTACACAATTGCAATTGAATTTTGGAGATCTTGCAGAAACTGGTCAACTGAGGTTTGATTTTGACCACACAATTCCTGAGACAGCTATGTTTAATCTTACCATTGGAGACCAAACTGTGGATGCTGCTGGCCATGACCACATTTTCATCGATGTGTCGCTCAACGGTACAGATTTGTTGGCTGACTTTGACATTTATTATGTCTTTCCAGTCCAAATCTTATCGATTCAAACACTTCATTCAGGCAGTGGAAACTTCCCCACTTTGAGTGCGCACGAAATCAACCACACGAACGGTAGTCTCGTGTGGAACAGTGCTTCATTTACCCTCAATGTTCAGGGAACTCTGATTTTGAATAATGCATCATTATACGGTGCAGATGTTCAATGTATGGGGATGTGTATGATTGAGCAAAGTGAACTTGTTGGTAGTGCTCCAATCCATGTGGGAGACGCTACGACAATACTGGTGAATTCCAGTTCAATTATAGGTAGTAGGACGGATGAAGATATAATCGTGCATGACCTTGGACAAATCACTTACACGAACAATCAAGGTACAGGAGGCACAACCGATCAATGGATTCGCTTGCTTTCTGAGCGTCGAATTCAAACCAATTCCCCGAATATTACGGTTCACCAAACCGGAATTGGATACGGAGATTCGGTACGTGATGACTTCACGGATTCTACCGGTATGGTCGATATTGGTGGAAGTGAATGGAAGAGAATTGTTGAATGGGTTGATTCCAACGGTCAATATCATTCAGAAAACGGTGAACTCACATTGACCTTGAGTTCTGGTTGGGGAGATTTCGCAACAACTGTGCCTGCTCCGCAAATTCCACAAGCAGTGATTAACATTCCACTGCCCTACATCGAAATTGTATCCATCGATGCTGAAGATACCACGGCCGAAGTGGATAAGAAAATCGGCGCAATGGTTTCGGTCCGAAATACAGGAACTGCATCTGCAACAGTGAATATTTGGTGTTACGTTGACGGAAATCTCACAGACACAACATCACTTACAACCTCACTCGCACCAGGAGAAGAAAAAGAATTGCCAGTCTCTTGGTGGGCAAACACCGATGGTAGCCAAGTTCTCAACTGCAAAGCCCTCATACCGGATAAGTTGCAGAGTATTGCTCAAAACATTACCAACATCGAAGGAGGATTCTCTCAAGAAGTAGGATGGTACATTGGCGAAGAAACTGAAGATCAGCCATTCATTGTCTACGGCCTTTTGGCACTGATAATTATCGGCGGTAGTGCTCTCTTCTCCCTTCGAGCATCGACCAAAGACAATTCATATGGAGATGTTAAAGAATATTCGAGAACGAATGAGAACACTACGAAAGATGCTCATGTTGACGCAAATGCATCAAATGATTACGAAGATACTATTGAAAGCGATGAAGATTAACAAACTTCCATCGTTCTTTGATTACTGTTACCGTCGAAGTTAAGATCCCACGAGTTTTCACTTACGATAATTCCAGTTGCAGAAGAATCTGAATTGGTCATTCCAGAATAGTATTCATTGGTAACTACAATCTCAAACGTGTAGCATCCTGAACCTTGGTAAAAAGAATCTCTTTGAAGGTACTCGGTATTGAGTGCGTCTGTTGCAGTTCCCGGCAGCCCTAACCAACCGTTGGTCTTGCCACTCTTGGAGCCGCCGACGGTGCTGGTCCATGTTGCATCAAGGCCATCCACCGAAATGATTGGTGAGGAGTACTCGGTTGAGCCTTGATATTTGACTCGAAGTTGCATAGTGTAATCCGATGCGATAGGAATGAGTTTCAGATTGGTCATGGTATGTTCACCGTTGTCTTGAGTACGCTCATCAGGAGAAAACAATCCCATGATAGATTCAACAATAACGCCATCAACAGTTGTCTCAGACGAACTTCCGGATGTTTGTGTCTTCAAAACCTCACTAATTCGAGCACCTGAATCAAGAACTTCTCGATTCATAAGTTCAGGTGTAATTTCTGCAGAGGTGGTTTGATCGTCACTCGATGTAACCTCAATCATATACGATTTCATCGATGCCAATTGATAGTTTTGGGCATTACCATCAAAGAATGCAGTTAATGGAGCTTTGAATTTTGCTCGGTCATTCGTGAGGGAAAGTGTATCTGACCACACCGATTCTCCAGTTAGTGTGATGGTAGCAGTAGCTGATGAAAAAGAACCACGAACATAAAATGTAAGTTCATCAGAATCTTCATTGACTTGAATTTCTGTCAAGGCAAGCGATGAATCCGATGGAATGAGGACCAATGCTGCATAGGGGCCAGCAGCAACGATCACTGCCAAGAAGATGGAAATCCCAAGCTTCACCATATTTAGATCACCCTCAGCAAGTCGTTCAGACTGTACTAGAAGCCCTATACCAACGACTAAGACTGCTGAAACAACAAGAAGGCCCATACTTCCACCTTGAAGTGCAAGAATACCTCCGAGTAAAATCCCAGCCCAACCGGCAATGTTGAGATTACGGGCTAACTCAGGATTCTGTGTAGGAGATGCGACTGCTGCGACGAGTGTATCCTTGGATGATGTATTGACTTTCTCAGGAGTAATGGCCACTTCTTTTGGAGAAGTAACTTCATCTGCGTCGGTTTTGCTGGCTTTTGCTTTATCGAGTAGTCCGCTCATTTCAATCCCTTGTAATGGGTCCTTTTACCTAGGGGATTATCAAAGCAACCCCTGTATGTATACAACAGAACCCCTTTCAGGGAGTCTAATGAAAATGCCGTTACAGGCCAGGTGCAGATTCATACCAGACAAATTCTTCATCTTCGTCTTCACGTGATTCAATCATTCGACGCCCTGCTACGGCTGCAGCAAGTGCAATCATCGAGACTGCAGGAACGATTTCAAAACCTGGCAGATAAACACCTCGAACATATACGGTAATCATTTGAGATTCTCGGATACATCCACCGTTGTTGCAGGCAAACTCAGACTCAGCAAAGAAGTCGAGAACGTGATAAGCATCGCTCCAACCTTGTGTCTTCGGCGTTCTTGCCATTACACGTACCTTGGTTGCAGTAGGAATTGCATCAATTTGAACTTTCACAGCTGGCAAGTTGATGGTGAATCCTGCTTCTTCAAGAGATTCACGGCTGGATTCGGTAATTCCTACTTTCATGAAGTCAATCTGGTTGCCAAGATTATACACCTTGAATTCGAAATTCTTGTCCTTCTTCGGCATGAGTTGAACGAATGGTTCAACCGCTTCAACCTGCACCAGTGAATATTGCATAATGTTGACAATCATGTTGTTTTGAGATGATGCAGAGTTGATCGGTGGGAGGGAGTTAATTTCCTGAACTTGAGCAGAAACGGAGAGAGTACGACTTTGCATAACCATGTAAGGTGTTGCCCGAACCGAAACCTGGAAATCTACTTCGGAATTGGCTCCAATGTACATGTCACCCGGAGCAGCGGTGGCTAGACCATCACTGGTAACCAAGATACTGATTTTCTCTTGATATGTGGTTGGGTTATTTGCAGTACAGGTAGTGAATCCGTTGTATGTAGAACCGGGCTTAACCTCAATATTGATAGAAATCGGAGCGCAAGACAGTGAAATTGCTGCTGTTGGAGTTTGAGCTGAAGCCGGGACGGCTACAATCATAACTGAGCAGAGGTAAAGGGCAAGCAAGAACAGAGCACGCTTCATCATACAGGTTCCACCTATGCCCTACCCAGTAACGAGACCCTCATAACCGTTGCGCCATGGTGGCTCAAAAAATCGGCATGGATGGACTTTTTCCAAGTGGGCCCGAAGGGACTTGAACCCCTGACCCCCCGGTTATGAGCCGGGTGCTCCAACCAACTAAGCTACGGGCCCCTGTGTCGAGGGAACGAACGCATGCCATGAACTTAACCCAGTGTCATTCAAACTGTACAAGCGATGATTGAGAAGGCTTTACCCATTCACGCACACTTGTCTCTATTTCATCGCGAATCGCATCTGGGACAAAAATAAGTGCACGTTCATTTGGTTGCGTGAGTGAGCGAACCAGTGGAGAGTGGTCAGCAGCATCCCTACCATCCTCGATGAGAATTCCTTGTTCATAAGGCATGTATCCTCTCTTCGAAATTTGAGCAGTGATGACATTGATGCTCGGGTCGTAACCCGCTTGTTCAACCAATTTTTCCAATCGAGGTAGAACGACCGAAACCATCTCAGTAGTAAGGCCTTCAATGCGCAAGGACTTGTGAAAATCTCTTCGTGAGAGAAGTCGCATCGCATAGTGAGACAATATTGAGTCCTCGTGTGCGGCCCAATCGGGTAAGGCAACTCGTACATGTGCGTCGTTGAGAGCCGCATATCCTGAAGCATCGAGAGATTCATTGAGAAGCATGTCGTGAAGAGAAGACGAAAGTGAGAGTTGTCCTTGTTGTGCCAAGACTCGTGCTCGTGCAAGCATTCGAACAAGATAGTTCTGTGTGAGCATGTTGACTTTGTGAAAATAAACTTGGTGATACATATGATATCGGGTAACAAGATACGCCTCAATCGCCGGCAAGCCCCAAGATTTGACATAGAAATGCCCGGAGTCGTTGACACGTAGAGCGCGAATCACTCGAGCGATGTCAAAGCCTCCAATTTGTGCACCTGTATTCGCTTGATCTCGAACCATGTAGTCCATTCGATCCACATCCAATTGACTTGCAACTATCTCTTTCATGAAGGGAGGAATCGGTTCCCCCTCAAAATCTGACATTCCGTCAAGAAGGGCAAAAAGTCTGTTCCTTCGACGGATTCCGAGTACCTCAAGAAGAGCTGCGCCTACTTCGGTGTCTTCGGATTCAAGAAGAACTCTGCCCCAATGTTCATGAGAATGGTAAGTTGCGAAAACTTCGGGAGTTTCAAGAAGGTGAGAAAATGGAGGATGCCCTATGTCATGTAGAAGGGCTGCGAGTTGAATGAGTTCCCCGTCTCCTGATGAAACAAGCCCTGGTTGTACATCGTTGAGTGAATCCACCACACAGCCTGCAAGGTAGTAAGCGCCAAGCGAATGGGAAAAGCGATTGTGATTAGCAGCCGGAAAAACATACTCACATGTTGAGAGTTGTTGTATCAAACGAAGCCTTTGGAATTCCTTCGTATCGATTATCTTGGCATGGTCTGCGGGAACCAAGATGTCTTTGTGAATTTCATCTCGAATCACGCGGTCTCGCATGTCATCCCCCAAGGTGCGGTCTACTTTTCCATTAAAAAGAACCCGCTAAACCGCCATGCTTTGAGAGGCCATTTCGGTCAAAGTTTAGGATAACAATGCCTAAGCATGGGGGACTTTTGATTCAACCATGGCGGATGCTCTTAAGGACATTATGCTGCGAATTACCGATGACAATCCTGCTACACGTGGGCAAAAACTCTGGGTGATGTTCGCACTTTCCTTATTTTTAGTAGCAACTCTGAATTGGTACGCAATGGTCCGTGAGCCTCAAGTTGTTGAGATTAAAGACCTCGTCCAGTACAAGAATGAAGTTGTACTTGTCGAAGGTACTGTCATATCATGGATTGAAGACAGATATGGAAGCGGAGAGGATCGAGTCGACTTGGTCATCGAAGACGACACTGGCGTTATTCAAGTTCGTTGGTATTCAACCGGAACTATTCCGCCTATTGGTACCAATGTAACTGCGATGGGTGATGTTGTTGACTACAACGGGCGATTCTACATGCAGGCAACTGGCTCTGGGGCTTTGTATTGGGAACCTGAAGACCTTCCCACTCTTGAGCGCGTGTCACTTTCAGATCTTGCTGTCGACCCAGAAAGTTATCTTGAGAAAATCGTCACTGTAAACGGATTTATCAGCGAGTCAGTGAGTCCTGATGCAGTTTACACTTCAGCATATTTGACCGACGGGCAAATGGGGCACCAAATGCAATTGCTAATTCAATCTGCTACTGGGAAATGGATTGAATCGGACTCTAAAATTGAGGTAAGTGGTATGCTTTCATACCAAGAGACAAGTCTTCGATGGGCACTTCTCACTCAGGGCCCAGACATTCTTATCGACGGAAGCCATGTTCCTACAGTGCACCGATTGGACTGGGCAACTGAAGCTACATGGAGTTACCAATCAGGAAGTAAAGTCGTCTTGGCTGGAACCCTTCACATTGAGGATGGAGTTTGGGATTTGGTTGGTCCAAGTGGCAACAGTATCTGCGTAATTCCTACTGTCGAGGATATTGCTGCAGCCGAGGAAGGCAATTACAACAACAGTATTTTTGACGCCGAGGGTCGACTCATGTGGAGCGATGACCGAAGCACATGGTGTATCGATGCCAATCAAGGAATGGGGCAAAATCTTGTCGACCCAATGTCTGCTTTAACCATGCAAGCGATGCTTTCAGCAGACCCTTCATCGTTACTGGAATCTCCGAATACACACTACACGATTAATACATTCATGAAGTATGCATTCGAACCACTGGATACGGAAGGATACTTTGTTGACAGCCAAACATACACGTACGGCCAGACTACCATCGCAATGACATTCCCTGGGCCTCGTACTGAATGGATAGAATCCGGACAAGGTATCGTCGCAGATGTTACCGTGGCGTGGGATGACGAAGATATGCGAATTCGTCTCATGGTGAATTCGTACAATTTGACTGGGAACCCTCCTCCTCCTTCTACACTTCTTTGGGATGATGGCGCCACTCAATGGGGTTACTCAAAAAACCAATTTGTGCTGCTGGATGGCAAAGCAAACCTTCGCGATGATGGATGGTACCTTGAACGACCTGGTTCTGAACAATCGATCAAACTCAACGTCAAACTCAATGCGATTGGAACCGATTCGTTGCATGAAAATCAATCCCTCACTTGGTTGGGTCGTTTGCGACAAATCGAACACCCATCTGAAATCTCTCTCACGTATTCACTCGATGAGGCGGATGCACTGGACACCGATGAAGACAGACTTGCCGACACATACGAGGAAGCAACCGGATTAAATCCATTCAATGAAGACAGCGATGGAGACGGCGTTTCCGACCGCGAAGAAGCAGAGAATTCTTTAGATTCGAGCAACGGTAATTCTTGAGGTGTTCACATGATGGAAGCCTACTGGTATGAACTGTATTGGATGCTTGCTGCTCTTTTCTTTGGAGTGGGCATGGGCACCCTTACTGGAATTATTCCAGGATTTCACGTCAACAATGTTGCTCTTATCCTCCTTGCCTTAGCACCCGGGCTACTCAGCCTTGGAATTCCTCTGTCTGCCGTTGCAGGTATTATTGTTTCAACAGGGACAGTTCACACATTCTTGAATTATATTCCATCAGCACTTATGGGGGCTCCTGATGCCGACCAAGCGCTGTCATTACTTCCTGGGCATCGAATGCTGCTGTCAGGTAACGCTGCACGGGGAGTTGCTTGGTCAGCCCGTGGCTCTCAACTCGGATTGTTTCTTTCACTACCGCTGATTATTCTTGCAAGAATCGCGTTTGGCCCTGAACTGGGATGGTACTCCCAACTTCGAACAATGCTGCCGTTTATTTTACTCATCATATCGACGCTTCTGCTCATGACAGAAACCACTCGACTCGATTGGCCTAAATGGCTTCAATCGTTCACCGGGGGAAGACTCGGAAATGATTCAAGGCTTGCTGGCTTTTTCTCTGCTACTGCTTTTTTCCTGCTTACAGGATTATTTGGATGGACCATTATTGGACCACATGCATTACCCGGAAGGTCACCTATTGACATGCCTGGGGCAAGTTTACTGCTACCAAGTTTAGCCGGATTGTTTGGAATTGCAAATTTGCTTGACATATATGCTACAACATCGCATTTGCCTCCACAAAAAGAAAACTGGGACCTCCCACCTGCTCGACCACTGTTGGTTCCATGCTTTTGGTCTGGAGTTGCCGGTGCTTCGATGGGTGTTTTACCAGGAATGACTGCATCACAAGCGACCGTACTGGTCATGGGTGGACGCAACGTGGCAGCTAAAATCCAAGGAAAAGAAGGATTTGGCATGGATTGGGAAACTCGTCAGCTGACTGAACTATCCGATGATGAACTTCTTGAGATTGCAAAAGCAGAATCCGAAGAAGGTGTTGAAGGTCCACAAACAAAACAGGACTTGGAAATTATCGCTATACTTTCCGCTGTGAACACTTCTGTTACTGTATGTGTTCTTGGATTCCTCTACATTATCGGTCGCTCTCGTTCAGGTGCAACTCTAGCCCTCAAGGCAATGTATCCAGTTGACACGTGGAGTAATCTTGAGCCCACTGCGGATTTCATCCGCCTCGTGGCAATCACGCTTGCTGCGGGGCTTATGGCAATGCCGATTATGAAGTATGTTGGAAAGGGTATGCTTCGATTGCATGCAGCGATTCCACTGCAACAAATGATTCTCAGCGTCATCGTCTTTGTCGCCACATTGGTCTTTGTCAGTACGGGATTCATCGGTCTTGCAGTTCTTATTGTAGGGACTATGCTGGGTTTGCTACCACCTCGATTAGGAATACGTAGAAGCCACGCCATGGGCGTTATTCTGGTTCCGATTACCTACCTTCTGTTCGAAAACCTTGTTGATAATGCTGGTTTCTTGTGATTTCTGTGTCCACTGTTACGGATTGACAGAGGGAAAGTCATATCCCCTTCGACTATACCCAAAGCATGTTGGTGTCCATGAACCTCGCATTTCGGTCCCTTTCGCTTGCCATCTTAATGATTCTTTCAACAACCGTTCCGCTCGGAATTTCGTCCTTAGAATCAAGCGAAAATCTAGTCCTGTCAACCTCTTCTCGCTCTTTAGCATGCAGTGGAGATATTTGCCTCAATGAAGCGCTTCCAAACCCCAATGGATACGATAATGCAACTTGGCCAAACGGAGAATGGGTCGAACTACACAACTCTGGAGTTACTACTGTCGATGTTCGCGACTGGTACATTACCAACAAGGCATCCAAAACACTCTACCTAAATTCAACGACCATTGTTGACTACGATGCTGCAGACCCAACCTCTTGGGAATTAAGCCCTGATGAATACATGGTCGTATCTCGAAACGGGCTTTCAAACTATTATTTTTATCTTGCAAATACCAACGACAACATCACTTTATTTACTGACAGCGGGACTCAAGTTGACCGAGCCACATGGTCTTCAAGTTCTTCTGGAAACAGTCTAGAAGAAGATACTGCAAATCCAACGTACGATTGGGTGCCAACCAATGCACCATCGCCTGGAGCAAACAATTCCAATGCCACTGTAGTTGGTCCAGAATTGTACCCTTCGGACCTCATCATCAATGAAGTGATGTCAAATCCTTGGCCATCAGAAGACAATGCTGTTTGGCCGGGCGGAGAATGGATAGAGATATTCAACTCTGGCTCCGCAGAAATTGATTTGAACGGTTGGTCAGTCGAAGATGCTGCCGGAAACGCACTTCCATTCGATGCAACTCATCTCATCGGGTATTCAAGCGACACCACATTAAACAAGATTCAACCGAGCGAGACTCGAATTATCGCAGTGAATGGTTCTGGGAATTCCGGTGTACTCAACAACGGTGTCGAGACACTCAACCTAATCTGGCCGAATGGAACAAAGGCACAACAGATCAGTTGGACCGATACTGAAGCGGGCTTCTCACTTGTCGAATCCTCTACATCTCAGTACTGGAAATATGCTGCATACCCGACACTTAACCAAAGTAATCCACTTGACTTTTCGATAATCGCAACCGTGGCATCGCCAATTGAATTTGCTGAAATTCTCTCAAACAGCAGTTCTGATGGAGACGCTTTTCCAGACGGTGAGTGGATTGAGCTGTTCAACTCAGGGTCTTCACCGATAGATTTGTCGGGATGGTCAATTATCGATGGAATGGGAAATGTCACATTCCTCGACCCTGGAAGTTTGGTATTTAACCAAAGCCAAGGTTCAACAAATATTGACGCAGGTGAGCGCCGACTGGTTCAATTCGAAGGAGACACAGAACTGTGGGACTATTACAATCAGATTATGCTTCGAGATGCTAGCGGGGCAATCGTTGATTCTGCATGGTACACAACCAATTACGGTCAAAACATATCTTGGATACCGCCCGAGGTAGATTCTGACCCTTGGGTTCCCTCTGCATGGATGACTCCTGGACAACCGGACATGGGCGAAACACCATCCACTGGAGTCGTAATTTTCACTGAAATTTTCCCAGATGCTGTTGGAAGCGACACGCAACAATGGCCATTAGGAGAATGGGTTGAAATTTACAATAACGGGACCTCTGCTTTGGATGTTGGTGGCTGGAAAATGCAAGCCTCTGGTCGGTCTTTGACCTTACACCAGTACAATATGCCGCTCCAATCGACATCAATTATCCAACCAGGTGAAGTTGCATTGATTGCTCTCAATGGAACAACGAGTTTCTATCTAAAGCATACGACCCCAGATTCAATTGTTCTCAAGGATTTAAACGGCGACATTGTCGACACAGCGTCGTGGATTTCCTCAGTGCAAGGAGAATCGTTGGTTGCTCCGAACAGCACGCACGCTGGTGCAGGCCCGGACGGCACCGGAGCCTCGAGTGGCAGTGATTGGATTCAATCTGCCTGGGCCACTCCGGGTGAGGTCAACCCGACTTGGCCTGAATATACCGGTTCTGATGAACTCGTGGTGACTGAAATTCTCGCATCATGCAGTGATAACTCGGTAAATCCCTCTGAGGATTGGATTGAAGTGATGAACAACGGTTCCCAGGATTTGAATTTGAGTCGTTGGCGAATAGACACCAATAGCGGCGACAGAGTGTTCTTTCGAACCACTTCCATGTGGAGTCAAAGTAACAATTCCATGATTTTAGCACCGCTTGAACGGGCTGTTCTCATGATGGAGGATGATGTATTCTCCGGCCAAGGAGACAGTTTCGACCTTTCAAATCCCGATGGAGTTCTCATCGACACACTTGCTTGGAGCCTAAGCAGCAATTGCAAAACAATAGGACCTGATACATCACAGAATTCGTGGAAGATTCTCCTGTGGCCAACTCCGGGTTCTGAAGAACCTGATGAGTCGCTTCTTGCTGAGGCTCAGGACATTCTCTTTAGCCGATTCATGCCGCAGGGCTCCACTACTATTTCGTCCAACACTGAATTTATTGAAATCACCAATATTGGAGACAGTCTAGCCTACATGACTGACTGGACTCTTACCATGGTAAATTCAGCAAATGAAGACTCTGTCTACACATTTGGAGAACTCAGCATCCCATCAAACGGTTCGGTAATCTTGGCCTCAGACCAAGGCGGCATCTCTGTTTACGAAGATGGAACTGTGGAATCATTCAATTCAGTGCTCACTCCCCAGTCATTCTCCCTGCCGGATTCTGGTGCTGCAATCCATATCAAAACCCCTTCTGGAATGCTTGCTGATACCATCGTTTACGGTAATGGTCCTGTTGATGTTGCAGGATGGAGCGGCATTAGTCTGGTTGAACCTGTTTCAAGCATTTCTCTGTTGGTCTATCACCGTGGTGATGGCTGTGGCAACCTTCCCGACACTGATGTTGCAATCGACTGGCAGCATCGTTGGGGTCGTCTTGGGGCCAGTACATTTTGTGGTCCAACGTTGTTTAGTGGCATGAGTACTGTGACTCCACTTGTTGGACCACAAGATGGACTTGTTGACCTTCTTGCATGGATGAACGAAGCGAGCGAATCGCTGCATGTACATCTGTATCAAATTGAACAACCAAATCTTGTCCAGGCGCTGATTGAAGCTCACAATCGTGGAGTGGAAGTCACCGTTGTCCTCAACTCGGCTGAATACTGGTGGAACAACTACGACAAAGACAATCAATACGGAGTTGTGAATTTACTCACCACTGCGGGCATAAAAACACTCTGGTTCGGTGGAGTAAGTGACCAACCCTATACCTATGTCCATAGCAAAGTTGCCGTGAAAGACAACGAAAGTGTATGGATTGGATCAGGTAATTGGAAGAGTTCATCCCATCCTGCACCAGATGAAAGAGGGAATTCTGAATGGGGTGTCTTGGTCGATAACACTGACTTGGCGATGAAGGTCATGGAGCAACTTGAGTACGATGAATCTCTTGAGCGTTCTTACATTACACTTGCAACCCCAAGCAGCCCTCCATCTGGCTGGAGTCTTGATAACCTCAAATCTCTAACCAATGCAACACAGGCTCAACCTATTACCTCCGACATTAATGGTCGGTTAATCACCTGTCCCGATACGTGTGTTGATGGATTGATATGGATGATAGAACAAGCAGACGAAGAAATCCTGCTCTCACTTCAATACCTCGATGTGGACTGGAGTTGGGGCTGGGGTGACAACCCACTGGTTTCAGCATTGGAAGACGCTGCAAAAGATGGCGTTCGAATTCGCCTCATCCTCAATGGAGCATATCTCGATAAAGACATTCAGCAAGTTGTTGACACATTCAATGAAGATTGGAACTCGACACTTGGTTACGATGTCAGCGCAATCGTCATGAGTGAAGATGATGAGGTTTCGAAACTTCACAACAAGGGAATGATTGTCGACAGTGAACATGTCCTCATTTCATCAATTAATTGGGGAGATTCTGCACCCACTCGCAATCGTGAGATGGGACTCATCATCAGTAGTGCAGAAGTCACAGCGCCGTTCCTTGAAGGATGGCATAGAGATTGGGTTCGCACCGATAATGTGACCGATACAGATAACGATGGACTACCCGACTACTGGGAAGTAGCCAACGGACTCAATCGTACGACCCGTACTCTACCGGCGCTCAACATCCTTGAAGGCGCTCACGATTCCGATGGTGACGGACTGTCAAACAGTGTTGAATACGACTTTGGAAGCCATGCCAACAATGCAGATACAGACGGAGACTGTATTCCAGATTCTCTCGAAGTGTCTTGGGCTCAGTCGACTGCTCTTAATGCATCAGTCGCTGATGTGTCCCCATCGGATGCACTGTTACTTGCAGATGCAGACAAAGATGGGATGAACGAATCAGAACTCCTTGGATGCGATCTTGAAGGAGTTCTAGCTGACTTAAACAACTCGACCATCGACAACGGTTCGCTTGATGATGACGGAGATTTGGTCATCAATCGAGATGATTTGTGTCCTAACACACCTGCAAATGTCCCCGTCAATGATGATGGGTGCTCAACCGAACAACGAAATGCGAATGCGGCACCGAGTGCAGATACCAGTTCAAATCTCGGAACAGGAATGATGCTTCTTCTCATGCTTTGTGGTCTGGCTCTTGCGGGTGGAGCATTCTTGATTCTGAGAAATATCGAGACCGAGGGAGAGGAAATCAAAGATTTGATTACACTTGAAGAACAAAATGTTGAAGCATTGGCTCAAGCAGAAATTGACTCGGATGATTGGCAGATGCCGGTGCTTGATAGCAGCCCAGATTCAGCATCACCATCGGAGATTTCTGCTGAAGACTTAGCGAAGTGTCCAGGATGGCCAAAGGAAACCATTCAGTCGTATCTTGACCAAGGCTGGTCCATGGACCAACTTGCTCAGTACTACCAAGAACAGGTCGAAGAGAACTCTTGAACAGCACAAGTTTGACAAAGGACCTCGTCGTCCATTGTCTGATACTATGGTGTATTCATCGAGCAACCCCGTCCTGTCAAACCGTTTTTGGAACAACATCAGCGGATATGAAACAATGTCCTATGAAGGAACTATGCAAAAAATTGGCATCCTTTTTGGAACAATGGCAGCTTCTGCATTTCTTCTTGTTACCGTGGGTATCACTGTTGACATGAATATCCTCATTGTAGGCACTGGAGTAGGGTTCATTGGTGGCTTCATCACCTATCTTGTTTTACTTCTAACTCGTCCGAAAAATCCGGCTCCAATCATGATCACATATGCGGTTTTTGAAGGCCTTCTTATCGGTGGTATTTCACTTATTTTCGAGTCGATGTACGAAGGCATTGTGTTTCAGGCATCCCTCGGAACAGTTTGCATTACCGGCACGATGTACGGGCTGTATGCAACCAGGATAATCAAGGCCACACCAATGTTCAAGAAAGTCATCTTGACGCTTGCTGGTGGCATAATGTTGCTCTATCTTGTCTCTTTTGCATTGTACTTACTGCCAGGTAATTTCACTGTACCTTTACTCCACACTTCCGGCCCTGTTGGAATTTTACTCACTGTTTTTATCTTGGGTGTTGCAGCGTTCCTCTTGATTATCAATTTCGATTTTATCGAGAAAGGAATTCAAAACCGCTCACCCAAGGTGGGCGAATGGTGGGGAGCCTTTGGCCTGCTGGTAACAGTCGTATGGATTTACATCGAAATGATCCGACTTCTTGCAAAAATTCGTAGCAATTTTGACTGAAGGTGCAGACCATGCGAAGCATTCCGGTCGTCGACTATCTCGACTTTACCAGTGGAGATGAAGAGCGCAAGTCCGCATTCATCCAATCGGTCGGCGACTCTCTGAAGGATATAGGATTCTTTGCACTAAAAAATCATGGTATCCCTCTTTCAGCAATTGAACAATCCTATGAACAAGGTGACGCTTTTTTTTCAATGAGTGAAGATGTCAAGAGAACATACCTCCAACCACAGATTGCTCATCAGAGAGGATATACCGCATTTGGCATTGAACATGCCAAAAATAATCCGGCACCAGACTTGAAAGAATTCTGGCAAACAGGTAGGAGTCACCCCACTTCTGGCAAAAAACCAACGTATGTGGAAAACGTATGGCCGGAAAATCATCTCCCTCAATTTCGAGAAGTCATTGATGGCTTGTTTTCTCGTATGGAGGATGTATCTCAAAACCTCTTGGAATCATGTAGTCTTTACCTTGGCAAACCGAAATCATGGCTTGGCTCAATGGCAGAAGACGGTAACACCATCATGCGAATAATACACTATCCTCCTCTTGGAGATGATGTACTGCCTGGAGCGGTTCGCTCTGCTGAACACGAAGATATCAATTTCATCACACTCTTGGTAACCGCAACTGCTGACGGACTTGAAGTCATGGACCATGATGGAAGTTGGATTAAGGTGGAGGGAGATGCAACCCACATCATCGTTGATTCAGGTGACATGTTACAGAATCTTACCAATGGGTTGTTCAAGTCAACCACGCATCGAGTTGTGAACCCCGCAAACTCGACTGAAAGAAGATTTTCGATGCCAATGTTTGTCCACCCACGTAATGAAATCGATTTAACTCCAAGACAAGAATTCATTGAGTTGACTGGCGGAAAAGCACTGTTTCAATCCATTACTGCTGGAGATTATCTTCACCAAAGACTTGTTGAAATTGGTCTTGCTGAAGACGGGTGAGGAGATGTCAGAGGAACTTATTGATCGCATGTGCGATTCAATTGTCCAAAAAAATCCAATCGAAAAGAACGACTTATCTGCTTTCATCAAAGGAGTTGCTGAACGACAAATTCCTGTTCAGCAAATAGAGAAGTGGCTCAAATCCGTTCACCAACATGGAATTTCTGTTGAAGACACCACTGCATTAACTGAAGGAATGATGAACTCAGGAGCGGTGTTAAATTGGCAAGGGACTGCAAATGTGGTCGATAAACACAGCACTGGAGGGGTTGGGGACAAGATGTCGTTGATGCTTGCTCCAGCATTAGCCGCATGCGGAATGCGAGTTCCAATGCTTGCTGGAAGAGGTCTTGGACATACCGGCGGTACGATAGACAAACTCGAATCGATACCCGGTTTCAACTGTGATTTGACACCGCAACGCATGCAGGAGGTTGTTGCGAAAATTGGGTGCTGTATCGCTGCACAGAACGACTCGATTGCTCCAGCAGATGGACTCCTGTACGCCATTCGGGACGTCACGAATACTGTCGATAGCATTCCGCTCATCACCGCATCAATTGTTTCAAAAAAGGCAGCAGAAGGATTGAATGCTCTGGTGTTGGACGTTAAATGTGGAAAAGCAGCATTTATGAAAACAATGCATGAAGCCAAAGAACTTGCAGAATCAATGGTTAGGACTGCAAACGGTCTTGGGATAAGAACCGTGGCGCAAGTTACCGACATGAACCAACCCATTGGAAGCCACATTGGAAACGCTCTCGAAGTTATTGAAAGCATCCAAGTACTGC